>SDBU01006175.1_pt1 | contig 14149 bp, 12 predicted proteins | sample 2277071 | NCBI WGS metagenome assembly SDBU01 (sample SAMN10397929, study PRJNA504765) | marine sediment metagenome | isolation source: marine sediment core GS08_GC12, 126 cmbsf | place: Arctic Ocean: Gakkel Ridge, Loki's castle | collected 2008
AAACCTATCCCTGAAGAGGGGGAGGTGTTGATAAGGCTTCAACGGCTCTCCATATGCGGCAGCGACATGCGCCCCTACAGGCAGGTGCTTCCTGAGGAGAGGTACCCTCTACCCATCGGTTTCTCCTGCCACGAGTGCGCCGGGGTCATTGAGGAGAGCCTATGTGATGAGTTCGATCCCGGGCAGCGAGTGATCGTCCTGACCCCGGCCAAGGACGGGTTGAGAGAGTATATAGCGGCCCCCCCGAACCGACTTATCCCCCTTCCCGACGACGGCGATCTCTCCTCACTCCTTATGTGTCAGCCCTTCGGCACGGTGTTGTATTCATGTTCCAGGATCGGCAGCGTGTTGGGAAAGACGGTGCTGATCCTGGGCCAGGGCAGCATCGGCCTTTCCTTCACCTCCCTAATGACACGGCACGGGGCGGCCCAGGTCATTACGGTGGAACCTTTACAATACCGCCTTGACAAATCCAGAGAGGTGGGAGCCACCCATGCCTTCAACCCCCTTGGAGACGACGTGGCGGCAGCGGTGGCTGACCTGACCAGGGGGCAGATGGCGGACATAGTGGTGGAGGCGGCCGGAACGCCGGAGGCGGTAAACCGCAGCCTCGACCTGGTACGGAAGGGCGGCACCGTGGTCTGGGTCGGACTGACCCAGGAGCCAGTCATTCCCTTCGAGCACTACAAGATGACGCGAAAGTATCCGCTAATCTTACCTACCGTCAGCTCCCAGACAGAGGACCCCACCTGGGCCATCAAGGAGACGGTGGGCCTGGTCGAGCAAGGACGCCTGGACATCTCCTGGCTAATCACCCACCGTGTGGCCTTCGATGACGTTCAGAGGGCCTACGACATGTATGAGGGACGCACCGACAATGTGATAAAGGTGGTATTGGAGGTCTAGGGGGGCATGCAGACCCTCCGTATGACCACCGCCCGGTCAAGCTGGGACAGGTCCCTGTTCACGGAGGTCCTGGCACCGGGGAACACTGCTTCGGCCAGTTCTACCACCGCCTTTGCTTGAGAGGGGTCTATCTCCAGGACAATAGCGGCGTGGGGCTTGGTGTGGCCCGGCGCCTGGTGTAGCAGCCTGGTGATGACATCCATCCCCTGGGCGCCGCCGTCCAGAGCGACCCGAGGCTCGTGAAGGACCTCCGGGGCCAGAACCGGTATGTCTTTGGTAGGTATGTAGGGCAGGTTGGCCACCAGAATGTCTACCGGCTCGGGAAGGGGTTCAAGGAGGTCGCCGTGTAGCAGGCGTATCCTGTCCCCTAGTCCGTGCCACCTAGCATTGGAGGCGGCTATCTGGAGGGCCTGGTGGCTTATATCGGTGGCAAAGATGGTGGCACCGGGCAGGTGCGCCGCCAGGGCGACAGCGATGGCGCCGCTGCCGGTGCCGACGTCTGCAATAAGCAGAGGCTGATCGGCATGCATGGCCCAGGCCAGCTCCAGCGCCTTCTCTACCAGCAGCTCCGTCTCCTGACGCGGTACCAGGACGTGACGATTCACCTGGAGAGGGGCCCCGAAGAACTCCCTTTGACCAAGGATGTAGGCCAGGGGCTCGCCCCTTAGACGGCGATCTATCATAGAGGAGAGGGCGCCTCTGCCCTGCCCGTACTCCTCCTCTAGGGAGGCGTAGAACCTGGCCCGCTCCAGTGACAGGGCATGTCTTACCAGTATCTCGGCTTCCAGGCTTGCCTCTGGAAGCCCCCTGGAGGTCAGGGTAGACCTGGCCTCCAGCAGAACCTCTTTGATCTTCACATCCCTCCCTCCTGGAGCCTCTTGGCCTGCTCGGCGGAGATCAGCGAATCTATGAACTCGTCCAGGTCGCCGTCGAGCACCTGCTGGAGGTTGTGAGTGGTGATGCCTACCCTGTGATCGGTGACCCTGTTCTGAGGGAAGTTGTATGTCCGCACCTTCTCGGACCGCTCTCCCGTGCCCACCTGGGAGCGCCGGTTAGCGGAAATCTCCTCCTGCTGGCGACGTATTTCCCGGTCCAGCAGGCGCGCCCTCAGCACGGCCATGGCCTTCTGTTTGTTGCGTAGCTGGGAACGCTCGTCCTGGCAGATGGCTACTATGCCCGTGGGTAAGTGGATGATGCGCACTGCGGTAGCCACCTTCTGCACGTGCTGGCCGCCGTGGCCACTGGCGTGGTAGATATCTATGCGCAGGTCATCGGGGTCTATGTCCACATCCACCTCTTCGGCCTCTGGGAGCACGGCAACGGTAGAAGTAGAGGTGTGAATTCGCCCCCCGGACTCGGTGACTGGAACTCGCTGCACCCGGTGTACGCCGCTTTCGTGCTTCAGGCGGCTATAGGCATCCTTCCCCCGGACCTCGAAGACGGCCTCCTTGATAGCCCCCAAGCCGGTCTCGTTGATGTCTATAGGCTCCACCCGCCAGCCCTTCACCATGGCGTATCGGGTGTACATTCGATACAGCTCAGCGGCGAAGAGGCCAGCCTCCTCACCCCCGGTGCCCGCCCTGATCTCCACGATGACGTTCTTCTCGTCATTGGGGTCCCTGGGCAACAGCATCAGACGCAGCCTCTCTGCCAGGTTCTGATGTCTTTCGTCTAGGCGGTCCAGCTCCTCCCTGGCTAGGGCCTTCAACTCCTCATCCCCCTCATCTTTGAGGAGAGTCCTGGCCTCCTCCATGCCTTCAATGACCTTACGATAGTCGCGATAGAGGGAGACTATATCCTCCAGGGAGGCCCGCTCCCGGGCCAGGGCCTGGACTCGCTCGTAGTCCACCGCCACCCCAGGGTCGGCCAGCAGGCTCTCTATCTCCTGATAGCGCTGCTCTATGGTGTGTAGCTTGTCCAACATGGTGAAGCTTCGCTCCCACCTTGATCTAGGAGGTAGACTATCGACGTCGGCCTAACCAAGACCTCCAGCTTACATTATAGCAGAGCATTTCGTTACTAGCTGCGCTCGTCCGGTGGATTCAATGCCAGGGGCCTCTCAACCCGTGTTGCGTCAATAGAAAGTGTTACCGAAGGCATTCGTTGCCTCATATGAAGGGGTTACACAGGTCCTCTTTTGATTTGGGTATGCTGCCAGGGTCCATAGTTGCTCTAGGGCAGCCCTGGAAATGTAGCGGTCGTATCCCACCAGTCTTGGTATCACCGGCCAGTTCTTTTGCTCCACATGAGCGCTGTCGTTCTTCTTGCAGGGCCGGGAGCGGGTGCAAGGTAATCTGGTTTCTCTGGCAGTAGGTATAGAGGTGCTGGTTGATGAACTCGCTGTCGTTGCCCGAGTCCAGGCCCAAGAGGGGAAAAGGCAGTCGTTGGGCGATGTGGTGCACGGCGCTGCTCACCCTCTCCTGACCTTTACCCCATAGCCCTCGGCACTCCACCCATGCCACCTCCTGGTAACCCTGTTTCTGAGGCAACGATACCTCATCCGGTAACATTTATTATGAGGCAATTCGGGCACTTGAATTTTTTGTGCTAGATTGCTATATTCTCTGGAAAATTCATGGTGTATGATATATGATAAGAGTTAAAGTAATATGACTTTGAACATTATCCGCAGACAGGTCATTAGGCATATCGATTTGCGTAATCTTTTCTAGGGAGAGATGAGGTTTGTCGACGAACATAATGGATGTGATCACGCTGGAACGGAGGGCCTGGGTAGAGGTCAACCTGAGTCAGTTGGAGAAGAACTATAAGGCCATTAAGGCCCACGTTAACGGGAATGTGAGCGTCCTTGGGGTAGTCAAGGCCGACGCCTACGGTCATGGCGCTATAGAGGTGGCGAAAAGGCTGGAAACCGTGGGTGTCCCTTATCTGGCCACCGCCACCGTGTCGGAGGCAGTGGCCCTGAGGGGCGCAGGCATCAAGAGACCCATTCTGGTTTTGGGTGGTTTTCTTCCCGGCCAGGAGCGGGTGGTCGTCGAGCACAATATAACTCCTGCAATCTACGCCTTTCATTCGTTAGAAACTCTATCCCAGGCGGCCTGCGCCGAAGATAAGACCGTCCTTTGCCACGTCAATGTCGACACTGGAATGGGTCGCTTGGGCATCGAGGCCGGCCAGGTCCTCGACTTTCTCAACAAGGCCAGGCAGTTAGAGGGTATCGTAGTGGATGGTCTCTATACCCACCTCTCCTCCGCCGATGACAGCCTGAATGACTACACAGAGTCGCAGGTTGTAGCCTTCAGGAGAGTGATAGCGGAGGCCGAGGCGGCCGGGTTCAAGATCAGTTTTAAACATGCGGCCAACAGCGCCGGCACCCTTTTCCATCCCGACTCTTGGTTCAATCTGGTCAGACCCGGTCTGGCTTTGTACGGGATCAATCCCAATGAAGAAAAAGGAAGTGTCCCCTTAGAGCCGATCCTGTCCTTCAAGGCCAGGATCATGTTTGTGAAGAGGGTACCGCCAGGAGCGCCCCTGGGCTATAGTCGTACCTTCGTCACCCAGAGGGAAAGCGTTGTTGCTACACTGGCCGTGGGCTATGCTGACGGCCTGAACCGCCACCTGTCCAACAAGGGAAGTGTCATTGTCCACGGCAGGCTGGTTCCCATTGTGGGCAATGTAAGCATGGACCTGACCCTGATAGACGTCACCGATATTCCGAACGTGAATATCGGCGACGAAGCGATCATCATAGGACACAGCGACTCGGTCAGCATTTCCGCATGGGACGTTGCCCGTCAGATAGACACCATCCCTTACGAGGTGTTTACCGGCATCGGCAGCCGGGTGACGAGGCTCTACGTGGAGTGAGCTGCCTGGCAGGGTCTCCCCAGCACCTGGCCATACTGGATAGGGCGCCGGGGGTAGAGGGCCTGTACATAGCTGCCGGCTTCAATGGCACCGGATTCAAGACGGGGCCAGCGGTGGGTATGTGTATGGCGGAGCTTATCCTTGAGGGGAAGGCCTTCACTGTGGATATCAATGCCTCCCGACTAAGCCGCTTCGAGGAGAACAGGCCCCTGATTGGGGAGCACGAGTATACAGGCGGCAAGGAGCCGGGTACCCAATCAGGCGAACCTGGATTGCCTAGATGACGGCTAAACGGGGCCAAGAATTGATCTGCCGTGGGCCTAATCTCCAGACAAGCTAACCTTGCCCTCTTGCCATGCTCAGCTCATCCAGCTGCCCTTGTTGGACCAGGCGGTCTACAGTGCTTCCCGAATAGTCACGTTCCCCCTTCGCGGAGTTACCCCATATTGAGATGTGCTATTGCTGACAACCTCCCTGGGGGCCACGCCGATAGTGGATATGCTATCCTAAGTGTGCGGAAAGAGATATGAGGGTGCTCTTGTATAGAATTGGGTCTCTGTTATTGCTAGCGTCGCTGGTTGCTGCGGCCTGCACCCCTGCTACGACGACTCCCCAACCGACGTCCACCCCCAGTCCTACCCCGGAGCCTACCTCCACAGCCGTGCCAGCACCGACTCAGGAGCCCTCACCCACTCCAGAACCAACCTCCACCCCAGCTCTAGATGCCCTGTTCCAATACAACGCCGGGTTTATCCTTCTCGGTCGTGGGGAGTATGACCAGGCGATCTCCAGGTTTAACATAGTCACTCGTGTCTACCCCGACTTTGCGGGAGCCTATTATGGGCGGGGCCTGGCCTACTATCGCAAGGGGCGACTTGACCGGGCCATGGTAGAGATGAACAGGGCCTTAGAGCTGGATCCCAGCAACGCCAGGGCCTATTTTACACGGGGCCAGACCCTGGCTGAAATGGGGGAAAAGGACGAGGCAATTGCAGACCTGGAGAGGGCCCTTTCACTGTTTGAGGAAGAGAAGGACAGACAGGCGGCCCAGGAAGCATTAGGCCGGCTAAGGCAATAGGTACGTTCGTGGTGTGCGATGCTATTGGGCAGAGGGCCAAGGGAACCTTTCAAAGCCGGAGAGCATCTAAATTGTTGGGAAGACACTGTCTCAACGCGATGGCAGGGACTGAGGAGGCCACATAGAATGTCGAGTCACCGTTTGTATCTAGCGCTGTTTGCCATGGTTTCGGTGATTCTTCTAGGCGCTTGCACCGAAGCGGCTACGCCGATGTCTAGCCCGTCGCCCACCACGATGCCTACGGCGCCACCTGGCACCCCGACGCCAACGCCGGCCCCTGTCCCTTCGCCTACGCCAGCCGTCACCCAGAACCCGGTCCTCTCCACGGTAGAGATCGCCAAGCTACTGAGGCCTTCCGTTGTCCACATTCAGACGGAGGCCGTTCAACTGGGCTCCTTTATGCAGCCTGTACCCGTCAGCGGCGTAGGCACGGGAATCGTTTTAGATACAGAGGGCCACATTCTTACCAACAACCACGTGGTTGAGGATGCCACTAGGATCACCGTATCCCTAAGCGACGACAGGAGCTTCAATGCTGAGGTAGTGGGACTTGATCCCCTGACGGATCTGGCGGTTATCCGTATCGGCACCGATGGCCTTACACCGGCCAGGCTGGGAGACTCGTCCAGGCTACAGGTCGGCGAGGACGTGGTGGCTATTGGGCATGCCCTGGACCTTTCAGGAGGGCCCACGGTAAGCAAGGGGGTGGTGAGCGCCCTGGATCGCTCGATCCAGGTTGATCCCCAGACGACGGTCGATGGCCTGATACAGATCGATGCCGCCATAAACCTGGGCAACAGCGGTGGCCCTTTGGTGAACGACCGGGGGGAGGTGGTGGGTATCAGCACGGCCATCATCCCCGAAAGCCGGGGTATTGGCTTTGCCATCAACATCAACGATGCCAAGCTGGTTATGGCCCAGCTCATAGAAAGGGGGTTCGTGGAACGGGCTTTCCTGGGCATAGTGCACCTGAACATAACCCCAGGCATGGCTCGGAACTTTGGCCTCCCCGTGGACTACGGGGTCGGGATAAACTCTGTGTCGAGGGGGACACCTGCCGAAAGGGCCGGACTCATGGCCCAGGACATCCTGGTGCAGATCGGGGACCAGCCACTGAAGAATACCGCCGACCTCATCCGGTTCCTGACCATCCACAAGCCGGGGGAGACGGTGGAGGTGGCCTACTACAGAAATGGGGCCAGGCAAACCACCCTGGTAACCCTGGGAACGCGGCCCAGGCAATAGAAAAGGAACTCTACCGGCGCTTAAATCTGCTCAGGAAAGACCCGGACTTGAGTTTCCGCAGAAATCCGGCCCACTCTGCCTCTGCGGCAGCCACCCGATTCAGGTCCTTGATCCTTTGCCCCATCAACTCCAGGACATGCTCTTCCTCTCCCGCATCCAGCCAGAATCCATGCTCCTTCTCGCAGGCGTCGATGGGCAGATTGTAGGCCCGGTAGTTGAAAATCTTCATCCTCTCGGCGCACTTGGGGCAAGAGATGTCACTTTTGCGGACGGCGTACATCATCGTGCCCTTGAGGTCGTCCTCTGCGAATACCGTATCTTCCAACTGGTCCAGCTCGGGGTGGTCGAGCCACATCCCGTGGCAATTCGGACACTGGTCGACCTCGATCCCTTTGTGAAAGGCCAGATTCAGTCCTACGTTACATCTTGGGCAGTTCATTCCCTACCTCCTCACCTGGCTTGGTGCCTCTTTAGTTAACCGAGACACCTTAGAACAGCGACCTGGACTGGCCACCGTCCACGTTTATACACGCCCCTGTTATCATGCCAGCCCGCTCCGAGGCCAGAAAGGCCACCAGGTCTCCGATGGGCTCCGGCCAGCCGAATCTACCCATAGGGAGATCGTGCTGGACAAAGTCCTTCACCACCTCTGGCGGGTTCTGCTTCTGAAACCGGTCCCAGCTCCCTCCTGGGAAGACGGTGGAGCCGGGGGCGACGCTGTTGATCAAGATACCATCCTTGGCCATGGTCAGGGCCATGTGCTTGGTAAGGCCTATCAGGGCGGCCTTGCCTGTCATGTAGGCGGCCCGGCCGCCATACTCGCGGCCCCAGATAGAGGCGATGTTTATGATGCGGCCCCATCTCATCTCCTTCATGTGGGGCACCACCAGCTTGATCAGCCGCAGTGCACCGAAGATGTTCAGGTCAAAGGCCTCCTGGAACTGCTCCTCCGTCGTCTCCAGGGCATCCCCACCCTTGCCGCCGCCGACGTTGTTGACCAGTATGTCCACGGCTCCTAGGCGGCCTACCACCTCTTCGTGGAGGCGGGTCACGGACTGGGGGTCGGTTATGTCGGCGACTACGCCTATGGCCTGGTTACCAAAGGGCTTCAGCTCCTCCACCGCCCTTTTCAGGGAGTCCTCTGTGCGGCCACAGATGGCCACCTTGACGCCTTCTCGAGCCAGAGAGAGGGCCGACTGCTTTCCCAGGCCCCTGCTTCCCCCGGTCACCAGGGCCACCTTGTCTTTTATTCCCAGGTCCATGCGCTATCTCCTGACGAGGCTAGTTCTATATACCTGGACGCCTGGTTATTATCAGGGCACCGAATAGTGGTTTCAACCCCCCGAGTCCCCCAGTCTTGTGGGAATTTGAATTCGGGACATTGTCTTATGAGCTATCCCGAAAACCCTCATCATCCTGAGCCTGTCGACAGGCTCAGGGTGAGCGGTTTAATCAGCCAATTTTGGCTTGCCTCTACAACAGCCCCAAACCTTGGCTCTGGGATGTGGGCAACGTGGAAGATGCGACCCCTTCAAAGATATCATTATCTTAAATGATCAAGGCTGTCTTCTTCGACCTCTATAATACCCTGGCGCGCTTCTATCCGCCTAGAGAGGAGCTCCAGGCGGTGGGCTGCGCCGAGTTCGGTATCCAGGTTACCCCGGAGGGCATCGACAGGGGTTACGCTTTGGCCGACGCCTACATGGCCCAGGAGAATGCCGTACTCCCGCTGCGTAACCGCTCCCCAGGGGCCCGTGAGGAGTTCTTCGCCGAATATCAGAGGCTTATCCTACAGGGAGCAGGGGCGCAGGTCCCCCGCGAGCTGGCAGGAAAGATATGGAGGCGCATCAGGCAGATCCCCTACGACCTGGCCCTCTTTGATGACGTCCTGCCCGCTATGGATATGCTGAAGCTCCAGGGCCTGACCCTGGGCCTCATCTCCAACATCAACCGGGACATCAACCAGCTCCTCGAAGCCCTGAGGCTCTCTCCCTACCTGGACTTCGCAATCACCTCCCGCGAGGTAGGGGCAGAAAAGCCCCATCCGCCTATCTTTCTGGCTGCTTTAGAGCGGGCGCAGGTAGAGCCCGGTGAGGCGATACACGTGGGTGATCAGTACACCTCCGATGTCCAGGGGGCACGAGGCGTGGGAATCAACCCGGTCCTTTTGGACAGGTACGGCACCCATCCCGAGGTCCAGGACTGCCCCCGTATCGAGAGCCTCATGGAGCTCTCTGGCCTGCTTGCGGACTACATCGGCAACCCATTTTCTGAGCCTCAGTAGTTTTCCTGCAACCCGCTCACCCTTAGCCTGTCGAAGGGTGAACGAGAAGAGCAGGTTTGAATACATGTGGCACAGCCGAGTGAACCTGAGCACTTATTTAGTTCGAATCCAGCCTGGGGAGCAGGTTTATCGATGCACGGAACTGCGATTTATTTGATAGAATTAGCAAAAGAACTGACTACCGCTGGGTGTAACCATCATATCCATATACAAGGTGCGACGTTTTCCGGTTTGCCTTAATTGCAGTCATCCACTTGCTACCCTTCGGTCTAAGAGCTTTTCACATCGGGAAACACGCCTGTTCTGATAAGTCAATATGTCTATATCTGTCAATTTAGCTATGATATACTCCATACGGGGAGATGCAAAGATGGTTAGCGGAAAAGAAATAAACGATAAAATGGACAGTCTTGCTGATGAATATATGCAAAAAATTCCAAATGCAACCGTAGATCAATTTGAAAATTTGGCTATTGCTTTTAGTTATAAACAGACATCGAATCTTATTAAGCTCTCTGAAAACCTCGTTAAACACTCTAAAAGCCTTACTCGCTTGACAATCGTAATAGCCTTCCTTACCTTCGTCTTAGGAGCTTATACTATTTGGTCAATAGTAGAAAAATACTTACTCCAGTAGGGGAGCCTGGACAAGGGATATGTTTGGTATTCTGAGCCTAGTGCTCTTTCATCCCGATGGGCATATCACACCCGCCCTACCTCTAGCTCACTTTGATCCTGTCCCACAGTATGGTTCGCTGCGCCGCTAACCCGGGGAGCCATGCCGGAGTAGGACTCGCTTATCCGGATTTGACGCCGGCTGGCCCATAGACATGGTTGACGGTTCGTGGTTCGACGGCTCACCACGAACGGCAATAGGGGAACTTTGCTCTGGGCGCTACCTCGCCGCCTGTAGCACCTGCTCCCGAAAGGTAGCCAATCGCTCCAGAGCCTGGGCAAGGGGCTCCTGCCAGCCATCTTTGTGATGGGCCAGGTCCATTCTGAGCAGGGTATTGCCTATGGTTACGCCATGGCCCAGGGCCTTTTGAAGGGCCACCCTGGCCCCTCCCACTGCATCCTTGAGACGAAAAACTACATAGCTGTTCTCTCGGGTGACGGACACCACTCCCGCGGACCGGGCCAGGAGCTTCAGGCGCGCCACATAGAGAAGATTATAGGCCTGCCAGGGCAGTGGGCCGAACCGGTCCCGCATCTCCTCGGCGAGGGGCTCGATCTGTTCGGTGTCCCGTAGGCCGATCAGGCGATGGTAGAGCCCCAGCCGTGTGGATACGTCCTCGATGTAGCCTTCCGGCAGGTGGGCGGGCACGCCCAGGTCGATCTTGATATCGGGCAGAGAGAAGAGGAGACCAGGTTCGATGCCAGCCTCCTCGCCTTCGGTCTCTCGCTCCTCTCTCCTGGCCCTTATCTCCTCCACGGCCTCGGAGAGAAGGCGTGTATAGAGGTCGAAGCCCACGGCCTGGATGTGGCCGCTCTGCTCTCGACCCACGAGATTGCCGGCTCCCCTTATCTCCAGGTCCCTCATGGCTATGCGGAAGCCCGCACCCAGTTCTGAGGCTGCCAGTATGGTCTTGAGGCGTTTTTCCGCGGCCTCGGTGAGACGCTTGCCCTTGGGGACTAGGAAGTAGGCGTAGGCCCGGTGGGATCCTCTTCCTACCCGGCCCCGGAGCTGGTATAGCTGGGCCAGGCCAAACATATCGGCCCGGTTGACTATCAGGGTATTGACGTTGGGCATATCCACGCCGGACTCGATGATAGTAGTGCAAACCAGGACGTCTATCCTGCCCTGGGCAAACTCCGCTATCACACGCTCCAGCTGCCCCTCCGGCATCTGGCCATGGGCTACACCGAAGGTGGCCTCTGGCGCCAGTTCTCTCAGCCAGCCGGCCATAAAGTCGATGGTGCGAACCCTGTTGTGCAGGAAGAAAACCTGGCCCTGTCTGTCCAACTCCCGCAGGATGGCCTCCCGAATGAGTTCGTCGCTGAACTCGGAGACATAGGTCTTGATGGGCAACCGTTCCTCGGGGGGCGTCTCCATGGTGCTCATGTCCCGAACCCCCGCCAGGGACATGTGCAGGGTACGAGGTATGGGGGTGGCGCTGAGGGTCAGCACGTCTACCTCTTTGCGCATCTGCTTGAAGCGCTCCTTATGTTCCACCCCAAAGCGTTGCTCCTCGTCCACGACGACCAGCCCCAGGTTCTTGAAGGAGACGTCCCTCTGTAGAAGCCTGTGTGTCCCAATACAGATGTCTATCTTGCCGTTGGTCAGATCCTCGATTAACTCTCGTTGCTCCCGGTCGGTGCGAAAACGGCTCAACACCTCCACGGTGATGGGGAAGGGACTCAGACGCTGGGAGAAGGTGGCGTAGTGCTGCTGGGCCAGCACCGTGGTGGGGACCAGGACGGCTACCTGAGCACCGTCCATCACCGCCTTGAAGGCGGCTCGAAGGGCCACTTCGGTCTTGCCGTAGCCCACGTCCCCACACACCAGGCGGTCCATAGGCTTGGGCCGTTCCATATCGGCCTTCACCTCATCTATAGTCTCGAGCTGGTCGGGAGTCTCTTCATAGGGGAAGGAGTCCTCTAGTTCCCTCTGCCACGGTGCGTCGGGGGCAAAGGGGAAGCCCTGGATCACCTCCCGCGAGGCGTACAGTGAGATCAGCTCTGCGGCCATCTCCCTGGTAGACCTCTTGACCCGCTCCTTGACACGGCTCCACTCCTGGGTACCCAGGCGAGTGACGCTGGGAGGCTGCTCCATAGGGGCTATGTAGGGGGCTACCCGGTCGAGATGGTCTGTGGGTACGTAGAGCTTGTCCCCGTGGGCGTACTCAAGGATCAGGTACTCCCTTTCGCTGCCCTCCAGGTCCAGGTGGGCGCTGCCCAGGAAACGGCCTATCCCGTGCTCTATGTGCACCACAAAGTCCCCTGGGGTGAGCTCAGAGAGGAAGGCCTCTCGGCGTACGCTTCTGCGGCGGGTCTGGCGGCGCTGCTTGGCGGTGCCAAAGATCTCGGCGTCGCTGAGGACCGTTATCCCGCCTCCATCTACAGTCAGGGTAAATCCTTCGTCCAGAGACCCCTGGAGCACGGACACCGACCCTGGTGGGGGAGGCTCCTCCAGGGTCTGAAAGAGGGAGGCCGTTACCTCCTGTTCTTCCAGCACCTCCGTCAGACGCTGAGCGTGGTATGTCAAGGCGATCACCCTCTGGCCCTCCTCTGCCATGCGACTGGCCTCTCGGCCCATGAGGTCCAGCCGGCCCCAGAAGCTGGGCGCCGCACCAAAGGGAATAGCCATAGTGGGGGAGTCCCCTATACCCTCGGCTCCCCATGGCAACACCTCCAGTCGCTTCCACGCCCCTTCCAGCCTCCGTTCTATCTCTCTTCGGGGCGCATGGGAGGATGGGAAGTTTCTTGGGAGCTCGCCTCGCTCCTCCTTAACCTTCCGAAGCTGCGACTCTCTCTCGTCGGCCTCCCGGGTGGCCTCAGTTACCTCCGAGGGGTTGTACAGAATAATGAGGGCGTTCTTGGGCAGGTAGTCGAGGAGAAGTCCCTGGCTGAAAAAGCCGGCGTAGAAGTTCAGCTCTTCTATCTCCTGGCCATTGGCCAACAGAGATAGCTCCTCCTCTATTCTCTCCCTGGCCGAGGTGGTGCAGTTGGACATGTCCAGATGGCTAAGGAGGCCCTCCAGGGTAGATGGGTTCACCGAGGAGGGCAGAATCTCCTGGGCAGGCACGATGGTCACCGTCTCCACCATCTGTATCGAGCGTTGCGTGGCAGGCTCAAAGAGGCGGATGCTCTCTATCTGGTCTCCCCAAAACTCGATCCTGGATGGCAGGGAGGCCCCCACGGGGAAGATGTCTACGATCCCCCCGCGACGACTGGCGCTGCCGGGGGTCTCCACCGCGCGCTCGAACTGGTAGCCCATTCGATGCCACCTTGAGAACAGGGACTCCGGGTTTATGGTCTGCCCCTTCTCAAGGGTGTGACTAAGGGCCGACATCGTCCCTCGCCCAAGGGTCCCTTGGGCTGCCGCCATCACTGAGGAAACAACCAGAGGAGTCAGGCCCGGGGTGTCGGGGGCGTGCAGCAACGTCGAGAGGGCGCTCAGCCTCTGGTGAACGGTGGTCACATCGGAGACCAGCCGCTCGAAGGGCAACGCATCGGCTTCTGGGAAGTGAAGGATCGGGGCCTCCTGGCCGCACCAGGTCACCAGTTGCTCGTGAAAGCGCCGGGCATCCTCTGGCCGCGGAACGAGGAGCATGGTGGGGAGCCTCAGATCGTTCCAGAGGGATGCCACCAGGAAGGAGAGGCCGTTGCTCAGGGTCTGGGCCCTTTGCCTGCTGCCATCGCTACCTAGAGACGCCAGTAGCCCCTGATATTGGGGCACAGACCCCAGCAGGGGGAGAAGAGCCTTAAGGGTCATACCTTAATGTAAAGCCTCCAAACGCCTAAAGGACTAGCGGGCCTCCGCTAGCCTGGGGACAGTATTTTAGCGTCAGAGGCAAGGGCAAGCAACGGGACATGGTGGTGGACAAGGCCGTGTATCTGAGGGAGACTTTGGGGGGCGGAAGTCTGCCGATTTGAATACCTGTCTCTCCAACGGTTCAAGCCAGAGGTTCGCCTACCGTATCACTTACAGACTCCTCAGTACAATGATCCTACTTCCCTGTTAGGAGTTAACCAAAGCTGATATAATGGGTTAGCTTTTGACGCAGTCTATCCACATACCCTTCGAGACTCCTCCATGACAGCAGAAAATAGACCTGCCCAGGCTACCGATTCAACGTGAAGAGGAT
>SDBU01006176.1_pt1 | contig 14148 bp, 15 predicted proteins | sample 2277071 | NCBI WGS metagenome assembly SDBU01 (sample SAMN10397929, study PRJNA504765) | marine sediment metagenome | isolation source: marine sediment core GS08_GC12, 126 cmbsf | place: Arctic Ocean: Gakkel Ridge, Loki's castle | collected 2008
TTTTCATATTCAAGAGTCAACAAAATATCATCTAATCCTTCAAGTAGAACTTTTTTCTTGTGAGGATCAATTTCAAATGAAATTGTTTGAAAGTCTGTTGTAATTGTTTGAGATTCTAAATCAACTTCAATTTCAGAATTTGAATTCATTATTGAATCAACTATGTTAGAATCTAGTTGTATCGGAAGTAATCCATTTTTGAAACAATTACTGTAGAAGATGTCGGAAAAAGAAGGTGCAATTATTACTGAAAAGCCAAAATCTTGCAAAGCCCAGACAGCATGTTCTCTAGATGAGCCGCAACCAAAGTTATCCCTAGTAACAAAAATTTTTGAATTTTGGTATTTACTATCATTTAATACAAAATCTGAGATTGGTTGTTCATTGGAATCATATCTCCAATTATAAAACAAGTATTTGCCAAATCCTGATTTTTGAATTAATTTTAGAAATTGCTTAGGAACAATTTGATCCGTGTCCACATTTACTTGATCAAAAGGAGTCACAATGCTTTTGACTTTGGTGAAAGATTTCATTTAGTTCAGATCCATTTCACGTACATCCACAAATCGCCCAGCAATAGCAGCAGCGGCTGCCATAACAGGACTGACAAGATGAGTACGTCCTCCTATTCCCTGTCTTCCCTCAAAGTTTCTGTTAGAAGTGCTTGCACATCTCTCACCAGGAGATAGTATATCTGGATTCATTCCAAGACACATACTACAACCTGATTCTCGCCATTCAAAATTTGCATCTTTGAAGATTTTATCTAATCCAATTTTTTCAGCTTGTTTCTTTACCATTTGTGAACCTGGAACAACCATTGCTCTAACTTTTTCTGAAACTTTTTTTCCTTTAACAACTCTTGATGCATCAATGAGATCTTCCAAACGTGCATTTGTACATGAACCAATGAAGACTCTGTCAATTTGAATTTCTGTTATTGGAATACCAGCTTTGAGGTCCATGTATTGTAAGGCTTTTTCGGCGCTTTTTTGTTGCGCCAAATCACCCTTTGCAAATTCTTTTGGATCTGGGACAGTGTCAGTTACATCAGAAGTCATTCCAGGATTTGTTCCCCAACTAACCTGAGGAACAATATCATCAATTTTCAACGTGAAACTTTTTTCAAATTTGGCATTAGGATCTGTATGAAGATCTTTTTTCCAGACTGAAACCAATTCGTAAAAATTTTCTGGAGTGTATTTCCTTCCTCGTAGATAATCAAATGTTTTTTCATCTGGCGCAATTAGTCCTGCTCTTGCGCCTGCTTCTACAGACATATTACAAATTGTCATTCGTTGTTCCATAGAAAGGTCAGTTATTCCTTCGCCAGTATACTCGATAACAGTTCCAGTTCCACCTGAGGTCCCAATTTTTTTGATAATTGATAAGATGATATCTTTCGCTGTAACAGCAAAAGGGTTCTTCCTTTTACCTTCTACTCTAATTTCGAATGATTTGAGCTTTTCCAACCATAGCGCCTGTGTTACAAAAACATGTTCAACTTCACTAGTTCCTATTCCAAAAGCTAATGCTCCAAATGCTCCTTGTGTAGAAGTGTGGCTATCCCCACAAACAATTGTAGTGCCAGGTAGAGTAATTCCTAATTGTGGGCCTATAACATGGACTATGCCCTGATAGGGACTATCAATATCAAACAAGGTAATGCCAAAATCTTGGCAGTTTTTTTCTAATGTTTTAATTTGAATAGAAGATGTTTGATCTATAATTGGTAATGATCTGTTAGTTGTAGGTACATTATGATCCATTGTTGCGATGGTAAGGTCTGGCCGTCTTACTTTCCGTTTGTTCATGCGTAGTCCTTCAAAGGCCTGGGGCGATGTTACTTCGTGTACGAGATGTCGATCTATGTAAAGAAGAGAAGGGCCATTTTCTTTTTCTACTACAATATGGGAATCCCATATTTTTTCAAACAATGTTTTTGACATTGTAATTACTTACCTATGGTTTGAATTTAAAAAGGCCGCCGGCTGCAATAATTTTGCCGATGATTTCAGAGAAAGGCTTCATTTGATATGTTTGATTCTTTGTCATATTCTTTATTTCGTTTGTTTCAACACTAATGTTTAGTTCATCACCATTTGCAATATTCTTGTATGCTTCTTCATCAATTTCTATTGGTAAAAGGAAGGCTCCATCAACACAATTTCTATAGAATATCCTTGCAAAGGATAGTGCGAGAACTGCCTCTATTCCGGAATGAGATAGTGCGATAGGTGCATGTTCTCTAGATGAACCACATCCAAAATTTTTTCCAGAAACAATAAAGTCGCCGTCTTTTACTTTGGCGTGAAATTCTGGATCAATGCCTTCCATCGCATGAGATGCCAATTCGTCATAGTCATGTAGTTTAAGATATGTGCCGGGAAGAATTACGTCAGTGTCTATATTGTCACGTTCGTATTTGATTACATTTCCTTTCAATTCAAGTCCCTCGGATCAGTAATTTTTCCTGTCACAGCTGAAGCTGCAGTAACCAATGGTGAGGCTAGATATGTTTGAGACTCGACATGTCCCATTCTGCCTGGAAAGTTTCTATTTGTAGTACTAATACAAATTTCTCCTTTTGCTAACACACCCATATGTGCACCACAACATGCTCCACACGTAGGTGGGCCAACTGTTGCACCAGCGTCAAGAAAAATCTGTATAAATCCTTTTTCTATTGCTTTTTTGTAAATTGAAATTGCTGCAGGTAAAACTTCAGTTCTGATTTTTACCTTCTTTCCTTTGAGGATTTTTGCTGCTGCCTCCAAATCTTCGAGTTTTGCTCCTGTACAAGAGCCAATGTATGCTTTGTCAAGTTCTACAGTAGGAGCTTCTCTTACAATTACAATATTCTCTGGGGAGAAGGGTTTTGCAACTATTGGTTCCATCTCAGATGCTTCATATTCAAAAGTTTTTGAATAGTCAGCATCGGAATCGCCTTTAACCTGAGTAAATTCGGTGGCTCCGCGAGATGCCAAGTGGTCTACAATTTTTTGATCAGGTTCTATAATTCCATTCTTAGCACCTGCTTCTGTAGTCATATTAGTAAGTGTAAGACGCTCATCTACTGACATTTCATCAATACCATTTCCAGCAAATTGCATTGTTTTGTATGCACCACCATCTGTTCCAATATCTCCAATAATTTTCAAAATCAGATCCTTTGCCATAACATGTTCTGGAAGTTTTCCGTTGAGTTTGAAAAGTAAAGTTTCAGGGACCTTAAACCAAATCTTACCATTGAGTAAAACATATGCAACATCTGTATGACCTAACCCACATGCAAAGGCGCCAAGTGCTCCAGTAGTATTTGTATGCGAGTCCCCCCCCACATAGACTTCACCGGGCAACACCAGAGCTTCTTCATGAGATAAGGTGTGACATATTCCATATTGTCCTAAACCATACTTGAAGTGTTTTTCAATTCCATATTTTTTTGAAAAATTGCTTAGTTTCACAATATTTTCAGCAGAAACCTTTTCGGCTGAAGGAACAAAATGATCTTCAGCTATCCATACTTTGGAAGAATCCCATAATTTTTCTACGTTTATTCCTTGATTTTTTAATTTTTCAAATACCTTTATGACTCCAGGACCAGATACATCATGTAGCATAACTTTGTCTACATTAACAAATACTACATCATCTGGAGATAGTCTTTCTTTGCCTGAAGCTCTGGCAAGAATTTTTTCTGTAATATTCATGATCAAAAAACCTTGTTCTGGAGATTAAAACGTTTTCAGAACAATAAAAAAGAAAAGGCGAATTAAGAAAATATGGCACTAACTGTGTTCCCTGTTAAGGCAGAGAGAAAAAACGAAAAATTTGACATTTTTGAGACCTTTGAAGCTACATTGAGGAAAAATAAACAACAATTGCAAGATGGAGATGTTTTGGTTATTTCAAGCAAATATGTTTCAAATTCACAAGGAAGACTAGTCAATATTGAAAATGTAAAATCATCAGAACATGGAAAACTTGTCTCGAAAAAATTTCAAATTAAACCAAAAATAGCTGAAGTCATAGTTCGTGAATCCGATGTAATTTTTGGAGGTGTGTCTGGTTTTGTGCTAACATCATCTGATGATATTTTAGCTCCAAATGCTGGTATAGACAAATCTAATGCAAAAAAAGGCAAAGTAATTCTTTACCCAGAGGATCCATTTCTAATTGCTGAGCAGATTAAACGAAAAATTTTCTTAAAATATCTAATTCATGTTGGCATAATTATAGTGGACAGTAGATTAATGCCAGCTAGAGTGGGTACAACAGGTGTTGCCATTGCTTGTGCTGGAATTGAACCAGTAATTGATATGAGAGCAGAAAAAGATCTTGAGGGTAACCCATTGAAGGTAACCTTTCAGGCAATAGCTGATAATTTGGCATCAATAGCAAATCATAAAATGGGTGAAGGTTCTGAAACACAACCGTTTGCAATCATAAGAGATTCCGAAGCAAAGTTAACAGACAGGAAAATTAAACCAATGGAATTAGCTGTATCGTATGATCAATGTGTTTATGTTCGTGGACTAGGAAATTCCTCTCAAACGAACTAAAAATTAAAAATCTTTTTCATTTATGATTCTAGATTAATTGCACTGCTTTAAATAGAAGGATTGAAGGCAAATTTTATGGAATATCTTACAAGATATCCGAAATCAATTTCGTTCCTAGATGGACTAAAGGAATGTATTAAAGTAGATAGTAAAACAGGAGTTGAACAACTTACAGTAGTTGTAAAAAAGAACTTTGAGGAATTGATGAAGATTTTTACAAAAGAAGGTTTCACCAAGGTAAAATTTGAACACAAACAGCCTTCACAGATAGGAAATGGACTTAGTTTGAAGCTCAAAAAACCGTGGGAACTTCATTTGAGAATGTTAGAAATGAAAAAAGGCCTAATTGCTATTCATGCCGAGGTTGAAGTTTCAAGAGATTACTTACAGCATTTGTTTTGTCAAAGAACTCCAGTAATTTATGAGATTGAAGAAATGATGAAAAGGTATCAGATTGATTATAAAATTTGGAACGAACGAATTAAAAAATACGTACTTACAGTATTTGACAATTACAAGATAAAGCTATCAACCCCAAATATTCCAGTTTTTGCGTGGAAACCCATGCTTTTTGTGATTGCGACTATTAGTTCCTTTTATCTTTGGAAATACATCCAAACAGTCTAGAAACTTTAATTATAATTTTTGAGTTTTTGATTTAATGAGTAAAGAACCACTAAAAGCTCATTTGAAATATTATGGATTTTCTCCTTGGGAGATTGAAGTATGTTATGGAGTCTTGAATTCAAGGTTTGAAGTTATTCAAGAGGAGATCGAACAGAATGAAGAAGATTTTGAAACTATGTTAAATCTAGATATTCCATTGCAGTTCAATGAGCAATTCTTCAAGTGGTTTGAATTTACCAGATGGGATAAGTTGAAGTTCTTGTTTAAAGAAATGAGAAGGCGACGTGGTTCAAAACATCTTTTAAAAATTAAAATAAATTTTTTAGGTTCGCCAAAAATCAGCTTTGTTGTTGATTCTATTGAAAGGCAATGGTTTAACACTTCGATTGAAAAAATTGATTTTGTTTTAGAATTATTGCCATACCATTTAGATCCTCAAAAATTACCAAGTGATGTATCAAAGGTGGTCTATAGATTTGATGCTGAACATGCTAGGTGGAGACTAAAAACAGTCTATTCTGGTCAGAAAAAATTCGAATTCATGGAAAATGGTTGGAAGATAATTACTTGAGATCTTTTTCAAGGGGTTCTAACATTGAATGAAGTTCTTTGTACTTTTTTTCAATAAATTTCAACGAGTCCTCGAGTTTTTTTGATTTGCCATATTTGAATCGAATCAGTTCTCTGTGATGCCAAAAGCTTTTTCCATTTTCTACAGATAAGGCTGTAAAATAATCTGTTCCTTTGAGAGAATCTGGAATTTTAATGTCATACGGAAAAAGCAGGTCTAGAATAAACCATTCATCGCCATCTGGATAATCTGAGCCTGTATCAACATCAAAAAAAACATGCAATAGTTTAGACTGCATGAGGCCGTCATCTGGAATATCAGGATGTTTAACATTTGATTTTTTAAAATCCAGATTAAGGAGTTTGGGTTCAAAGAAACCCTTGATGATAGATTTGCGAAATATTTTATTTGCTTCAGTAATGTTCAACGATAACCTGATCTTTTGTTCAACCTGCTAATAATACATTAGGTGGTTTTGAAAGTAGTTTGTTCTAAACCTCAAATGAGTCTAATAGTTTTGAAACATTGGTAATAGGTTTGCCATTTGAAGAAATTCTTTGTTTGGCTGGAGGGTTTTCCAGAAAATTTGGGATTGTATCTGTCAATCTCTCACCATAACGAGAAATAAGTTCATTTTTGTAAAATATTCCAATTGGAATCTTGTTGCCCCACTCTAGAGATTTAATTAGTGCTTGACTCAGTTTTTCATTAAGTTCAGATTCTTCATTAAAATGAACAGTTGGGTCAAATCCTGTGTCCTCTAATTTGTAAATTCTTGAATGGCGTTTTTGAGCTTCTTCAACCATATCTACACCAGCATACCAGTCTTTTGTGTTGATATCATTGTAGGTGGGACAAGGTTGTAACACATCTAAGAAGGCAAGACCTTTGTGTCGTATTGCAGCTTTTATGAGATCTTTCAAGTGTTTAATATCATAAGAGTATCCACGTGCAACAAAAGTAAATCCACTAGTCACTGCCAGCCCAATTGGATTTACATTATAATTGGTATTTGGAGTTGGGAGTGATTTGGTTTGTTCCCCTAGTCTGAGAGTGGGAGAAGCTTGGCCTTTTGTTAATCCATATACGCCATTATCAAAAATGATGTAAGTCATGTCAACATCTCTTCTACCAGCAGCGACAAAATGTCCTGCACCTATTCCCAGACCATCACCATCCCCTCCAGCAGCAACAATTGTCATTTCAGGATTTGCAATCTTTGCACCTTGAGCAAATGTCAAAACTCTTCCATGTAGTGTATGAACACCATATACATTGATGAAGTGAGAAGTTTTTCCGGAACAACCGATACCAGAAAATATTGCTGCTTTGTCTCTTGGAATATTTATCTCTGCTAGTGCCATCTGGATTGCATTTACAATTCCAAAATCTCCACAACCTGGACACCAATCGTTGTGTACATCTGTTTTGTAGTCGGAGAGTTTAAGCGCCATGTTTCAAAATCTCCCTCTTGCTTGCTTTGTTTTCAATGATTTTTTTCAGAGAATCATAAATCTCTGTACTTGTCATTCCCCTGCCAGTGTATTTCAGAATGAAATAATCAACGTCTCTGCCTAGATTTTGTTTGAAGATCTGACTCAGTTGACCCGTGTAATTTGATTCTATATCTATGATAGTTTTAGCATCTTTTAGTAATGATTTTGCATAGTCTGTGGGAAATGGATGTAGTAATTTGAACTGAACAAAGCCAATGTCTATGTTTTCTTTTTTCAGCATTTCTAGCGCATCAATTATTGGCCCTTTTGTAGAGCCCCAGCTGATTATGGTAAAATCGTGAATGTCGAAAGATACTATCTGTTCCTCTTCTGGAATTTTTTTAGCAATTAACTCTAGCCTAGACATACGCTTGTCCATCATCTTAATTCGTTGAAGAGGATCCTCTGAGATGTGTCCATATTCATCACTCTCATCTCCAGTATTCCAGAAAACTCCATTTTCAAGTCCAAGTTTTGATCTTGGGGAGATTCCATCGTCTGTAAAAGCAAATCTTTTGTAATCATTGCCATCAATTTTTTCAAGCAGTTTTCCTCTGTCAATTGTTACTTTAGTGGGATCAAATCTTTTACAGGTTACAACAGAGCTTGACAAAAATTTGTCCATCATGTGAATAACTGGAACTTGGAACACATCAGAATAGTTAAAGCAATTACATGTGTCATAGAAACTTTCTTCGATATCTCCTGAAGCATAAACAATTCTTGGAAACTCTCCATGACTAGAGTTAATTGCAAAAAGTAGATCATCCTGACCATGTCTTGTTGGAAGTCCTGTTGAGGGACCACTTCTTTGGTATAATGTTATTACAATTGGAACCTCGTTAATTCCAGCCCAACCAAGAGCCTCTGCCATTAATGAAAATCCTGGGCCAGACGTACAGGTTGATGATCTAGTTCCTGTTAGTGCGCCACCAATCATCATTCCAATTGCTGAAATTTCATCCTCGGTTTGTATTACCGCAGTAGAACCGGGCCTATCGCCATCAATCTCTAGGATTTGGTTCTGTTCTAGGAATACGCATTCGTCGGATGCTGGAGTTATTGGATAGTAGGATTGGAACCGACAGCCACAAACCATCTTTCCAATTGCTGTTCCAAGATGACCTTGTACCAAAAGTGTGTGCGGTTCTTTTTTGGTTCCTGGAAGGGAATATTTGAAATCATTGAATTTAGCTGCTGCAAAATTGTAAGAGTGATTTGCAGCTTGTTTGTTAATTTCCGCAATTTTTGGTTTTTTAGAAAAAATATTTTCAATCGATTTGAAAAGGGAATCAGGTGACATTTTTAACAAACCCAAAGATAATGAAACACCAATTACGTTGAACATTCGAATCAGCGCCTTTAGTTTGGGGTTACCTGTTTCTTCAGCCAACTTGGAAAGAATGTCTCTAAAGGAAACTGGATAGAGATTTACGCCATTCTCTTTGGCCATCTCCAAGACTCCAGGGATGGTGAAAGGCTTGTTTTTAGCCTCGAGTTTCTTGTGCAGTCTTGACTTGAAGATTTCGTCTAGAGAGGGTACATCATCTGTTCCTGTCTTTTCTAAATCTAAATCATAAATCAGAGCACCACCTGACATCACTTCGTCATAGTGTCGGAAAATTGTCTCAGCATCAAATGAAACCATCACAGTTACATCATTTAGATTTGAGTGAATTTTTTTGTCTGCAACTCGAACAGCGAAATAGCTGTGTTCTCCTTTGATGTTTGAATAAAATTCTCTTTTTCCAAAAACTTGGTAACCCATTTCTGCACAAACACGTGAAAAAATATTTGCTCCCGTTTCTACACCGCTCCCTTGCGGTCCACCGATCAACCAAGTAATGTCAGTACTCATATGAAATGAAAGGGAATCTATTAGATATTAATAATATCCCAAATTGAATTTTTTAACCGCCAGTTGCTGCATCGCCCAATGCACATTCACATTTGTCACGTTCGCCGCAATAAGGACAGACACAGACACACTTCTCAATTGGGTTCGCACACCCTACACAAATTGCAAATTCTTCTTCAGTTTCGGTTGAACCCATGTTATTTTCCAGCACGAAATCTTATAAATGGTTTAAGGTCGCTTCCCACATCTGGTAGGTATGAAAAAGGAAAAAGTTTTGCTTACACGAAAATTGCATGATTTTGCGTTAAAGGAATTACGAAAACATTATTCCATTGAGGTTCATTCTGGGAAAATTCCAATGCCAAAAACAAAGCTTTTGGAAAAGATCAAAGACAAGGATGGATTGATCTGTTTTCCTTATGACAATATAGACAAGCAAGTAATTGATTCTGCGAAAAAGCTTCGAGCTATCAGTACGTTTAGTGTTGGATATGATCAGATTGATGTGAAATATGCAAAAAAGAGAAAAATTCGGATTGGTTACACTCCGGAGGTTTTGACAGATGCTACAGCTGATTTGACGTTTTCGCTAATTCTTGATTTGCTACGTCGAGTCGCAGATGGTGATAGAATTATTCGCAAGGGAGAATGGAGGCAAATCTATGGCGCCTATGACTATGTAGGAACAGACCTGGCTGGAAAAACTCTAGGGATTCTTGGTATGGGACGCATTGGAAGGGCTGTTGCAAAAAGAGCCATTCCATTTGGAGTGAAAATAATTTATCATAACAGAAAACGACTTGCAAGAAAAATTGAATCCATAACACATTCCAAATTTGAATCGCTTAATCAGTTGTTAAAAAAAAGTGATATCATTTCGGTTCATGTTCCATATACAAAACAGACTCAACAGTTGGTTGACATGAAGTTTCTGAAAAAAATGAAAAAGAGCTCGTTCCTTGTGAATACAGCTCGGGGGGGAATCATAAAAGAGAAGGATTTGGTATCAGCTTTGAAAAAAAAAATCATTGCAGGAGCTGCACTAGATGTTTTTGAGAATGAACCAATTGGAAAAAATCATCCGTTTGTCAAGATGTATAATGTTGTTATAGCTCCACACATTGGTAGCTCCACTTTAGAAACAAGAAAAAAGATGGCTGAACTTACTGTAAAAAATTTAGAGCTAGCTTTGTCTGGGAAAAAACCAATCTATTCAGTTTAAAATTCAATTATAGAACCATATTTAGAAAGCATCTCGTCGTAAAGCTTTTTTCTATCTTGCTTTAGGCTTTTGTTTTCATCATACATTTTGGTAAAAAATGCACCTAATACTCGCTCATCATTATCATCAAAGAATCTTACACTAAAGCTCGTTCTTTCTGGTTTTTCTTCGGTGATGAATTTGGCCTTCTTTATGGCTTCTGAATTAATATGCATGTGACACGGACCCTCGTTTTCTCCAATTGTAATCCATTGATCCTTTTGTCGAAGTCCTAAAGAATTGCTTCTGATTTCACTAACTGCGCCTCCTCCTTTTATAACAAAAAGGATGTCGTCAATCTTTAGCAAATCAGCAAGAATTTCCTTTAACATTAGAATGGTTTCTTTGAGAAATTATTTCAACCTTTAATCGATTTGGATGAAATCTTCTGGCTTGGCATTGATGCAGTCTGTACCTACTGCTTTAAGGCCTGAAAAATTGATTTTTCCGTTGGGTATTTTTCCTTCATTTTGGAGAATTTTCACCTTTTCTGACACTGATTCTTTGTGTTTGGTACATGTAACTCCAACCATGTATTCGTCCTTTCCAAGAACGATAGAGATTACAAACTCTGGCGGATTTACGCAAGGTTTTCCAGCTTGTTTTACCGAGCATCTTTCTGGAAGCATCAGAAAATAATTTTTAACCATGGGATATTAAGCTACAGAAATTGTACATTTTACACCTCAAATGAGGTATCATGAATTTGCTATTTTTTATAGACAGTTTGTATCAAATGTAAATAGAGAAAGGGATTCTCTTGTGGTTATTCTTGATTTGTGATTCGTAGTGCAGCATCTACTGTGATTCCATCTTCTGGAGGGTCTCCTATCTTAGAAACTGTTTCGGAGTTGTCACACATTTCATCTACAACGCCATCCGCGAATACGTCTCCCCTGAGGTTATCTTGGAATTTGACCAGGACATAAACTGTACTTCCTGAGGCAATAGGATCAGTAATTTCTACATGAGCTGAGTCTATGTTAGCTATTATAGAACCACCTATACCATCCGTTAGGTCATCAGTGAGTTCTGTGATATCTCCACTAGGATCTGCTATGGCGACCTTGACGTTTCTTGTAGCCTTCTTTGAGACAAGTTTTAGCATGCCTTCACCATCCGTACATTCATCATAGTTTTCCCATACTATCAGTCCATCAACGTCATCCGTTACATCCACTGTTGTAAGTGCAAAAAACGCGCCAGGATTGGTATGCTGGAATTTGTCTGTTTTTGGATGTACATTTGCATCTACCAAGTACTTGTCATCACCATCCTGATCCAACGTAGCTGCTAAAACATTGTCAAATGCATTGTTAATGTTTCTGTCTCTTAATGGAGTTATACAGGGATTATCTACTATGCCATCAAGGTTATCATCACAGATTTGGTCCCAGTTGTAATCCGTCTCTGTCCATGTCTTTACTACTTCGAAAGGTAGAGGTTCTTCTTCAGAACAGTTAGGTGTGGTTGGATCAAACTTGATCCAAATTGTTTCAGCTCCAGGTCCTGCAGCGTTGTCCACACTTCTGTTGTCAAAGGCAGAAACTTGTATCCAAAGACATTGTAGGTTTCCTGTGTAAGTTGTATCACCAAATTTGGTAAGATCGGCTCTGCCGTATGCCCATTCGATGGGAGTGATTGTTGATCCTGGAGTAATTTGAGCAAAGATCCAATTACTAGATGGTGGAGTTGTTCCAGAAATGAATTCGAATCCGGGACCAACACATAATTCTACAGCTTGATGAAAGTTGTTAAAATTAAGATTGAAGAAGGTTCCAGTACAAGCTGTAACTCCTACACCAGTATTTGGATCTCCTGTAAGGGGTAGAAGTTTTGCGCTTATTGATGAATCTGCACAGCTGCTAGGTGTACCCACTTTTGGCTCAGCAGCAATGTAGATGTTTGTTCCATCAGAATCCCAGTACAGTGTCCAGTCATCGTGACAGTTTACTGGACCGCCAGCAAACGGTGGGTTATTGGGTGGTCCAGTTTCGAGAGTACCAGGATTGTAAACGCCCCCTAAAAGAGCAGATTTATCAACAAGAACAGAATTTGCGTATTCAGCTCCGCCAATTGTCCCATCGACTGTCACCGCTGAGGCATCGCCTGTCATTCCAATGGAGAATAATGCACCGACTAGAAGTATAGTTGAAATTATAGTAACCCTGGGACCGCTCAATGGCACAATAATACAGTATGGGATTACTTAAAGATGATCGAATGTTACGCAGTTCATCTTTTTCACCCATTACCATTTCATACCATCTATTGACACTTCAAAGACAGACTTACCGAACTGTAGTTTAAGCTTGGTTAATCACATCATCAAAATTCCACATTGATTCTACACTCTTTTCTTTATAATTAAGAAATCCCTTGTCTTGTAATTTCTTTACAACAAATGCAGAATAAGCTGGGGCGCCAGTTGCACCTGGAGAATTGTAATTTATTATATGAAACGAGTTATCGTTGTCTAGCTCCAACACATCAGGCAAGAATTTACCCTGAGAGGTTATTACAGGAGAACGAATACCTGCAGTACCTCTTTTTGTAAAATATTCAGGTTTAACTTTTGGAATAAATTTCTGAACTCGTTTTATCATTGCAGTTTTTGAAATTGAGCTTAGCCACTCCTTTGAAATCATTGACAGGAATTCAGTATTTGCGAGTAGTTTTAACGCGTTTCCAGTAACAATTTCTTTTAATTTTGATAATGATGTGTTAACATCGCCGAGATATCCTGAATAGATTTCTGGACTTGGGACAGGAACAGCATTAGGACCTATTTCTGTTTGTCCATCTGCTTTTTTAATCCAATGTGGATCTAAGAATGGGAATCCTTTGAATTCTGCAACAGTATAGATTGTGGATTTCACCAAATCACGATGTTGTGGATCCGCAACCCAATATTCACCACGAAAGTGCAAGTCTGAATATTCTTTTGCAAGTTCCATTTTTTGTGCTACATCAAGGGAGTTTCCACCTGCACAATTAATTATGAAACTAGATGAAATATCGGAATTATCTTGAAATGATATTATTGTATTATCATTATTTTTTTCAATTGATTTTACATTTTTATTCAAAAGAAACTGCGTACCATTTTTTTCTGATTCTTTTTTAATTTCACGAGTAAAAGCACCAAAATCAGAAGAAACTTCCCTCTTGCAAAAAATTGCAGAGTGACATTTTACATTTTGTTCTTTTTTTGATACCTCCTTACCGTCTAATAGCTCTAAATCACTATCTGGGATTCCGTTTATTTTTCCCCATCTCATAAATTCTTTGAGACATTTGTAATGATCATCGTTAAAACCAAGTTCAAAAACTCCTGTTTTCAACCAAGGGATGTGTCTCTCTTTTGCGAGTTTTTCCCACATTGGGTAGGAAATGATTGCTGATTTTGCCAAAAGCTTCTTTTTTTTAGGATCTAAGTAAAAAGGAGAATGAACGACGGCGGTATTTCTACTGCTTGCATGCATAGCTACATCTGATTCTTTTTCTATGACACAAATTTTGAGATCATATAATGCAGAAATCCAATAGGAAATAGTAGTGCCAAGAATTCCTCCTCCAATTATTGCAACATCAAATTTCGACAATGCAATCAGTTAGTTATTCCGCATTAAATTATTGTGCATAGCTTCACGAAGGAGAATCAATGGCGCCGGGAGAGAGATTCGAACTCTCGATCCCTTGCGAGAACGCGCTTTATGGTAATTATTTCCAGGCGCGCGCCCTACCAGGCTAGGCGACCCCGGCAC
>SDBU01006177.1_pt1 | contig 14147 bp, 11 predicted proteins | sample 2277071 | NCBI WGS metagenome assembly SDBU01 (sample SAMN10397929, study PRJNA504765) | marine sediment metagenome | isolation source: marine sediment core GS08_GC12, 126 cmbsf | place: Arctic Ocean: Gakkel Ridge, Loki's castle | collected 2008
AGTCGTGACCGGCCGCGGCGGTTGCCGCGAGGATCGCCTCGGCAACCGGCGTCTCGACTCTCTCAAAGCTTGGCCCATGCACCGGCGGCAGGATCAGGAAATGATCCCCCAGCTTTTCGCCCGAAGCGGCAAGGGCCTCGGGGATTCGGGCGTTGATGCATGACTCATGAAGGTCGATGACAAGCTTCGGCTTCAGCTCCTGGCAAAACTCCGCCACGCACCGAACCTCCTCGGGCGCGTCTTTGCGATCGAAAAAGCCGTTGATGTTGTTGACCAACCCCAGTGGACTCACGAGGCTCACGAGGCCACCGTGGTCATACGGCCCCTGACCTTCCCCCTCGTGGTAGACGGCGTTTGGGTAAAAGATGCGCTTGCCTGAGATCTCCCAGCATAGCTTAGGATCGCTTCGCGCCAGCACGTCCATCCGGCCGTAAAACAACTGCCGCGCGTCAAAGTGCCTCTGGTCGGCCCACGCGAAAACCATCTCGCCCACGTGGAAAAGCGCGAAATGCTCCCCTTCGTAAAAGCGCTCTCCCAGGCGAGTCAGCTCCGAGAGGCATTCCTCGTCGCTGTCGATCCGCACATCCTCACCCGCCGCGTAGGCGAGCGCCCGCCTGTAGCCGCCGTAGTCGAAAGGAGAGCCGCAGGGGATCACGTATACCTCGCTGTCAGTCTCTAGACCCTCCTCGATGAGCGTCAGGGCCGCATGGATGCCCGCTATTTCGGTTGCATGGCTGCCACCCTTGATGAGGACCGCCGGCTTCGTGTTTCCGCCGAGCTTGACGGCCTGAATCGGCGCGCCGCCTTTGGCTGTGCCGAGCGTTTTTACCGGCTTGCCGCAGCCCTCGACGAACCGGGCGATGTCGGGCCCCGATGTAATGTCCGCAAAATATGTCACTTGTCTCTCCGTTTATGCGATTCAGATCAAGTCTATTCCAGCTTTCGAGGAGTGTACACGGGTATCAGCCGATCAGCCCTCTCCTGTGGGCCCAGAAACGACGCGCCACGTCCGAAGCTATACTTGAGCCCATCCACTATGCTCGGATCAAAGAAGAAAGTAGCGGTCGGCGAATGCGGATCTCGTCCATTCCTGGCATCCATTGCGAAAAAAGTAACCTTAGGGCCGATATCGAAAGTATAATGCATGGAATCTGCGACGGATAGTGGATCGTTATATGGAGTAGGATTCGCAGTGAATAACATATTGTTTAATGCTGTATAAGCCTGAGTATAAGCTCTAATATGAGGAACTGCAGGTTTTAATTCCGATCCAGCTGACCCTAGCTTTCTAGTATAAAGATCTGGGTCTCCACCGAGAGGAAGACGGACATGTACTGTCTGCCCGTCCCAAGCCCACTCACTTGCATTAAGAGAACCGAGAGTCCCTTCCGTGAATGGATTGGGTGTAGGAGAAGCGGATCCACCAAAAAAGGTAGTAGGCTTTCCGGCGAAACCAGGATCTCCTCCCCCCAAAGCTTCGCATTTGTATTCGGAGCCAGTAGTATTAACCCATCGAAATCCTGGTCCCCATGGTATATCCCCATTTCCACCAATCAATAGGATTCTTGACCACCAACCGTCAAAATCATCTTGAAGTTCATGATCATCAAACATAAAGAACGTTGGTATATTCTCAAGAACATTCTTGAAAGGTCTCTGAAACTGAAATTGTTCTGAGAATCTTCTAATATATTCAACACGACTATTATTTGTCTGAGCATATTCTAAAGCGACACCCTGACCAAATCCTGTTTCGGAATAAATAACATCACCAAGATGTATAAAAAAATCAGCATTTTGGGTTAACATATTTGTCATAACATTAAGTTCGGATCTTTTGTAGGGCAAAGACGAACTGTCATATCTAGAACATGATCCTGCCACAAAAGTAACGGAGCTTGGTGCTGTCCCATCAGGTAGAGATGTAAAGGATCCACTAGCGTCGATAACTATTCCGGAAGTCCCACCAGTGGGTTCGAAGCTGGCTCTCCAATAATATAAAGTATCAAACGATAAAGACGGAAAAGTTAATGCGTCTGTGAAATCTGTAGCAAAAACTAGACCAGAAACAGATGAAACAGAAAAATCAACAGATCCAAAATTTATGTCAGTATCTAATTCTATATTAAATTTACCTGCCCCGGGGGACTTACAAAAAAAGGTTTGCGAAGCATTAGACCCATCAGAAGAACATTTACCCAATCCAACATTAAGTAAATTCATATCTAATGGATGTTCTGCACTCCATTTTATTTTCGTTGATTGTACTTCTATAGATCCAGACTCAGCCGGTAGTGCATTTCCACTACCACCTTCGACCCTTATTGTATTTGATGGCACATTGATAGAGGCTACTAGGACATTCGTCCTGGATCCACTGCTCCATATCAAATCTACGATATCACCACCAACGATAGAATGTTGTTTGTGTTCTGTATTGCCTATCCCTATAACCGCATCAGTATCATCTGTCCTTGTATTTATAATAGTACCAGTAGACAAAATCGCTCTTTGGGTAGTAGGGCTCGAACCACCAATGTAATCTTTACCCTCAGAGTTGAGGTGATGCCATATACCCCCTGACGTATAAGTTCCGAACGAAGATGTGTCGACATCAAGAAGAAAGGAATCAGAATCTACGCCACTAACAGCAAATACTCCACCATTTACTTCACCCATTCCACTAACGCCACTTATGAATATTTGTTCTCCACTAGGTATCCCATGAGGCAAAAAACAATCAACTTGACCAGGGTCCGCTTTAGATATACCACTTATGGCCCCAGATAAAATGATATGACTTTCCATAGGAGCATAAAATGTCATATTGCCAGGAGAAACAGACCTTGGGTCGTCCGTTTGGAATTGCGCTATTTGTGCAGTAGTGAGTACCGTATCCCATATGCAGAAATGGCCTACGAACCCATCTATCCCATCTGTAGTATTTCTGTTACCAATCAATAGATCTGAGCTATCACTTGTCATAGCTCCAGAAGCAGCGAATTCAAGAGCGCCATCAACATAAAGATTGGATATAAGTTGTGATCCGTCCCATTCCCGCGTGATAACAGCAGTATGCCACATATCCGGTGCTATATTTCGTGTTCCGACGATACTCCCTCCACCCGTAGAGCGGAGAACTCCATCTGTAGCCCCATTCCTGCCATCTAGTCCCAATGAGCTACCCTTAGAAAATATCCATGCAGGACTTGCGTTATCTCCACCATCAAAAGATAAAAGTGGGTAGAATCTAAGCCCGATACTAGAATCGACCCCGTCTAAGCTCGGTATACGAGACGAATCGTACCTTAAGTTATCGCCACCAGAATGGTCGCCATCTATCCGTACTGACATATTGCACACTCAATTCTGCTAAATACACAAGCCATAGTGTCTCCTATATCCCTATATTAGGTAGGTGTTCCGACTATTTGGATGAGCCCATTTTGCATCCTCCGGTACTTCCAAGAAAAACTGACCATCAAAAGTTCCACTAGGGTCCCCTGTCATAGCGTAATAATATTGATTCATACCACCACTTATTTCAGGGAGATTGGCCGTAGACCATCCCCATCGTCCAGTATCATTAATGGAGTAACATTCAATATCAACTAATGGCAACGACACGTTGTTCCCGTCGATTATATCCCAAACCTGTATCGTTACACCGCTTATGTCGGGCTCAAATGTTCCGATAAGTTGTGGGAAGTGATCTGATGTCCTTAAGAACCAATCCATAGCTCGACCTTCATCTCCAGAAGAAGGTATAAGCACGGAGACACCACGAATAAATAAATCTATATCCCCGGAACTTGGAGTCGGTCCAGAAATAAACAAATCAATATTATCTGTTATAGTAGCCACACTTCCCGACATATACAAATCACCAGATGCTTGAAAAATATTGTGACCATGAACAAACAAGTCTCCGGAAGTACTGTCTACTAGATGACCCTCTATGAATAGATCACTAAATGCGTTAAGAGTCTCCGAAAGAGGCCCCTCTAAAAATAAGGTAATTCCCTTTATAACATCCGGAGGAGGAGCGAATATCGACAAGTTTATAAAATTAGTTTCTAATTCTGGACCACTGATAAAAAGATTCCCTGATGCTTGAGAGAGGGTAGAACTAATAATATACAGCGGGATATCATTATTGTGTGTCTCGTGTGTACTAACGAATAAATCAAATTCCCCAGATTCTAACAATGGACCTTGAACATATAAATCTACAGAAGATTCTGATAATAAAATTCCTGATATATATAGATCACCAGAGGCGATCATGGGTTCGGGAACTTGCAGAAACATATCCATATTAGAAGTAACCGGGGCTTGTCCTATTTTGGCGGTTCCATGATCGGAGTCCAGAGCATCTCGCCATGCTACTGCGAACATAGTTTCATCAAGCATTGTGATATCTATATAAATTGGAGAACTTATACCGGACGACCCCTTCAACAAGGTGGGTGTACCGAAAACTATGGTATCCCTATAGGCCGTTCCTACTCTGACTTTTATGCCATTTGAATCCCCGGTATCCATATATCCTACAATAAATTCATGGTCATTCATTGCCGTAATAGCCAATTTGTCATCAGTTCCAGAAGATGCGAATTCGAATTGAGGGCCGAAAGTTAATGTAGTATCAGCAACTGTGACTATTCTGGCTTTACCCACATCGGAATCACTACTATCTTGATATGCAATAACAAATCTTGTAGAATCAAGCATGGCCGCAGCAAAATGGTCTGCACCGCCATCTGAGAAATCATATTCAGAACCATATGATATAGTGGTTCCACTAATACTACCTACTTTCATTCTTCCTTGCGGTAAAGTTCTGTTATATATTACAACAAATCCAGAAGGATTCTGTGATACAATTTCTACATGATCTATACCAACACCAGCACCATCCAAGAATGAATATCCGGAACCATATGTTATCACATTTCCGCTGACATCACCAACTTTAACGAAAGAATCTGGACTTCCACCCAAAACTGTAGGGTCTTCGTATGCAGCCACAAAACCAGAGGTGGTTAATACCGCAAGGGCAAGTTCTGTTGTAAGATTTTGAAATTCGTATTCAGAACCATAAGTGATTGTAGTTCCTGAAACATCTCCGACCCTGGCTACCCCTGCATCCACATCGGGGAAAGACCTATATCCTACCACGAATTTATCCACATCTATAGATGCAGTATCTGTCTCTCTGGCCCCACCAAATCCTGTACGAAATTCCGTTTCTGAACCAAATGTTATAACTGTTCCGGAAACAGTACCCACTTTTGAGGTACCATGGAATGGATCAAATCCCTCTCTGAAAGTGACAACGAATCCAGACGAGGAAGGATTGGCTAGACTCATAAATTGAGCCCGACCGCCACTTAGAAATTCGTATTCAGAACCAAAGATTATACCAGCCATATACTACACCCTATTCCAGGAAAAATTCCCCTAGATCTGTCTCATTGGTGTCTGCTATCATTTCGAAATAGTAGTGAGCACTATCGTAGCCAGACGCAAAAAGTAGATGTTCAGTTGACCAACCCCATTTATTTGTATTTCCTATTGCGTAGCATCCACTGTTTTCTATAGAAATTTGAGAATTATTAATATCAATAATATCCCACACTTTGATATTCACGGATGATACACTATCGCTGAATGATCCTATTAACTGAGGATTGTAATCTCCAACTCGTGTTAAACTATTCACATTTCTTAATGATATCCCGGGTGATTCGAATGATAGAATGGTTCCTATTCTCGCGGTACCATGTCCAGAATCAGAAATATCATTATATACTACGACGAACTTGGATCCATCAAGAGTGGCGACAGAGTTATGCCCAACAGAAGAGACACCGAGAAACTCAGATTCATCTCCAAAAGTTATTACCGTATCGTTAACTGTTCCATGATTAGCCTTACCAAAAGTCGAATCGGATAGATCACCGTAGATAACTACAAAACTAGACAAACCCAAAGAAGTTACAACATTTCTATTTGACCCATCAGCTGAGAGGTATTCTCCTTCATCTCCAAAAGTTATGGTAGTACCCGAAACTTCACCTATCTTAGCAGTGCCATGATTCGAATTACCCTTATCTGTGTAAGTTACAACAAATTTAGACTCGTTAAAACTGGCTACCGAAATCCATGTTATATCACCTGTTCCATCGAATTCATATCCTGGACCAAAATTAACATCTGTTCCCGACACAGATCCAATTCTTGCCTTACCCTTTTTCGGAGAAGTTCTTCCATCTTCGTAAACAACAACAAAACCCGAACCATCAAGAGCGGCAACCCACATATAATCAGCATGACCTATTAGATATTTTGATTCTGCTCCAAAAGTGATAGTAGTACCACTAATTTCCCCTATCTTTACTTTACCGTGTGTAGAGTCGGCATTATCTGCATATGAAACCACAAATCGTTCATCCGACAATACGGCTACCGCAATGTCTAGGACAGCACCTCCACCCATGAATTCAGCTTCTGGACCAAAAGTAATAGTTGTTCCACTAACGGTTCCTATCTTTGCTTTTCCGTTATTTGTATCCGGTTCATCTCTGTATGCGACCACAAATTTAGAATCGTTAATTTTTGCCACAAAAATCCTGTCGGCCCCTCCGGTCGAAAGGAATTCTGATTCTGTACCAAAAGCTATATCTGTTCCAGAAACGGATCCTATTTTAGCTGTACCGTGTCCAGAATCCGGATCATCTCTGTAAGCGACAACAAATTTGGCATCACTTAGTGGAGCGACACTCACATATAGAGCAGAACCAGTATTTAGGAACTCAGATTCGTTACCAAATTCAATGTCTGTCGCCATTATTCTACCTATCTCGTCTTCCGTTTATGGCTACAGAGAAATCGTCATAATACCAAGATATAGTACTGAATCCGCTATCTCCAGAAGCCCTGAATGGTCCGAGAACAGCTTTGCCTACAAGACCAGCTCCACCTGAAGCCAGTAGGCACCACTCCAGTTTTTGGTATGCTGCGCATGGCCCAAACTCCAATATATCTTTATACCCCCTAAAGCTCACACTGGTATCTATAGCGCTATCTCCGTCTCGTACTTTTATTCCCTGGCCAAGGGCTCTTTTGAATTCACCCTGTGTAATAATACATGCGGATCTTAAGGGAACTAAGGCTATGAAAACCGAATCGCTACTAGCAATCGGATCTGGAGATATGGTCAGAGCACTTATGTCGTAGGTATAGTCAAATGGAAAAGTTATTTTAGAATCAGTGATAAGACCGGCAGTGATTAGAACTCTTTGAAGATACGTATCTGTATAAGTCTGCGGAACATCAATATCACTGATGAGAACCCTCAGCATCAAAACTAAGTCAACATCCCAGGTCATTCTTCCTCCTTAATTCTGTACGATGTAAGAATCAGGATTTAATACCGAAGGCATCCCACCATCTCTATTCTCGTGAGAAATTAAGACAAAATCACCCTCATCGGTATTAGTCCCATCTGACATTCTCCAATGGAATTGCTGACGACTGGCAGTAAGAGTAGCTATAGTCCCAGTAGACCAGGTATATCGACCAGTAGCATTTATTTCCGTACATCCACTAGCACTGATGGAGACAGCGACGCCGTCCTCCCAAAGCTCTATGTTAACAACTTGCCCCGATACCAATTCACCAACTATAGCTGGTGGAGCATCTGGAAAGAAATCGAATTCTGCTATTGAGTTTCCTATTAATGCCATCTAAATCCTCCCTACCTAACACAAACAAACTGTTCTAAAAAATATAGGACACTAGATATCATGAAATACTTTATAAATTCATCTTCTGTATACCTTATCCTGGAGGCGATGTTGCGAGACCGCAAAGGGAATCTAATACTATGTAGTCTTTTGATCACCGTCGAAGAATCAACCTGCAATAGTCTACCTATCTGGGGAGAAGAAAGTCCCACATTGTACAGGGATATAAAAACAGAATCGGGGCATATTTTATTAGCCTCCGATCTATCTCTCATCTCAACACCCATGTCTTTTAATCTATTGTAAATCGAAGTCTCACTACACTTTTGCTGTCTGGCAATTGCTGCGCAGCTTTCCCCCTGAGTATATAGCTCGACTATACTATCATCTAAAAGACCTTTCACAAGTAATTTATACACCAGCGCATAGAATAAGCCGGAAACCACGTATGTGGATCCGGCTCTATATCTGTATGTTCGTTACGTCTATTTATTTCAAGATATTTCGTATAGTCGTATCACTCACCTCGTACATCCTAGCCAGTTCTTGAACAGTAACCCCCACCTTGTTTAGATCAATAACCCTATCTCTTTCCTGTCTTGCTTTACTTTCTACTGATCTCTTCCTATTTCCGGGTACAACTCCGTTATCCCCTAGAATCTTATATAAAGTACTGGTCCCTATACCATATCTATTACATATTTCCCTTGTTGTATCACCGCGAACATAAGCTTCTAAAACACCGGTCTGCGTTTCCAAACTGACTTCTGATCGCAGATTATTATAAAATCCTGGACTTTTTCTATCTTGCCCTATGGCTAAAAATCTAGCCCTAACGAACGAAGGGGATTTACCAAAATGTTTAGAAATACGCTGGCACGACCATCCTTTGTCGTGCAAAGATATTAATTCTTCATCTTTGATTCCGTTATGCGTATGCAATTTCTTGTGCATTTCGTCGGTAACGGTCATACCGTTATCTATATCCCAAAATGGCATATAATCCTGAGATAACTTAAAAAGTTCATCGCAATCTCCTATGGGGTTCAACTCCTGATGCAAAGAAAGAAATTCATTAAACATTTTTGAAAATGTTTTAGGATAATGATGTACCGCCAATTTGCCTCCCTCTCCTGAAATTCGACATTTATAATCATCTCTTTCCATACAGGCACGTCGCCAGAATTCACCCTTTTCACAATGACGTATTCTCGTATGGAGTTTAGTAATTCCACCCTTGTACGACTTAATGCGAGCACCCGAATGCCCTATAACAACATCGTTTTTCTTAAGAATGGTGGTTATGGTACTTTTATGAACACCATAGTCTTTTGCGATATCGGCACAGCTTTCATGTTTATTCGTTTCATATCTATCGCGTATAACCTTATATTCTGAAGATGGAATTTTTCTTATAGATTTAGCAGCTTCCTTTTTGCGATCTCTCATTTTGACACCACCTCGGGTAAGACGTTGCCAAATAGATGTAGGACTCATTCCATGTTTCTTTGCTATCTCAGATAAAGACATCTTTAGATTTTCATATTCATATTTAATGGTTTCAAAATCGACCTTTCGATGCGATTCTCCAGATGAGCGTATTTCTACCCCTGCCTCCATGAGTCTTGTAATCAATGTTTGTACAGCGCAGCCGACTATCTTCGATACTTCTGTGGTAGACTTTCCTTCATCCCGATAAAGCCTGATCGCAGTGTCAATATCAATTTTTTTTCTAATCATAGATAACCTCCCTTCAGACTATTATACGTCACAAATGGTGTTTTATCCCAAGAAAAAATAATTTTTTATCATCCTATAAAAACAGGGCTGACAAATCGCCAGCCCTGATTTTGTTAGAAACTACCCACTAGAAGGAGCCAAGAAGGACTCTGCGCCCGTCGAGAGCAGCAAATCCATGCTCCTGCCAGGCATAAAATCCTGCTTTCATTTTCCGGTGCAAGTGTTCGTCTTCAAAGACGGCTAGCTCACGCTTGATTGGCATGACAAACGAGTCACCGTGCGATAGGTCAAGACCCACAACGATTTCCTCATCATCAGTACCGACAGATAGTCCCAGCGTATCAAAGTAGATCTGGAATTCCTGACCTACCCCAAGTTCATCTAGAGGATGCAAAGTAACACCATAGATACGAGCCAGAGGACCACCATCGTCAGTTGCAGTAAAGATCTCCCGACGAGTAAGGTCGTCCACTTCATCCTGATCCCACTCACGGATATCTTCAAGAGCCTCAGGACTAATGTACAGATCGGTTAGACGACCCCGATTCGTACTGGCAGTATTCCCACCAGCCAAACGAGTCATGGTCGTTTTCATCAGAGAGACCAAACGCTTGGTAAACTGACCAGCAGTTGCAGCACTATCGTAAACCAGAGGGGCACCACCATTGAAGTCGGTACGACCCGCTCCAGCAGCAATTATAACACGCCATCCATCTGTATTCATTTTCTTGACAAAACCAGCCTCAAGAACCTCCATCGCACGTGCAACGATATTCCACCGTGCGGATCTGGAATACTTGAGAGGCCAGTCTATCGCATTACCCACATCAAAAGTCTGAACCGTGATCGCATCTCCAACGATGGTTCTCTGCGGTAATGCACCTTCCTGAGGAATCTGGTATGCTACATAGTCGTTTTCCTGTGCTGTCTGATAGAAGTCCAGCGGATACTCAGCGGTAGCACTTGGGTCCAGCACTTCAGGTGCGAAGATTCCACCCAAGATGTCGCCATTAAGCAGCGCAGACCGCAAAGGAACCTGTAGAGCCTGAGCAAGAGCATGCATAGCCTCCATAGCAACAGCCTTATCTGCTGATCCAGTTTGTCTTAGAAGTTCAATTTGCTTGTCACTCGGTTTGATTATCTTACGCTTCATTCTTCTTCACCCCCTTACGTGATTTGAACAGAAACCCTGGCAAACCCATCCGCGTCTTGAGTCGTCTCGAAACGACCAATAACAGGAGTGGTTGCCCCACCAAAAGCACCCGATGTAGGAGTAATGTTTCCACTAGCTCCAAGATACGCGATATCCCCAGCGCTGGGGGTACCAATTATCATGTCCGTCACAAGCCATCCATGGGTAATAAGAGTACACTTATCCCCCGGACGAATTTCCTGATTCTCAAAGTTGATGAAGTCCCTAGTGGCACTCATCACTGGACTAACCGTTTGCAGTAGAACACCCTTTGGAATCGCACCCGATGCACTCGCGGAATAACCCACGACGTTAGGATGATCAACGATGTTCTCTCCCATAGCGGATCCAGAACCTTGCGTAACCACACTAGCTACGCCTCCCTTTTCTGCAGTGACAGTAGTCCAAAAGTTTGTAATGTCACTGCTCTCATTATACTCACGATCTGGTTTCAAAGCCATTCTTAGTCACCCCCTTCATTCTTCTCGTCATTCCCACACAACTTGTTTGCCATTGATGCCCAACCCAACTCTTCGGATTCTTTAGCGTCCTCTTTGGGATTGAGATCTACATCCTTATCCTCTTTCACGTCATTCAAAGCAGCCTCGGCCTTTTTGGCATCATCCGCTTCATTTTCCTTTTCCTTATTGTCTGCAGACTTAGCTTCTCCCGCATACTTGACAACTACAGCAAACGTATCATCAGTCATGTCACGAAGCTCTGCAAGCGTTGCCTTCTCGTCTTCAATCTCCTTAATCTTAGATAGCTGCGATAGACGATCACGAGCGACACTATCCTTACGGATTCCATCCAGCTCAGACTCACTCTTCTCGACACGGTCCATAGCCTCTTCGAATTGTTTCTGAAGCTCAACCTTATCTGTCTCAAGAGTCTCTGCCTTGCTGGACGCTTCCGTAACACTCACAGTAAGTTCATCTACCTGGATCTTCAGGGCAGCAATTTGCCCATCATATTCCTTAGCCTTGAACTCATCTGCAGCATTTTTCAGCTCGGTAACCTCAATCATCTTAGCTGCTAGACTATCCTTAAGTTCCTGAATTTGTTTATCATTGTCCACGTCCTCTCCACCTCCTTCCAATAGTTCGTCCAACTTAGCAACTACAAAAGACTGTGAAGATTCTCTTTTGTTCGCCGCCACCTTAATTACAGATTCTGGATTGGCAGGTTCATCAACGAATCCCTGCGCGCCGAAAATGATATCTTTCAAAACTCTACCAATTTTACGTCCTTCGTATTTACCACTACCACCATATATCCTAAGATGTTTTGTTAGGAAGGCGGTAGCTTCGGTACGTTCTACAAGTTTTATATCTCCAGTATCATCATCAATGAAGCCGTATCCAAAATCTGGGAACCAGGCTTCCATAGACACAAACATTTCACCATCCTGAGCCTTAGAGATAATTTCGTTGACCCTATCTCTCAACTCGGGAAATGCTCTATATAAAACTCCTGCGACTTCAATGTCAAATTCATCGGGTATAGATTCGCCTTCTGTAACTACTAACTCATTACCCGATTTATCCAAAACCCTACTCTTAACTATATGTCCCAAAATTTTTGTAGGATTATGATTATCATTCATGGGCTTGTGAATGGGTGACGATCTAGCTTTCCATACTTCTGCTGGCGTAAAGATATCGTCATTATTGTTCCAACCAGTACTAACGAGAATAGCGACAACAAGGGCCAAATCGGGTTGTTCCTGGCCAGTAAGTTCTTCCACGGTCTGTATGGTGTTAGTTTCTTTCATCAACTCTGCAATAGACATACCGTCGAAATACTCATTGATATCGGAAACTTTTACCTGCGCTGTGACAAAAGAAGCTGAACTTACACTTTCCAAGTCGAGACCAGCTTTTTTTTCGGCTTCGTATATGCGCACCTAAAACCTCCTATCATCTTGGTTATACACAAACAAAGATAGATATTACAATAAAATGATGACTTTTCACAAGCATGTTATTAAGACCTGCGATTTTTTGCGAGATAATCAATGACATCAGCCACTGCCTCCTTGATATCATCATCAGCTTTAGAGGCTAATCCTCGCTTATCTACACCTCCCAAAACTCCAGCAACTTCATTTTCCTCGGGAAGAAAGAAATTACGTCTTTCTTTCATACCGTTATGATCGATAGCTATAGTATACCCGAAAGATATTTGCGTTTTACCATCTAGATCCACAAACTGGCTCATGTGAAATTCATCACTCGGAACCAATATACCGTCGATAGCTAGAACTGCCTTTCTTGTCTCGGTATCCATGGAAATGTTCACTATACTGTGTTTATCGCCTTTCGCCTTTTCAGTAGACATATCTACCTCCTTATTACTATTGCCCTTGTTCTACAAACATGTCAGCCCACGCTAGGGCAGTCAACATTCGACGCTCCTTGGTTGTAGGTTCCCTGCTAGTAGATGTAGTGAATTCTGAAACGAACTTCTTGAAAGAATTATCCATTAAAATATCCCGAACTTTAGACCCAGATATTCTACCAGATAGTAGGCCCTTAGTAACTACGTCAGTAGGTTGCAAGACAGACAAAAGGCCACGCTTGGTTCTTTCGAGTTCGGTTCGCTGTGCTCTAGTTAGGGACCTCATGTTTTTGATCTTCTCTTGCTTCAGGTAGGTGTCGTCTATCAGTATATCAATTTGATCTATAAAGCCTGCGGCTACGACCGACAGTGTTTTGGTTGTGCGCTCATCCCTGACATTAGTGTCTTTTGTACTAGGTGGTCTACCTGGGGGACTCTTCCCATCATTTTTAGGCTGATCACCACTCATATTGTCTCCACCGCCATTGTCTTCATTGCCGCCACCTGCACTCTGTTTCACCTTTTCGAGTTTAATGTCTAAATCACTTTGTTTCTCCATGACAGAGAATGGTCGGTTGTACGGATCAGATTTCTCTACCACGCCGGGATTTTCCCCTCTGAATTCATGCTCCGACTTAAGTCTTTCTAGCTCTATCATGTAGTTGATACCAAAAACTTCTGTGGCTCTTTCTGAAGATATGACATTACGATCGAGTAACTGAATCATCAACTGCTTCTCTGCTACTTCGTCCCGCAAAGACATGACCCCAAAGCTAATTGCCGGAATATTCTTGAATCCCATAGCGTCGGCAACTATTTGCATTTCACCCTGCATCCATCTAATAGCACGACCCCTGACGTACTCAAGGCGTTCGACAAGAGTTTTGAGCTGAACGAAAGCGGATTGAGCATTACGTGTCCCTAAATCCGATCCCCCGACCAAAGAATCCGGTATGCCCAAACCACGAACAATATCGCTATTGACGCTGATATATTTTTCAGGTCCTAGGATTTTGTCTGTGGGTGGATATTCTACATCAAGACTGATCATGTCATCCCAAACAAGGTCCATTACCCCGCCACCAACGTTGTGTTGAAGGATATCGATAAGTTTGTCGACTGCT
>SDBU01006178.1_pt1 | contig 14146 bp, 11 predicted proteins | sample 2277071 | NCBI WGS metagenome assembly SDBU01 (sample SAMN10397929, study PRJNA504765) | marine sediment metagenome | isolation source: marine sediment core GS08_GC12, 126 cmbsf | place: Arctic Ocean: Gakkel Ridge, Loki's castle | collected 2008
GCCCGGAGCGCGCCCTTCAAGCCAGCGCAGAATGCCGGCCACGCGGTTGAGACCGTGAGTCGGCCGGTCTCGCAGCTCGGCCTCGATCAGCACGTCGGCGAACAAATGCGCTTCCTGCTCCGAGGCGCCATGGGTCCGGAACACGCTTTCGAGCAACGCACGGACCTCGCTCACCGGTCGGTTCATTGCCATGTCCCCAACGGATTCTACCTCCAGCACTCTACTCCATTCCGAGGATGGGTAGAGCGTAGGGCCGACTTTGCCCAGTGTCAAATCGCCTGCCCGGCGTGCCGCGCGACATGGAATGGGCGATGAAGGAGGCGGGAAGGGAGAGAAGGGAAGGGAGAGGAAAGACCAGCGACTCGAGTGTCCCTTCCCCTTTCTCCTCTGTGCTTTCACTCCCGCAAGCGAAGAAGGCACTGGCTCAGCGCGGGCGGATCACCTCACGCGCGGCCGAGTGGGGATCGGCATAGGGCGCGGCGTCGGTAGCTCCACTATGGGTTTGACCCCGGGCCTGTGCGTCCTCTGGATGGACAGGTGGACGGCGCCTGCGCCGGCGGCCACGCCCTTGCCTCGCAGGTCGCCGCTTTTCAGGTCCAGCCCCCTGCCGCTGCCGGGCGTGTCTTCATACGTGCTGCGGCCGGAGAGGGCCTTGCGAATGAACCGCATGACGTCCTTTTCAGTGATGTTGGCCTCTCGAATCGGCGCGCCCGCGCCGCGCGAGGCCAGGATCACGTCCGAGGCATACCCCTCGACCAACTTGTCCTGCAGGTTGTCGAACAGGTCCCGCCTGCCGAACAGTTCGAGCCCGATGACACGCCCCGAACGCATGTCCGCCACGGCGATCCCAATCGTCTGGGGCGGACTGAACGCACCAAGAGACCTGTGGAGCTCGTCGAACTCCTTCTGTGCATGCTCGGACTCGAGAACTTCATCCAGGCTCTCCGTGCGGCTTTGAACACCCATGGCTTGAGACTGCTCCCTGACCTTGAGCCACACGCCGGCCTGGCCCTCGCCGCGCTTGATGGCGGCGTTGATGCTCGACGGGGCGAGGTTTTTTGAACTCATAAACCGCTTGTCACCGTGCCAGCGATGCTGCTCCACGCAGAAGACGGGCACCGTGACTTTCTGCCGCGCCTCGATGACCGTGTCCTTGCGGATCACGCGCGTCTGCTTGCCGCCCTTTATGATCTCGCCGCTCATGAGGAATATGGTCTGGTCGCTGACGTTCTCCATCCGGACTTGAGAGACTGTGGCCTGATCCTTTTCAAGGACTCTCAGATGTCCCGCGTCAATCGCCTCGTCGAGCGTCTGCCAATCGCCCGGAATCTGCTTTCCCTCATAACGGATGGGAAAGACAATCATGTTCTTGTAGACTCGCGGCTCGTCCACAGCAAGCGCGCTCAGAAGAGTTCTCACCTCCGGCACATGCCTGGATTTCCGCGGCCTGTGCCGCGCAGACTCCTCAGCCTGCACTGGACCGCAGACAGCCAGAACCGCCCACGCGATCGCTCCGGCCATCGCCGCCATCCGTCCTATCCTCGTGCCTCTCATGGCCCGCCCTCCTTCCTGTTCTGACACCCTTTGGCCTCTTCCTCTGGGATTAGACGCGCAGTGTGCACAGCGGTTCCAGGAAAGTCGAAGGAGGATTTGAAAAAAACTTGACGGGCTAAGTCGCTGAATCCAACGGGCTTAAAAGCGGAGCCTGGATCTTGGCGTCAGGCTACATCTATCTTGGCGTACCCAGCGGATCAGCAACGGTGCCTGAGATGGCAGGCCCTTTTCTGCGCAGCGCAAGTTCTCCAGCATCAAGGCGGCCCTCCGCGCCGCGCGCCACCACGACTTCTCGCTCCTCCCGACTGTAGCCCGGAGGCGAGGCCTCCACTCTGTATTTCTCCCCGGTCACCACGCAGGGGAACTCGAAACGACCGTCGGTGCCGGAGCGCGCGCGGGGCTGAGTGCTGAACCAACTGACAGCGCCGCGGAACCTGAGGTAGACCCAGGCTCCCTGGACGGGTTCCCCCTGCTCGTTCACCAACCGGCCGACCACGGATACCGCGGGGCGAAGCGTTACTTGCTTGGACTGCGGCAACTTCGCACCAGGCGCGTCAGCGTTCACCTCGCCCAGATCATTCACCGCAGCAAGCCGCCTCGCCAGATGCCGCGCCACAAGATAGACATGGTCACCTTGCTCCCACGGCATCCTGCGATCAAGTTGCACCCGACAAGTGCCGTTGTCGTCCGTAACCCTCGGTTCGCGAAACGTAGAGGGCGAGGGCGGGAACAGGCCCACCTGAGCGCCCGGCACGGGCTTGCCCTCCAGATCCAGAACCGTAACACCTACCGGCGAATGCGCCGCGTTCAGCCTCTCTGCGGCGGCTTGTTGCACCATCTTGTAGCGGATCTTCACGCCGGGCGGACTCTCGCTGAAGCCGACGATTTGCAACATGCCCATGCCGCCTTCGCGGGTCCTGAAGAGGTATGTGGCCGGACTCGTCTTGCCCATGGCGATTCTGTCAATGGGATTCAAGAACCGGATTCGTCGCTTGAGCTCGGGTTCCCCGACATTCCATCCAGAAACCCTAATCACCCCAAAGTTGAAAGCCGTAAGCGACGGATGCAACTGAGAAGATGGGGCAAGTCCTTTGCTTGCACCGCCGCAGATGTCAATGCCGCTCCTGGCTATCCACGGGTTCGCGCCTTGGAAAACGGAGGAGTCTTCGCTTAGGGCAGACGGCACTGAAAACAAGTTGCCCGTATCGAAGTCAAAGAAGCATTCTGCGCTCTCTTGGCGCAAACCTAACACCCGCTCGATCACCGGGCCGAAGGACAGAGTCTCGGGCTCCGAAGGCGCTATGATAGTCTGAGTCTGATCCGCCGGGATCCCGAGACGCTTCCAGGGCTTTCCATCGAACGGACCGTAAAAAGTCATGGTGCTTGAGCCTATTGGATCGTGCTGAACGTAGAAAACGTTCTTGGACGACAGATAAAGGACGTCGCCGAGCATGAAATGCTCTGGGTGCCGCCCAACGACCACGCCCTCGCGGAGCTCGTAAGACTTGGAACCCGCTGGTCGCTCCTCCCAGAGATCGGGAAGGTCCCACGCCTTCGTTGTGCGCGGGGCGTCCGTGAGATCAAGCCCCAGAAACATTACGCGCTGGAAGATTTCGATCTCGACGGGATTGCTGATGACCGTGAAGGTCCTCTCTGAACCTTCCTGCACGACGTCGAAGGCGACACGCAAGGTGTGTCTCCCGGCCGTGAGGCGGAGCGGCCGCGCACCCTTCTCGCCGCGCCAGTCGCCCCTGAGACTGAAGACGGTGTAATCATACGGCTTGCCACCCCCACGATCGCCCACCCGGAATAGACGGTCCCACCGCTGCTGATACCACTGGCCGTCGAAGTTAATCCTGCCGCGCTCCTGTCTGCGTGCCACTCGCGCTTTCATGCCCTCGAGATAGTAGACGTAGGCTCGAAACTCCGGCGTTTCGCCAGGTCCCCATTCCGCCGGATCCTTCAGAGCTCGCAATCGCACCTCCACGCCGTTAACCGCCTCGCCCCAAGCCGGATCTGCGGCCTTAGACTTCGTCGGCGGCTGATCCTTCGGCTTCTCCGCCGGCTCGGGGGCCGAACCGCTCGGCTGAGTCGTGGGTGAGGTCTCTCCTACAGCGCGGACTTCTTTCGCGTCAGGATGAAGTTCAACGAAGTCTCGAACTGACCTTTCTCTCTCAGCAGTCCTGACGAGTCTCAGCGCGCGTGTGCGCCATCTAGCGCTCCTTCTGAACAGCTGAATGCGGACATGATGGGAGATGCCCCGTGTGTCCTCCGCCGCGTTGCTCAGGAGCAGTGCGTCCTCTTTCGATGCGTACACCCAGCCGACACGGAGATTGGTCAGATTCAGACCCTTGTGCCCACAGGCCAGATAGATTTCGGAAGTGCCCTCTGGTGCGGATGCCTTGGCGCGGGCTTCGGCAGCCGCCGCCGCGAACGTCCGCTCTGCGTACAGCCAGGCTTCAGCTTCGGCGTCCTTATCCGCCTCGGCCCTGACCGCGAGTTCCTTAGCGGCACGCTCGGCGGCCGGGGTGCCAGGGAGCGCTTCGATTACGCGTTTCAGTTCAGCCGCACTCCTTATTGGTGATGCCAGATAGCTCTCTGTATTGCGCAGGTAGCTCGCCGCTATGCTCGGATTGAAGACCTTACGTGAAATAAGCCAGCGGTAGAACTCGATCTGGCTTTCGACCCCACGGGCCCAATTCGCTAGATGCTTGCGAGCGAATATGGTCTCATGGGTTACCAGTTCAGGCCACTGATCCACGATCGTCTGGTAACACTTCCTCCTGAACTCCCAATCCTTCTTCTGCTGTTTCGCATCCACGAACTCTGGTTGTTCGGACACATACGCGGCGCCGTGGTACGCGTGCAGCGCATACCTTGTCCCGGGATACTTCTTTGCGACGTTGAGGTATTTCTGGATCAGTTCGTCCTTCGTGATCTTTCCCTGGGGACGCAGGACGTAGTCGTGGGCCTGCGCGAGAACCAGTTCGTCATGCGCTGTCATCGGCATGCCGGGCTTGTGAGGCGTGAGTTGAACGTCAAACTCGTGCCACTTTGATCCCACAGTGAAAGGCTTGCCGCCGTCTGCGGGGACGCACTGGAGCGCCAGGCGCGCCTTGTATTTGCCTGGGCCAGGGAACGCCAGGCCGTAGATGTAACTATCCAAGAAATAGTACGTTGAAAAATGCTTTCCGGGCTGAAGAAGACGCGTCTCTCCGGTGCGCCAGTCTTGACGCATTTCGATCGGTTGTCCGTTTTCATCTACGACTTCCAGGCGGCCTGCCTCTGTCCATCCGGAAAGGTACGGCGGAGTCTTGACAAAGCTCACGGCCAGACGCCCCTTGTTCTCGACAACCTGGAAAACCTTGCCCTTTGGAGGATAGAGGATCGTGGGCCCGTCCGATTTCAGCGAAACGGTGATGCCATTCACGCTGTCGCCCCAGGATGGTTCATCGGCTTTCGCCTCCGGCTGTTCCTTCGGCTTCTCCGGCGTCTCAGGGGTGGAACCGCTCGGCTGCGGGGTAGGCTCGGCTGTCTTCTCTTGAATCCAGTAGAGGCCCATTCTGATGCCGTACTTCACGTGGTCGTCTTTCTCTTCAGCTAGCGCCTTCTTCATGTCTTCGGCGACCTTTGGGTTCCCGATATGCCCAAGCGCGAAACCCGCACTGGCCCTGACCCCCGCTTCGGGATCAGATGTCAAGAGAGCCAGTAGCGCAGGGATGCCGGCTTCTGAACGCAAGTGCCCGAGGCCTCTTGCCGCTTGCGAACGGACATGTGCCGACGCGTCCTCCAGGGCCTTGAGCAGCAATGGCGGGCCCCGGTCCTCGGAGCCGGACAAGCCAAGCGCCCGGCAGGCGATTGCCCGCGCCGTGGGATCGCCGTGACGCGTTGCAACGTAGCCCATGAACTGGATCTCGCCGCGAGACAGGGCGCCACAGGATTTTTCCCATGCACGACGCCTTTTGTCCCAATACTCGAGGTAACCTTCGGCCAATCCATATCCCATCCCAGCGTACAATGTCTCTTGAATGCACTCCCCCAGCAGGCTCAGGACTGCTCCCGCGTCCTGTGGAGATGTTCCAGCCGGCAGCTCGGCAAGTTCCGCTTCGCTGAAGGGCTCGCCGGGGGACGCCGGGACTACCTCCAGTTCAACTCGTCCCGCGCTGAGCCCGCCGGACCAGCGGGTCGGCATCGGCGAAGTCTCCGGCACATAGTGTCCGTATCCCCGATCCGCCAGGCTCACCCAGTACTTGCCCGACTGCGCGCAGAGCGTTCCAAGCGGCGGAGGCTCCCGTGGGGCGATTGGCCAGATCGTAATCTTGGGCCTGTAGAGGGTGATCGTTTCGCCTGGGGAGATAGATACTTCCTTCAGCACCCCACTCCGTTGCCCAAGGAAGGGCAGGGAGAAATATGCGTATCTGCCCTGCGAATCGAACACCTTCAGATCCCAAGGCTCTTCCCGATTGGGGACGACGTAGTTCAGTCGGATCGTCCTCTTGCCGATATTGCGCAGTTTGTACGCGAAGGAGACCGTTTCACCGATCCGGTAAGCCCGCTTGCCGCTTTCGATGAGAATACCGGCCTGCAGGTCATCCACCGCCTCGCCCCAGGCGGGCTCATTGGCATTCGATGTCGGCTTGCTCGGCTCCTTCGCCTCTTCCCTTGGCTCGGGGGCGGAACCGCTCGGCTCGGCTGCGGCTGGCTGCTCTTTGGGCTCCGCGTGGACGAGGCGGAGGATGCCGAACGCGCCAAACGCAATCAGGGCGACAAGCGTGCAGGCGAGCGCGGCGAGGCGGGTGAGGCGGGTGAGACGAGCCCGGCGCGGATCGAGCAGGTCCCGAACGCGGCGCAGCAGCCCGCCCTCGAACAGGGCCACGCCCTGCAGCCGGGCACTCCCAAAGGCCTGTTCGGCAAGGCGAGAGAGGAACTCGGCGTAGGCGCTCGCGTCGGCGCCGTGCGCCACTACCCAGTTGTCACAGACCCGTTCCCTCTCCTGAGTGAGCAGGCGGCTGGCGACCCAGACGAGCGGATGAAAGAACAGCACGGCTTCCATGAGCCGTTGAAGCATGTTAATGAGAACATCCCGGCGCGCCACGTGGGCCAGCTCGTGGCCCAGGATCATCCTGCACTCGGACTGCCCGCTTTCGGCCAGGAGACGCTGCGGCATGACGATGACCGGACGAAACACGCCGAAACAGACCGGGCTCGGGACCTGTCCGGAGACGAGCACGCGAACGCCCCGTAAGGGAAGCCCGTCCAGCGACTCGGGCTCGGTCAGCGGCGTGGCGGACCGGCAGATGCGTGCCACGCGCCGCCATCCGATGCCAAGCCTGACAAGCATAATCGCTGCGCCGACGAGCCAAACGCCGGCGACGATCGGCCTTAGCGGAAACGGCTCAGACGCCGGCGCAGCGACGAGTTGCGGAAGCGATGGATGCGGAGAAGCAGCAGTTTCGGGTGTGGGGTGGGGGGTGTGAGGAGAAAGCGAGAGGTCCGGTTCGGGGAGGAGCGGTTTGATCGGCGGGGCGACTTGCTTCGCAGCGGGAAGGATTGCCAGTTTCAGCTTGGGCGCGTAAAGCCAGAGCGGCGGCACGAGCAGGATGCCAACCGTGCACGTGAGCCATATGGCGTGACGATAAACCGCGGTCCGAATCCTGCCGACCTTAATGACCAGCCACGCCAGGACCGGCAGAGCGGCCGCCGCCGTCGAGGCGGCCAGCAAGTACGTGCACACTGCCCCAGCGAGTCGGTCCACAAACACAGACATCACTGTCCTTCTTGCTCAGTTGAATCACTGATGAACGCGGATCGACACGGATAGACGAATTCAGAGCATTATTGACCTTTGCATAAAACATGGAAAGGATTTATCACCACGAATGGCACGAAAAACACCAAAAAGAGACAAGAATACCAAGCCTTTCCATCTCCGTCCTTCGTGTCCTTTATTACTCTGCGAAGCGGGGCTTCTTCCCTCCGTAGTCCGCCCAGGCGGACGGAGGACGGGTCGCTGCGAAGCACGAGCGTGAACTTCGTGGTGACAGTCGTTGTTGCTTTTGTTGTGCGGAGGCCAATGAAGTTTCCTAACCGTACGGTCCTCCCTCTTCAGCCTCCAAGACATCCGAGTTCATCCGTGTACATCCGTGGTTTATTCCCGTGACTCCCTGGTCTTTTCGCCGATCAGTCTGCGGATTTCGGCAAGCTCCTTTCGGTTCAGGGACCGGACGTCCATAAGCCCGCTCACGACAAGCTGCGCGGAGCCGTCGAAGACCCGCTCCACGAGGTCGGCGAGGAAGCTCCGGCGCACCTGGTTGCGCGTGATAGTGGCCCGATACACGTAAGTGCGATCACGGGCTTCGTGGACGAGGTAGCCCTTTCCCTCGATCTTTCGCATCATGGTGAGGATGGTGCTGTAGGCGCGTTGGTGCCGAGACGGGAGACCCTCGCTCACGTCGCGCACTGTGGCCTGTTCGCGCTCCCACACGACCTTCATGATTTCCAGTTCCAGCTTGCCGAGCCTGATTTCCCCAGGCGTTGTCATGGCCGGTCCTTTCTGTCAGGTCTTACGCAGAGTCTGCCAATTCTGACGGACTGGAACGTCCAGTCACCGCCGCAATATTACCACGGTAATTTTGCCCTGTCAAGAGGCTCCCTGGAAAGAGTCTTTCCCCGCTGGGAGGTGTGGATGGGCGTTAACGGGAGTGAGCATGTGGGTCGCAGGTATCCGACAGGGCGGGGCCCAGTTATTCGCTGGTGCGTTGGCCTGCTATTCCGGCGCCTAGAGGTCGACGTCCATGTCCTTGGGCGGGGTAAACAGGAAGACGTCGTCACGAATGCGCGGGTTTGTCCGGATTTCGGAGAAGGTGTGCGTTTCGATGATCTCGCCGTTGCTCTGGAACTCACGCACCTGCACCGGCAGCCAGATCTTGGCATCGATCCAGAAGACGAACTTGCTGGTGACGTAGTCCATGCCGCCCTTTGGATCGAGCTCGAGCGGCAGCGCTTTTCGGCCGTTGATCTTCACGGCCGTCCGGAGCGTAAGGTCATAAGCGTCGCGCAGCTTGTGGATATCCTTAGCCAGGCCGTACTCGAGCGGATTGACCAAGTCCTCTCGCTCCTTCAGGTCCCTGAGTTCGCCCCGCTTGGCCTGGTTCTTGTCGGGCCTGACGATCCAGGCGTACTCCGGGCCCACGATCAAAATGGTCTCTTCTCCGCTCTTCATGTCGCGAAGCTGGAGTCGCAGCAGCCGAGGCATCTTGAATTGAATGTTGCCCTTGGATGTCTCGGTCAGCTCGAGCACCTCCACCACGCGTTCTTTCACCACTTCCGCACGGAACGTCTTGAGCTTCTTCCTCGCCGTCTCCATGTTGTCCAGGAGTTGGTCCACGGTGAGGGCGGGGTCAGTTGCTTGCGGCGACGCGGCAGGCGCTTTATTGCATTGTTCAGCAACGGGCGGCGACGCACTGTCCTGCGCAGCGCACACCGAACAAAATGCCGAGACAACGGCGACGAGGGCAATGCAAATTGTAAATTGCACATTTTTCATTGTACGGTCCGTTCAGCGAGCAGCTTCTGAATAATCTCCAGCGCCTCGTGCGTTGAGGCGACTTCGTGGTCCGGATCGGCCTGGAAGCGGCTCCTGTGGGGTCCGTCGAGGAGCATGGTTCGAGCGCCGGCGGCCTGGCCGGCCTGGATGTCAAAGAGGAAGTCTCCGATGACGAGCGTCTGCTCGGGCCGCACGTTCAGTGCGCGGCAGATGAGGTGGACCGGCTCGGGCGAAGGCTTGGGCTCGGAGACCTCGCGAGTGACGATGATGTCGAAGCGCAGCCCGTGCCGGGCGCACACAGTGTCCACGGACTTGCGCGAGTTGCGCGTCAACACGGCCGTGCGTACGCCGCGGGCGGCAAGGAAGCCGAGCAACTCCCGCACACCGGAACAAAGTTCGCACGTGGCCGCGGCTCGACTCTCGTGCACATTCAGGATCGCGTCCACGCGGCTCTGTTCGGCCTCGTCAACGCCCGCGCGGTATTCGAGAATCGGCTGATCCGTTCCGATCTCCGCCTTGATGCGGCCGAAGTCGAGGTCGGAATCCACCAGCGTGTTATCGAGATCGAAGATAATCGCTCTCAGCATAAGACGCCTTGTCCTGAGCCGTAGTCTGAGACAGAAGTTTCGATATTTCGGACAGCCTTCGTCCGCTTCGATTTCGCACAAGACGAATATACACGAAGCCCTGGACTGCGTCCACCTGCACGCGCTTGTCTCGCGGGTTGCCACGGGGTCCGTGGGCGAGTATGATTCTTGAGTGCTGCAGCTTGGCAACCGCTTCGCAAGTGAGAAAGAGGCGCCATGCTCTGTCCAGCCTGCAAAGTTCACATGCTCGTCCTTGAGTTCGAGAGGGTGGAGATTGACTACTGCTCCGAATGCGGCGGCGTTTGGCTGGACTCGGGCGAACTCGAGCTGATCGGCGAGCGGGCCGGGGCGCTTCAGGCCGGGCTGCTGGCCGCGCTCGAGGGCAGAGAAAGCGAGCGCGCCAGGGGATCGGGTAAGCGCCGATGTCCGATCTGTCTCAAACGCCTTGTGCGCGTGCGGTGTCCGGGCGAGTCAGCCGTAACACTCGACCGATGCCCTGCTCAGCACGGGCTGTGGTTCGATCGAGGCGAGCTGCCGACCGTTATCCGATCGGCCGGCGCGGAGAAGGACGACACATTGATCCGGTTCTTTGCCAGGTTGCAGGCTCGCGGGAAAGGTGAGCAAAGGCCCGAGGAGGAAGGAGGGGGATGACCATGTTGGTAGTTGTTTTGATTGTCGTGGGTCTCGTCGTCGTGCCGCTGCTGTGGTTCGTCGCGATGTACAACGGCCTGGTGAGGCTGCGCAACCAGGTCAAGAACGCCTGGGCGCAAATCGACGTGCAGTTGAAGCGCAGACACGACCTCATTCCCAATCTGGTCGAGACGGCCAAGGGCTACATGAAACATGAGCGCGAGACGCTCGAAGCGGTCACTAAGGCCCGAAACCTCGCCGCAAAGGCTTCCGGAGCCGGCGAGGCCTCGGGGGCAGAGCAGAGCCTCTCCGGCGCGCTGGGGCAGTTCTTCGTGGTGGTCGAGCGATATCCTGACTTGAAGGCCAGCCAGAACTTCCTTTCGCTTCAGGAGGAGCTGGCGTCCACGGAGAACCGCATCGGCTTCGCGCGCCAGTTCTACAACGACCAGGTCATGAAGCACAACATCAGGATCCAGAGCGTGCCGGCCAACGTCGTAGCCGGCATGTTCAACTTCACGGAAATGGAGCTCTTCGAGCTTGAGGTCGCCGCCGAGCGCGAGGTCCCGCACGTGGCGTTCTGAGCAGGCTGCGTGCAGGAAATGAGCACTCTTCCGTCTCGCCGGCAGGCCGCCGAGGTACACGATTCAATTATCATTGGCCAGTTGCCATCGGCCAAGTGGCAATTGACCATTGGTCGTTGGCCACTACTGTCCGGTTGTTTTCAGTGACCCGCGTCGTAAGCAGCTTAATCGCAAGGGATTAGACGCCAAGACGCCTGTAATCGATTTGAAATTCATCTTACATTCTGGCCGTTCCTGCTTGGATCGGCGGGTGGCACGGCGGGTCTTGCCCCGCCGTGTAAGGGTCCCTGGGCCGGACAAGCTCGCCCGCCGCAAGCGGGCCCGGGCACGCATGCGGCGTGCAAGCGCGCCACACGGAACCATTCTTGGTGGCTTGGGCGTCCCAAGCGCACATGAGAGACTGCGGCAAAGAATAGCCAACCATGTGGGAAGCCATTCGTTCTAACAAACGCCGTTCCATCTTCCTGATCGCGACCCTGGCGATGCTCCTCATTGGCCTGGGGTATGCGATCGGCTTCGTCATCGCTCCGCAGTACGGTTACCTGGGCATTGCAGCGGCCTCCGTGATCTGGCTTGTCCTCTTCCTCACGGCCATACTTGGCGGCCGCCAGGTCCTGCTCATGAGCTCGCACGCGCGGGAAATCCAGCATGACGACTGTCCGCGCCTATTCAACGTGGTCGAGGAGATGACCATCGCCGCGGGCCTGCCCAAACGGCCGAAGGTCTATATTCTGGACTGCGACGCACCGAACGCCTTCGCTGTCGGCACTCCCGAGAACTCGGCCGTGGCCGTGACCACGGGCCTTCTTACGCAGTTGAACCGCGATGAACTCCAGGGTGTCGTGGCCCATGAAATCGGCCACATCAAGAACGAGGACACGAAGTTCATGACGCTGGCCGGCGTCATGGTCGCCGCTATCGTCATCCTGGCCGACTCCTTCCTCAGAGGCATGTTCTACAGCGGCCGCGGACGACGGCGTTCATCCTACGGCCGGGGCGGTGGGCAGGTCCAGGCCCTGATCATCGTGGCCGCTATCGTGTTCGCGATTCTGGCGCCGCTGTTCGCGCAACTGCTGTATTTCGCCTGCTCGCGGCGACGGGAGTTTCTGGCCGACGCCTCTGCCGCGCGATTCACACGATATCCGGAAGGTCTCGCCTCAGCGCTGGAAAAAATATCGGGCTCGGCCAAGCGCATGCCCAAGGTGAATCGTGCCATCGCGCCCATGTTCACCGTCAATCCCCTGCAGAGGTCAGCCGTCAGCAGCCTTTTCAGCACGCATCCCTCTGCCTTGGAGCGCGTTCGGATCCTTCGGTCCATGGGCAGCGCCGGCTACGCGCAGTACGAGGCGGCCTATGCCAAAGTGCGACAGGGCCAACACATCATCGGGGAACAAACCCTGTCTCAGGCTGACGCGCCGGCTGTTCGCGAACCCAGCGCTGAACCCGAACCGGATGACCTCGCCAAGGGACGCGAGGCCGTGGACATACTCCATCGGATGGAGGGACTCCTGTTTCTCACGTGTGCTTGCGGGATGAGGATGAAGGTCCCAAAGCAGCACAAGGGCGACAAGGTCCCTTGCCCGGCGTGCGGCCGCGTCATGGGAATTCCTGCGCCGGCGATCGTGGCCGCGGCCGTCGTCGCCGCGGAGGCTGCCGAGCGGGCAGACCGCAAGGCCCGCCCGACAACCCCGCCCCGTCGTCAGAAGTTGGCGTACGCGTTCAAGCCCGGCCAATGGCAGTCGTTTCGCTGTCCATGCGGGAACACGATCCAGCTCAGCCCAAGCTTCAAGGCGGACAAGACCACCTGCCCCGACTGCGAACGACAAATCCAGATAAGCCGGAGCTAAGGCCTTCCGTTGACCTTGCCCCAAGCGGCGGCTCCGCGACTTATGCGGATTCGGTTTCGCCAACACCGTCGGATCCTCAGATTTGCCGACGCCTTGTCGCTGATTGGCGCGCTGTGCTAGAAGCAGCGCGCTCGAAGATGCGGCCGGTTCAGGAGATAATCCCATGCCAATGCGCTGGAACGACTGGCTGGGCCAGGCGCGGCGCGATCTGGCGCACGCGCAGCATTCGGTGGAGGCGGGAGATTACGAGTGGGCGTGCTTCGCCTCGCAGCAGGCTGCCGAGAAGGCCGTCAAAGCGGTCTTCCAGAAGCAGAACCGGGAAGCTTGGGGCATTCCATAACCGGCCTGTTGGGGCACCTCGCCGAGGACAAAGCGCTGTCCGCCGAATTGATGGACGCGGCAAGGAATCTCGACAAGCACTATATCCCTTCTCGATATCCCAACGGATTCGACTCGGGGATACCGGGCGACTATTACACGGCCCAGGATGCCGCGCGGGCCATCGAGGACGCGAACAAGATTCTCGAATTCTGCTCTGACCTGCTGAAGTAATTCGCCTGGATGATCCGAACCGGCGAGTGGTGCGACACGGAATGGCAAGAACCGGGGATGGCGTAAGAGTATTTTCGATAGATCGCGAAGCGGTCACTGACCAGGTCAGGCTGGCGGTCGAGCGGCTCGCCCTGTCGCATCCCGAAATTCAGCGAGTCATCCTCTTCGGCTCGCTCGTTAGAGACGATTACGGCCCGGCCAGCGACGCCGACCTGGCGCTTATTCTGAGCCACTCGGACAAGCCGATGCGCGAGCGCATACCCGATTACCTAGTTCTGAACATCAGAATTTGCGTGGACGTTTTTCCGTACACCCAGGCCGAGTTCGACGCCAGACTGGCCGAAGGCGACCCTTTCGTGCGGAGAATCCTCGCGGAGGGCAAAGTGCTCTTCAAGCAAAGCAAGTGAACAGTGAGATCAAGAGACAATCATCAGCCGTTTTGGCCGTTCACCCTGCTGTGCATCTAACAGCTTGCCGCGTTTTTCGGAACCACACATAGCCGGAACAGACGTCCATCTCTGACCCTTGCGGTTCGCGCACGCCTTCGTGGGCCCTAACAGCCCGTTGAACAAGTGTGGCTCCGCCGCCTGTCTGCGTGCTCCGCACAGGCAGGCCCTCGGCGGAGGAACCGCAATCCGCCGCGGCGGACCGCGGCGGGTGCCACACAGAGTGCGGGCGCACGGCCATAATGTTTCGGAGCACTAAACTCCAGACGTTTGTTTGGGCGTGATCACTCGCGTGCAATCTGGCTCATTTTCTACAGTGACGGGCTTCTGTCATGAGGGAGGTATGTTGCGACGCAAGGAGTTATGAGAAAGGAAGGTGGGTTTCCGAAGGGGTGTGGTGCCA
>SDBU01006179.1_pt1 | contig 14144 bp, 10 predicted proteins | sample 2277071 | NCBI WGS metagenome assembly SDBU01 (sample SAMN10397929, study PRJNA504765) | marine sediment metagenome | isolation source: marine sediment core GS08_GC12, 126 cmbsf | place: Arctic Ocean: Gakkel Ridge, Loki's castle | collected 2008
CCCGCCGCGTTTGCGCGCACGCAGTAGAGGGGGTGTTGTGCGCACTGCGATTCGTTTGTGGGGACGGACTGCTGGCTTGCCCAGCGCGTAGGGTGCATAACTTGTTATGCACGTGTTGATTGCTTCGCGGTGTGGGCGATCTGGAAGGCGAAGTGTGGTAAGGACGCGTGCAGAACGAGTTCTGCACCCTACCGGCTTCGTTTGCCGGTGCAGACACGGCCAGCAAGCTGGCCCGCTAAACATTCCCCACGATACGCGTGACGCCGCAAACATTCCGCGCGGTGCCCATGCGTTTAGCGGCGGGCCTTGGCCCGCGTGACGCCGCCAATACGGCTCGGCAACCGTTTTCCGGCGGTTACGCCGTCTCGTCGATCACCTCGCGGGCGATTTGCACCCAGCGGGGGAGGCGATCCGGCTGGTTGCCGAGGGTGTGCACGTCTTTCATGATCAACTCGACACGGCAGCCGGCGGCGACGGTGAGCGTGTGGGCGATGTCGGCGCGGATGGCGTCTTCGTCGAACACGCCGGTGCTGATGAGCGTGGGGTTGGGTTTGCGGGAGTAGACGTAGTCGGTGCCGAGCGCGGCGGCCATGGTTTCCTCGTCGGCCCAGGGCGACACCGACACGCGGGCGAGGTTGGGAATCTGCTTGAGGATGTCCCACCGGTTGTTCACCGGCTCGCAGCAGCCGTAGTAGCACTTGCCGAACTTCTCGGCCACGGTGAGTTGGTAGGGGAAGATGAACTCGGCGAACTGGTCGGGGCCGACGCCGACGGTCTCCTGCGATTCCGACAGCACCCACATGTCTTTCATGCGGGCCGGGTCGCCCTCGTTCCACCCCTCGGCGGGCAGGTCGTGTGTGTAGCCGATCGAGCCGGAACCGATGTTGTTGTTGGCGTTGTTCAGCGTCAGCAGGCCCTCGCTCTCCAGCCAGCATGCCAGGTCGAGGTGATCGTCGCGGAGGAACGCCATCAGCCGGTGCAGGCCCTCGGGCTCATCGAACATGAACAGCATCAGGTTCTCCAGCCCGATCAGGTCGATGGCCGGCCAGGTCATGCCCATGGTCCACCAGTAGCCGCCGCGGATCTTCACCGGCAAGATGTCGCCGAAGAGCTTCTCCAGGCGCGCCACCTGGGCGCCGGTGGCTTCGCGATCCACCGTGTGGCTGCGGAAGTGGAGCTTGTCGAGATCCTTGTCGAGGTCTTTGACCGGCGGGTCCCACGTTCTGGCGCCGAGCGTGCCGTCAGTCTCGGGGCGATGGACTACCGGGGTGAGCCCGCGATCGCCGATCCGCACGTTCCAGCCGGTGGTGAGGTACGGCTCGACGACGTGGTCGTCGCCGAGGACGTCGAAGTTGTACTGCTCGGCGCGGAAGCCGCGTTCGGTGCCGCGGGCCCACTTGCCCTCGCACTGCAGGATCGAATCGGGCATCACTTCGTCCCTGACCCCTCCGGCCTCGGCCAGCACCATCGTCCGCCCGCCGGTGCCGGCGTCGTGGGCGTACCACGCGGCCTTGCGCTCCAGGTTCACCGCCTCGGCGGCGATTTCAACTTTACGGGCGGCCAGGCGGCGAAGAATGTCCAAATCGGCGGCGGATGCATCCGGTGCGGTGCTCATGACGGCCTTTCTAGTTCGAATCTGTAGGAAGAAGAACGCAAGCTCGGTCGCGGCAACTCGCCGCCCGTCGCGGGCGGTGAGACGCCCCAGGCCATCCTATACACCCAAAGGGCCCCGTGGCAAGGCCGGTGGGGGCCGCGGTGGCGGCGGGGTGGCACCTTCAAGCCGAAGGCTTGTGGGTGCGATTGGGGAGCGACCGGCATACCTCAGAGGGCCGCGATCAAGTGGAGGGGTGTCCGCCCGCCCGCCGTCGTGCCCGTCCTACTTCGCCACCCACAAGCTTCGCCCCGATTGCATCGAGGCTACGCTTGAAGGTGCCACCCAACGTTGTGGACGGCCGTGGCGAGTGGGAAGTCTGAGGCTCCACCGGGGCAAGGCCGGCGGGGGTCGCTTTTTGCCGCGGAACCCTTGTGCGGGCCGGCGGTTTCACCGTGTAATGGCGGCTTGGCCGGCACGCCGTGCCGGAATCGACGGTTATCGACGAGGTGCATAATGAGCGGGAAGAATCTCTCACGACGGCGGCTGTTTCAGCAAGGTTTGGCGGCTGCGGCGGCGGCGACGATTGTGCCGCGGTACGTGCTGGGCGGCCCCGGCAACACGGCCCCCAGCGACACGATCGGCCACGCCGTCGTCGGCGTCGGGGGGATGGGGCGCGGGCACCTGGGCTACGTCAAGCGCAACGCCGGCAGCCGGCTGGTCGCCGTGTGCGACGTGGACGCCAACCACCTGGCCGCGGCCGTGAGATCGGGCGGGGCGGGCTGCAAGGGCTTTCGCGATTTCCGCGAGGTGCTGGCGCTCAAGGACGTCGACGTGGTGCACGTGCCCACGCCGCCGCACTGGCACGGGCTGATCTCCATCGCCGCGGCCGAGGCGGGCAAGGACATCTGGTGCGAGAAGCCCATGACCCACACCATCGCCGAGGGGCAGCGGGTCGTCGAGGCCGTCCAGCGGAACGGGCGAATCTTCCGCATCAACACCTGGTTCCGCATGAACAGCGGCCTGTACGGCTTCGGCTCGCCGGCCAAGCCGGTGCGGCACCTGGTCGAGAGCGGCCTGCTGGGCTGGCCGATCACCGCCCACGTGGGCCCGGCGAGCGGGTTCGGGTGGAAGCTGAGAAGCTGGTCCGGCAAGACCCACCTGCCGCCTCAGCCGGTGCCGCGGGAGCTGGACTATGACATGTGGCTCGGCCCGGCCCCGGTCAAGCCGTACCACCGGCACCGCTCGCATGGCAGCTTCCGCGGCTACTGGGACTACGACGGCGGCGGGCTGGGCGACATGGGCCAGCACTACATCGACCCGGTGCAATACATTATGGGCAAAGACGACACCTCCCCGGTGGAGGTGTGGGCCGACGCCCCCCAGCCGGCGCACCCCGACGCCGCCCTGCCGTGGGGCAAGGTGGTGCTCACGTACGCCGACGGCTGCAAGATCGTGCTGCAGTCCAACGAGTGGGGCCGGCGGGCCCCGGCCGACCAGCCGTACCTCGAAGGGCCCAAGGGCAAGCTCTACCGGGGCTTCCGCACCGACCCGCCGGGGTTGGCCCGCAAGATGCTCGCCTGCCCGGAGCCCGAGCCGATGCTGACGGACTTCTTCAAGGCCGTCCGCACGCGGCAGAAATTCGCCCTCAACGAGGCCAACGCCCACCGCTCCTGCACGCTGGTGAACCTGGCCATCATCGCCGTTCGCCTCGGCCGAAAGCTCCGCTTCGACCCCGTGGCCCAGCGGTTCATCGGGGACGACCAGGCCAACCGGCTGGTCGAGGTGCCCATGCGGGCGCCGTGGCACCTGTAGACGACGAGACACCACACCGAGAGCACTTCCGGGAAACGGGAAAGGGATATGCAGCCATGAGAGCCACACTGGCAATGGTATTGGCCGTTGGAGTCGCGCTCGGCGGCGCCGGGAACATCTGCCTGGCTGAGACCGCGTCCGAGCGGGCGGTGACGCTGAGCGAGAAGCTGCCGCTGGCGTCGGCGGAGGCCTCCTCGGCCGTGATGGCCGAACTGGTGACGCTGGGCCCGGACGGCGTGAAGGCGCTGTGCGGGCACCTGGCGCCGGCGGGCGACGAAAACGACAGCAAGGTGCGCTTCGCCCTCACCGGCCTGGGCGTGCACGTGGGCCGCAAAGGCGCCGAAACCGAACGGAAGATGTTCGTCGGGGCCATCCTGAACGCCCTGGCCGCGGAGAAACGCCCGCAGGTGAAGGCGTTCCTGATCCGCCGCCTGCAGGTGGCCGGGCGCGACGAGGCGGTCCCGGCGCTGGGGAAGCTGCTGCTGGATGAAACCCTCGGCGAGCCGGCCGCCCAGGCGCTGCTGGCGATCCGCACGCCGACGGCGACGGCGCAGTTCCGCCGTGCGCTGGCGGCGGCTGAGGGCACCAAGGCCCGCCTGACGATGCTCAAGGCCCTGGGCGAACTCCGCGACCGCCAGTCGATCTCGGCGATACTGAAGGCCACCGGCGACGACGACGCCGTGGTCCGGCGGACGGCGCTGTTCGCCGCGGCCAACATCGGCGACCCGTCGGCCGCCGAGGCGATCACCACGGCGATGGGCGGCGAGAACGCCTACGAGCGGGCCGCCGCGACCAGCGCCTACCTGCTGCTGAGCCGTCGACTGGCCGAGTCGGGCAGGGCCGACCAGGCGGCCACGATGTGCCGTGAACTGATGGGCTCCCGCGCGGGCGAACCGAACACCCGCTCGGCGGCGCTACACCAGCTGGTGTCGATTGCCGGCCCGGCGGCCGTGGGAGATCTGGTGGCCGCGGCCACCGGCGATAAGAACCCCCAGGTGCGGCACGCGGCGCTGCGCCTGGCCGAGACGTTGGCGGGTGAGGGCGTCACCGAGAGGTTTACCGCCGCGCTGCCCAAGCTGCCGCCCTCGGCGAAGGTCGAGGTGGTGGGCATGCTGGCCCGGCGGGGCGACCGCGCGGCGCTGCCGGCGCTGCGGGCGGCGATGGCCGATGCCGATCCGGCGGTGCAACTGGCGGCGATTCCGGCGGTGGCGAAAGTGGGCGGCGGCGAGGCGGTCGCCCCGCTGCTGGCCGCGATGAAGTCGAGCGACCCGGGCGAGCGGTTCACGGCCCTGCAAGAGGCGCTGGCGAGTGTACCGGGCGAGGAGGCGATGGCGGCGGCAGCCGGGGCCATAGCCACGGCCCCTCCGCCCGTACGCATCGCGCTGATCGAGGTGCTGGCCCGTCGCATGGCCACCGGGCACACCGAGTTGCTCTTTGGCATCGCCGGCAAGGACGCCGACGGCGCCGTCCGCGCCGCGGCGACCAAGGCGATCGGCGTCGTGGCTCCCGCCGGCTCGGCGGGGAAGGCGGTGCAGTTGGTGCTGACCTCGCGGGACAGCCGGCAGCGTGCCGAGGCCGAGCGTGCCGTCACGGCCATCTGCGGGCGGATCACCGACGCGGACGGCCGGGCCGACCCGGTGCTGGCGGCGTTGGACCGGGCCGACACGGCCGATCGGTGCTCGCTGCTTCGGATTCTCGTGAAGGTCCCCAGCCCGCGGGGCCTGGCCGCGCTGCAGGCCGCCCAGGGCGATGAGGACGCCAGCGTCCGCAACGCCGCCATCCGCACGCTCACCGAATGGCCCGATCTGGCGGCCGCGGAAACACTGCTGAAGCTGGCCACCTCCGCCAAGAGCCCCGTCCACCAAGTGCTGGCCCTTCGCGGCTACATTCGCTTGGCCGGGCTGGGGAACGTGAAGTCCGCCGAGAAACTGGCCATGGTCGATAAGGCCCTCGCCGCGGCCAAGCGGCCGGACGAGAAGAAGCTCGCCCTTGGCGTCCTGGGCGGCATACGCAGCACCGACGCCCTTCAGCGCGTCGACCCCCTGCTGGACGATCCGGCCCTGGCGGCCGAGGCGGTCGCCGCCGCCGTCCAGATCGTGGCTCCGGATCGGCGGAACAAGCGGCCGCTGGCAGGCGATTCGGTCAGGGCCACGATGGAAAAGGCCCTACGCGTCGCCAAGGACGCCGAGCTCCGCAAGCGGGTGAACGCTATCCTGTCGAAACTGCCCCCGAAGCCCTGACCTTGCCACGGCAGCCATTTGGCCCCGGGTGATCACGCCCAGGGGAGGCTCCGCCAAGGCGTGACCATCTTTGGCAATGTCCCCGCCCGCGCAGCTTCCCCCAATGCCGCACGCTGCGTGAGGTCCCCCTTCTTTCGGCCAAAATGTTTCCTTTTTGCAACATCGTTGACTTTGGGAAACATTTGGCGTAGATTGGTCGATATCAGGACTATGGCAACGGACGAAAAGGAACTCGTCAGCGCGGTGTTGGATGCTCTACCGGCGGCGGTGTTGCTCGTCGATGAGGCCGGCCGGGTGGCCGCGAGGAACCGGGTGGCCGAGGCGATACTGCCGGCCGGGCAGGCGTTCTCGGACGTGCTCGGCGGTGTCACCGCCGCGACGGGGCCGGTGGATTGGGCGGGGGAGCTGGCCGGGCTGGCCGAGTCGGGCGGGCCGATCAGCCATGCGGACCTTCGCCTGGTCGAGGCCGCCGGGGCGGCGAAGCATATCAACGTGTACCTGACGCCTCTGGCCGGCCCGGCCAAGCGTGTGCTGGTGATGATCGAGGACGTCACCGCCCGGGCCTCCATGGAGCGCCGCCTGGCGATGAGCGAGCGGCTGGCGGCGGTGGGGACGTTGGCCTCCCAGGTGGCCCACGAGCTGAACAACCCCATCGACGGCGTGCTCCGCTATCTCGGCTTGGCCGAGCGCGCCGGCCGGGAGGGCCGGGCCGAGAAGCTCGGCGAGTGCATCCGGCAGGCCCGGGCCGGGGTGGAACGAATGGCCGACATCGTGACCGAACTGCTGGACTTCTCACGCTCGGCGGGCCGGCCGACCGAAATGCTGGCGATGAACTCGCTCATCGAACAGGCCGTGGCGGCCATGTCGCCGTCCATGGGGGCCGCCGGGGTCAGCGTCGTGTGCGACCTGCAAGAGGGAGGCGCGCGCTCCGTGCCGGGAAACCTCTTCCAGGTGTTGTGCAACCTGATGAAGAACGCCGCCGACGCCATGACCGACGGCGGCCGGCTGACGATCACCTCCCGGTGGCAGGAGGGGGAGGTGATCGTCACCCTCGCCGACAGCGGGCCGGGGATACCCGAGCCTGTGATGGGGCGTATCTTCGAGCCTTTCTTCACCACCAAGCCCGATCGCCAGGGCACCGGGCTTGGGTTGAGCATCTGTCGCGACATCCTCCAGCGCTCCGGCGGCGGGATCACCGCCGCCAACGGCCCCACCGGCGGGGCGGTGTTCGTATTGAACGTCCCCTGCAAGGCCGAACGGGGACATTTCCAGCTATGACCCGCCCGACGGCCGGGCGGACAACCAGGGAGCATCGAGATGGCCCAGCCAAGCGGCTCGACGACCGAGCGAATCCTGCTGGTGGACGACGACCAGATCATCCTCGATTCGCTGGGGGAGTTCCTTCGTATCGAAGGCTACGACGTGACGGCCTGCGAGGGCGTCCCCCAGGCCGTCAAGGCCCTCGATGCCGGGCGGTACAACCTGGTGCTTTCCGACGTGAGCATGCCGGGGGACAGCGGGCTGGATCTGCTGGGCTACACCCGCAAGCACCACCCCCACGTGGTGGTCATCCTCATCACCGGGTACGGCACCATCGAAGCGGCGGTGGAATCCATCAAGCGGGGGGCGTACGACTACCTGACCAAGCCGATCATCGACGACGACGTCCGCGTGAGCGTGCGGCGCGCCCTGCAGCAGCAGAAGCTGATCGCCGAGAACCACGAACTCCGCCAGCAACTGGCCAGCCGATACGGTTTCGACAACATCATCGGCCGGGACCACGAGATGCTCAAGGTCTTCGAGTTCGTCGATGCCGTCGCCGACAGCCGCTGCACCGTGATGCTGTCGGGGGAAAGCGGCACCGGCAAGAGCATGGTCGCCCGGGCGATCCACGCCCGCAGCGATCGCCACGGCAGGCCGTTCGTTGAGGTGGCGTGCGGGTCGATCCCCGAGACGCTGCTGGAGAGCGAACTGTTCGGGCACGTGCAGGGGGCGTTCACCAACGCCATGCGGGACAAGGAGGGCAAGTTCGCCGCCGCCGACGGGGGAACGATCTTCCTCGACGAAATCTCCACGGCCTCGCCCGCGCTGCAGGTGAAACTGCTGCGGGTGCTGCAGGAACGGCAATTCGAGCCGGTCGGCTCCAACGAGACCCGCACGGTGGACGTCCGCGTGCTGCTGGCGACGAACACCGACCTCGCCGCCCAGGTGGCCGCGGGAAAGTTCCGCCAGGACCTGTACTACCGCGTCAACGTGGTCAACATCGCCTTGCCCCCGCTTCGCGAACGGCCGGGGGACGTTCCGCTGCTGGCCGAGCACTTCCTCGCCAAGCACGCCGCGGACGGCCGTAAGAGCATCAAGGGCTTCACCGAGGAGGTGCTCCGCCTGATGCAGCAGTACACCTGGCCGGGCAACGTTCGCGAACTGGCCAACTGCGTGGAGCGGGCGGTGCTGCTGTGCCGGTCCGACCGCATCGGCCCGGAGGACCTCTCCCGCACGATGCTGACCGCCGCCACCGGCGCCGCCGGCGCGATGATGACCGATCGCCCCTTGTCCCTGGCCAGCGCCCTGGCCGAACCGGAACGGCAGATCATCCGCTCCGCCCTCGCCCGCAACGGCGGCAGCCGCCAAGGCACCGCCGATGAACTCCAGATCAACCGCACCACCCTGTACAAGAAGATGAAGAAGTACGACCTGCTCGATTGACGCCGTCGCTGCTGTTCGCTCAAGGCGTGAAGTGTTGCCCGCCGACGGGCCGATGAGTACGATGGACTGTGACCGGAGACGCGCATGCTCAATCGCCAGAAATGCATCCTTTACATGGCCGAACGCGCCGGGAGGGCGGTCAGTCGCCTGGAACTGACCAAGTGGGCCTTCCTGCTTGCGCGGGAGATGCCTTCGCGGGGCGGATCGTCGTTCTACGACTTCCTGCCGTATCAATACGGCCCGTTCTCCTTCGTGCTGTTCCGAGAGGCGGGAACGCTGGTGCGAGATGGTTTCCTTCGGGAAACCACAGTGGGCCCGAGAGACGCGTGGGAGCGAGTTCACGATGTGCCTGCCGGCGGGAGGAGCCTCCCGCTGGACGTGCGTTCGGACGCAGCCAAAGTCGTCGAACGTTTCGGCAACACGGACGTCTCCGATCTGATTGATTACGTCTACGCACGGTTCCCCTGGTACACGGTGAACAGTCAGATACGTCGCCTGTCGCACAGGCGCGTACGCCGGACCGGCATATTCACCATCGGCTATGAGGGTTGTTCCGTTGATCGATTGTTGGACGTGCTCATGCGAAAGGGCATTGAGCGTGTCGTTGACGTTCGCCAGAACCCCGTCGCTCGCCGATATGGGTTCCACAAGAGCACATTGAGCCGGATATGTGGGGAGTTGGGCATCGACTATGTCCATGTTCCCGAAGTGGGCATTCCATCGGCGTTCCGTCGAGATCTGGACGGCCCCGCGGCCTACGCACGGCTGTTTGCCGAGTATGAGAAAGGCTTGCTGGCCCACCAATCGGACGCCGTGGCCGCCATCGCGCGGATGATGGTGGAGAAGCCCAGCGCGTTGATGTGTCTGGAGGCCGATCCCAACAGGTGCCACCGTAGTCGCCTGGCCGATGCGGTCGCTTCCGTGACCCAGTTGCCTGTACGCCACATTCAGGGGAGAACATGCGAGCCGGTTTCGAACTGAACAGGGTCCTGGTCACCGTCAAGACGTATCCCAATCCCTCGATGAAGCACGATGAAACCGTCTGCACCGCGGGGATCACTGGGTCCGGTGAGTGGGTTCGCATGTATCCCGTCCCCTATCGTTACCTGCCACCGGAAAAGCAGTACAAGAAGTGGCAGTGGATGGAGATCGCTCTCGCCGAACGTGGCTACCAGAACGACCCACGCCCTGAGAGTCGAGAGCCGGATGTGAACACGATTCGGCTTCTGGGTGAGCCATTGCCGACGAATGATCGGTGGCGGCAGCGTCGAGAGATCATCGATGCCATGCCCCATCACACGCTCGGCGAGCTGGAGGAACTATGGGACGCCCGAAGGCTATCTCTTGGCATCATCCGGCCGTCGGAGGTCTTGGACCTGGAGGTAAGCGCCGGTGACGAGAAGTGGTCGGCGAAACACGAGGCCATGCTTGCCCAACCGCTGTTGTTTGGCAAGAGGAAGGGGTTAAGGAGAATTCCTTACCGATTTCGGTATGTCTTCAGGTGCCCGGACAGCCCGGACCCGCACAAGCTGACGGTGGAAGACTGGGAGTTGGGGGTGCGGTACCTGAGGGAGCGACGCGGGCGGGGCTCGGAGCGGGCCGCCGTGCAGGCCGTGAGGGATGTCTTCCTCGGCCACATGTGCGCCTCGGACAGGGATACACGGTTCTTCGTTGGGACACACTCGGTCTACAACACGTGGCTGGTGATCGGGGTTTTCTACCCTCCCAGAGACCGGCAGCCTCGCCTATTCTGAGCGCCTACCGGCGACATGGGGAGGGATCATGTTTCGATGCCCGCCAAGATACGGGCCACTCTCTTGCCGTGCGAAGTCCTCGGCAACTCCGATCTGTCTTGTAGGACATGGGGGGGATAGTCTACAATCAGGTGAGAGGATGTTGAGATGAGTACGCTGGACACGATCGATATCGCGTCGCTGGCCCTGGTAAAGTACCCGGACCCGCGGCTGCGGCTGGAGAGCGAGGCGGTCACGAGCTTCGACGAGCGCCTGCGCGCCGTCGTCGAGCAGATGTTCGCCATCATGTACCGGTACAACGGCGTCGGGCTGGCGGCGCCGCAGGTGGGCGTGCCGATCCGACTGTTTGTGGCCAACCCCACGATGACGCCCGAGGACGAGCGCCTTTACATCAACCCGGAGCTGATCGCCAACCGAGGCAGCCAGGAGGGCGAGGAGGGCTGCCTGAGCTTCCCCACCATCGCCTGCAACGTCAAGCGTTACGCCGAGACCACCATCCGGGCGGCCGACCTGAGCGGCCGGACGTTCGAGGAAACCGGCGAGGGGACGCTGGCGCGAATCTTCCAGCACGAGTACGATCACCTCGAAGGGCGGCTGCTGATCGACCGCATGTCCCCGGTGGCAAAGATCGCCAACCGCCGCACGCTCAAGCAGCTCGAGGCCGACTTCGAGATTACGGGGACAGATACCAAAACTCGGATGTGAGTCGTCCGTGAAGCTGTCAGAGTCGCTGAGTGGCGGCGGCCCCCGCCCCCGCAAACACGGACCGAAGCCGAAGAAGCGGCAAGAGTGAACATAGTTTAGGTATCTGTCCCCACAATTCGATGAGCAAGAAGCGAATCACAACCGGCGGCGAGGATGCGGGCGGCACGCACGCTCCGCGTATCCGTAACCGCAAGGCGTTTGGGGAGTATCAGATCATCCAGCGGGTCGAGGCCGGGCTGTCGCTGGCCGGCACGGAGGTGAAGAGCCTGCGGGCGGGCAAGTGCCAGTTGGCCGACGCGTACGCCCGGCTGAGCGACGGGGAAGTGTTCCTGGTGGGGGCCGATATCGCCATCTACCCGCAGGCGGTGGGGGTGCTTCAGCACGAACCCAAGCGCGACCGCAAGTGCCTGCTGCACAAGCGCCAGATCGCCGAACTGACGAAGCTGACCGCCCAGAAGGGCATGACCATCGTGGCCACGGCGATCTACTTCCGCAACGGCCGGGCCAAGGTGGAACTGGGCGTCGGGCACGGAAAACGCGCGTACGACAAGCGGCGGGACATCAAGGACCGCCAGGTGAAGCGCGACGTCCAACGCGAAATGCGCCGGCGGCGGTGATCGCCAGGTGCCACGCCTGACATCGTCATGCCCGCCCGCCGCGTGGCCGGAGTTCGGGCCGGGCCGGTCGCGCCGCTTTCGACGCGTTCACTCTTCGAGCCCCTCGGCGAGTTGGGGCGGTTCGCTGGTGCCGGCGGCTTTCAGGGCGCGGTAGAAGCACCAGAAGAGCCCGCAGACGATCAGCGCTATCATCACGGCCGCGACGGCGTAGGAGGCCCCCGACAGCGTCGAGCCGTAGGTCGGTCGGGTCTCGGCCAGCTTGAGTCCCATCACCCACAGCGCCAGCAGCATCCCGGCCGTGGAGCCGGTGGCGATAACCGACAGGGCCGCGGCGGCTCGGGCCCACTTGCTCGGCCGTTGGTTGCGTCGCTCGGCGCCGACGACGCCCGCGGCGCCGAGGATAAGGCCGCTCAGGGCCGTCAGCCCACCCAGCATCAGCACGAGGCGGGCCTGCCCGACGGTATGCCACACGCCGTCGGTCAGGCCGTCGGCGTTCTTGTCGAGTTGGGCCTTCCAGCACAGGGCGAAGCCGACGCCCAGGCAGGCCAGCGAGATCAGCGCCAGGACCGTGCCTCGCTTGCCGCCGGTTCGTGGGCCGACCGGCTGGCCCACGTGGGCGGCGTGTCGGTCGCCGCCGGGAGAGTGAATCAGACTCAGCAGCACCGCCAGCAGCGGCGCCGCGGCCGCCACAATCAGGCCCACCAGGTCCGTCAGCACCAACTCGCCGTCCGGGCCGTAGAGATAACCCTTGGTGTTGGTGAGCTGGTCGAAGAGGCTCCAGACGAACAGGGCGGCCAGCAGCACGGGAACCACCACGCGGATGAGCCAGTCCCACCACGGGCCGAGTTTCCAGTCGCTGCGTTCGTTGGCGTGGTGGCGCAGGCGGGAGATGCGGTACATCCATCCCAGCACCAGGCACTCGAGCATGCCCAGCAGGGCAATGCCCCACGGCCCGTTGATGAGCAGGTCCATAGCCGTGATCCACGGGTCCCCCGCGCGCGTGCAGTACACCAGCCCGATGCCGAAGCCCAGCCCCGTCAGGGCGATCAGGACGAGATGGCGGCTCCACCCTGTCTTGTCGACGATGGCGGCCAGAATGCTCTCGGTGATGCTGAAGGCCGAGTCGATGCCCAGCGTGATCAGGGCGAAGAAGAAGACCGTGGAGAACCACGCCGCATGCGGCAGTTGGGCCAGCGCGTAGGGGAAGGCGATGAAGGCCAACCCGCCGCCCTCGTGGGCCACGTCCTTGACCGGGACGCCGGCGGCGACGCTCATGCCCCCCAGCGTGGCGAAGATGGCGATGCCGGCGATGAAGCTGGTGCCCAGGTCGCCCAGGCCGATGATGGCGGCGTTGTTGTTCAGGTCGCTCTTGCGGTGCAGGAAGCTGGCGTAGGTGACCATGACGCCGAAGGCCAGGCTCATCGAGAAGAACACCTGCCCGAAGGCGAATCGCCACGTCGTCGGCTTGGCCAGCTCCGACCACTCGGGGCGCAGGTAGAACTCCAGCCCCGAGGCGGCCCCCTCGAGGGTGAGCCCGCGGATGGTCAGGATAATCAGCATCAGCCACGGCAGCGGGACCGTCCAGATGACGATTCGGCTGACCAGCTTGACCCCCCGGAAGATGCACAGATACAGCAGCACCCACACGATGGCCAGGCTGACGACGATTTTGCCCACCAAGCCGCCCAGGGCCCACGGCTTCACGGAGCCCAGTTCCTCCGACGTGTAGGAGTTCAGGTAGTTGTAGAGGAAGTAGTCGCTGGCCTTCTTGACGCCGTCCTCGCCGGCCTCGGCCGCCCAGGGCAGTTTGCCGCCGTCGAAGAGCCCGGCGACGCTGTCGCCCAGGAAACTCAGACACCACGCCAGCACGACGGCGTAGTAGGTGATGATCACGAAGCCCAGCAGGATGCCCCACCACCCGACGAACTCGCTGCGGCGATTGGTGCCCCGAAAGGCGTCGGGCCCGGCCCGTTGGGTCATGTGGCCAAGGCTGAATTCGAGGATCAGCACGGGCACGCCGATCAGCACCATCGCCAGCACGTACGGCACCAGGAACGCCCCGCCGCCGTAGCTGTAGAGCTTGTAGGGGAACCCCCACAGGTTGCCCAGCCCCACCGCCGAGCCGATGGCGGCCAGCACGAACGCCGCCCGCGTGCCCCAGTTCTCGCGCTGCTGTCCGAGCAAGTCCGGCATGTGCTCACTCCCGGCGTTGAGTTCCTGATGACGTGTAGGCCGGGGGTATTAGAGCATCCCGCCTGCCCGCCCGCAAGGGAGGTGCCGAACCGAATTAGCCACAGATGAACGCAGATAAACGCAGATGAGGCCACGGAAGAACAAGAGGATCGACATCAGCGTTTAGCGGCGGAGCTTGCTCCGCGTTGGCGTCAACAGCGAATGCACCACACAGGGCACAGAGCACACAGAGAAAGACAGGGACAGAAGTTACAGCAGATGACGCAAGGAAGTGCAAAATAGATTCGACATCTTGAGCTTTAGTAGTACAGAGAAAGACAAGAACAGAAGTCTCAGCAAGAGACGCACGAAAGTGCAAAACAGATTCGATATCCTCGAGGGGTAGTGGGGAAGCTGATGCTCCACCGGGGCAAGCCCGGCGGGAGGGGGGGTGCGTCGCTCACCAGTCTATGTTCTGGCGGGGGTTGGTGCTGGCGGTGACGGCGAAGCGGTTGTCGCCCACCTGCAGATCGAGCAGGGCGGT
>SDBU01006180.1_pt1 | contig 14144 bp, 11 predicted proteins | sample 2277071 | NCBI WGS metagenome assembly SDBU01 (sample SAMN10397929, study PRJNA504765) | marine sediment metagenome | isolation source: marine sediment core GS08_GC12, 126 cmbsf | place: Arctic Ocean: Gakkel Ridge, Loki's castle | collected 2008
TGGTATATATTAAGTTTGGATGTAAACTAGTGAAATATATAGGTAGTTCCTCAGGTAAATTAACTTGCCTAATGATCTGTCTTCTGATTATATCAAGCTTGCTCCCGATCTTCTTTCCAAGTAACAGGTCTATTTTATGCAGAAATAAAATAATCTTTGCTCCAAATTTATGTTTTTTATTGATTTTATAAAGGCTTTGAATGTCATCGATAATATCCTGAGAGTCTGCTATCCAAGTAGGATAGTCAAACACATAAATAATTGCTCCAGTATTTTGAAATGACATTATCTGCTTTTCCTCATCTTTTAGTAAAATCGGTAAAGATTGACCTGGAGCATCTAATAAACTAATTGTTAAGTCCATGAAATTATGTACGGAGTGCTTCATCCCAATAGTAGCTTCAAGAGGGAAGAGTACAAGCTCATTAGGATCTTCCCCTTCAAAAATAACTTTCTTTATTGTAGTCTTTCCGACTTCTGGTTTACCTACAAGCGCAACACGTTTAGTTACCATAAAATTAACTCTTTTTTTTTTAATTCTTCTTGTATTTAATTTAAAAAAGTTCTTAATTTATCTGTTTTATTTTTATATTCATTTCCTTGAGAAATATCTCCTAATTCAAAACATAGAGAGATGACTTTATCGTAAAAATTAACAGCTTCTCTTAGATCTCCTTGATCCAGAGCATTATTACCTTTACTTATGAAAAGGTCTCTTTCAAATATCGGTTTCAGTACCGATGATACATTGGGGTCTATATTCAAGAGATCTGCTATGATTCTTATAATCTTATCGCGACTATCAGGTTCAATAGCAACGAGTCCATAAGCTTTATTCCCCATAATTTTTTCGATTTCTTCGATACTCATCGCATCTGGTAAATCTTGTTTATTAGCTATGACTGCTAATCGTGTAAAAGGGACAACCTTATTTGATATTTCCAGGAAATACTTACTTTTTTCGACATTCTCTTTAGTGGAATTAGTCATTAAAAGAACGACATCAGACCCTGCTATAAAATTCTCCCAGAGATAATCAAATTCATTTTGCCCCGCAAAGTCCCACAGATATAGGTTAATTCCTTCAAGTTTAATGGTACATACTTTCCCTGTAATTGTTGGAGTGTGTTCCAATGGGATCTCCTCAGCTTTTATTAATTGAGAAGTAGTAGTTTTTCCTACACCTGAAAGTCCTACAATAGATATTTTTGCACCAAAGTTCCTCTGTACTTTATCAAAAAGAGAATCCAATTCTTCATTCTTAGCAGTAAAATTGTTTTCCTTAATATCTTGACCATAAGTTGTTAAAAATTTTTGTTTGATTTCAAAAATATATGGTTTAGTATTTTCAATAACGTTAGACAATCCTAACACGAAAATAAAAAACAAATTAAGATCTTTCTCAACTGTGAACAAGAGACGTGTCTGAAAGAATTCGTATGATCCAGATTGGTCTCCGAGTTTTTTAAAAGCGTCTCTTTTAATCTTCAGATACACATCTATTAAGAGGGAAGGATTTATTCCTTTAGCGTAGGATCTATGATAAATTATTTCTTCATTCAATATAATGTAGACTTGTCGTAACATGTTTTATACTCGATATTTATCATAGAATTTACTATAAATGTCTTATTAACAGATAAAAGATAATATTTATAAATTTGATTAAATCAAAAGAAGCTAGGCTTTTTTCTTATTTTATAACTTTTTTAATAAAGAGGATATATTTGAAAAATCTGTCTTAAAGTTATGAAGAGAAATTTAAAAAGAGCTGTTTATACGCCAAGTGCTATTAAGATTATGAAATTACTACCCAGCGTAGGATCTCCTTTAATCCGATCTTCAACCCATATTTTCCCTTTATAGTTTTTTATAATTTTATTTACAGTGTATAACCCTATACCCATTCCTTTCACCCTTTTTTTGCCCTCTGAAACATTGCTCAAAATTCTTTCTTTTCGATTATCAGGAATTCCGATTCCATTATCTAAAAATTGTATTTTAAGACAATTTCTACCCATCTCTTTATTTTTTGATATACGAATTTGTATCTCAATTATAGGTTTATCATTATACTTCACCGCATTAAATAGGATGTTCTCGAAAACATCTAAGAGATATTCATTTGCTTGAATAAATACTTTTTTGAATTTTGACTCAATTTGGATATTAATATTTATATTAGGGAAGCTAACTTGGATAAATTTAATTGCATCATTTAAAACTTGAATAGCTTCAATAGACTCCAAATCAATGCCAGAGTCGCTAATTTTTGACAGATTGCGTATATTTGAAACTAATTTTGATCCACGAATAATCTGTTCCTTAATAATATCCATTAGTTCAGGTATTTTCTCCATTTCTTCTTTCTTTCTTTGAAATAATGAGATAAGTTCTAAGGATGTACTTATGTTAGAAAAAATATTATTTATATCATGTACTACTAAATCTCTGTAGAATTCAGTAATATTACGGGCATCGCGCAACGCTTCTTCAGTCTGCATTTTTATAACTAATGTACCAATCTCTTTTCCTACAAATTTTAGCATTTCTTTTTCTTCCGTTGAGAAATTATGTTGGTTAATTGATCCGATATTTAGAGATCCGATTATTTTGTTTTTAGAGAAGAGGGGAAGACTAGCAACCGATAAAAAGCCTGACATTTGAGATTGATTTATATTTAACAATGGGTAATCCCCTATAAATAGCGGTTCACCTTCTATGAAAATATTTCGGTATGGTATTTTATTAATGTTTACCACTTTAGTCTTATCTAAGAATTCTGCAGTAAGATTATGTGAACATACAAGTTCTGCAGTAAAATTGACGTCGTTAACGAGATAAAAACCCCCACCATCAAAATTCATTAACTCTATAGTAGAAATTAAAATTTCTTCTAATAATGATTTGATATTATTAGCTCTGTTTCCTGCTAATATTATGTGATTCAAGAATTCCATTCTTAAGGAATAATCTTTTAATACTTTTTCAGCTTTCTTTCTTTCACTAATATCAATTCCTTGAATACTGATGTATTCTTGATTTTTTACTTTCGAAATGTTAAGCAAATAAATACGCTCATCAAATTCTACTTCAATCTCTAAAAATTCTTTATCTGTTCTAACTTCTTTAATAAACGTGTCCAAAATTTTGGGAATTGTGCTCCCCTTTTTAACCTTAAAAAGTTCTTCTCCAGCATTATTTGCATATAAAACAGAATCTTTACTTACCCATAGTATAGGATTTGGGTTTTCTGAGGGAAATTTTGCAAGGTAATTAATCACCTTTTCAGCTTTCCTACGCTCAGTAATATCTATTCCGTAGACGTTTGCACTATTTCCACCTTCTTCTGGGATAACATTGAAGAAATAAAATCTATTATTAAGTTTAATTTCTAATCCAATGTCGGAATTAGTGCTCATTGCATTATTAACTGACTGATGTAAAAAATCTGGAAGAGTTTTACCTTGTTGAGTATTAAACAATCTTTGAGCAATGTAATTACAAAATAAAACTGAGCTCTTATCCACTCTTAGAATAGGGTTTGGATTCCTAAGTGTAATACTTTCTAAACTATTTAATTTTTTACTCATCTCTTTTCTATCATTGATATCCTGAGCTGTGGCAAAAAAAAAGACATTTGAATTATTTAGTTCTATTATTTTTAGAAACATTTCCACAGGGACTGCTTGTCCATCTTGTCGTATGAAAACGCTTTCAAATTTTTTTCCTTTACTTTTTACTGATTCCTTAATACTTTCTGGCATTTTCGATGCAAATTCAGGAGATAAAATTTCAAATAAAGTCATTCCAAGTAAAGATTCTCTTGAATAGTCTACTAACTTACATGCTGCGTTATTAACTTCTATAATTTGGCCTTGAAAGCTAAAAAGAAGTACCGCTTCACTAATATTATCAAAAATAGCGTTAAACTTCTTGCTAGAAACAGTTTCAGTATTTTCTTCTTTGTTAAATTCTACATTTGGCATGAGAAATTTAGAAAATAATCCAGAAAATTAATTAATTTCATAAATATAACTTTTTGCATTCTCCAAAAGGAGTTCTTTGAATTAGGATAAACAATGAAATAATAACTTAAAAATCTGAAATTTGAAGAAAAAATTTGTTAAATTTGAAAACAAGAATGACTTTTAAATTTTTGATGCTAGTAAATCGATAATTTTAAGATAAAATGTTTTGAAATTATTTCTTCTAATTTTCGGATACATATCCGACATCTTTTTAAAACCATACAAGTAAATAATTTATAATAGAAACAATATACTACTTAAAGTTAATCAAGAGGATAAGATCATTAATAATTTAAGTAATTGAAAATTAAAACAAAGGAAGTTTGCGATGTATTATAGGGGATATATATTAGTAAGATTGAGAGAACTTGGTTCTGAATGGAAGGTCGTTGGGAAGCTAAATGGGTTAGAATCCTCAGAATCCCAAGAAGATTGGAAAGTTACCTATGCCACTCCAATATACGGGGGATGGGACGTTATGGTTGAGTGCTCTTTTTCGAAGCTTAAGGATTTAGATAAGATTGTTACATTTTGTCGAGTGGATAAAGAATTGTCAGCGTGGATTGAAGAAACAACTACATTAATGGGTTCAAAAAACGACTTTCCGGAGTAAATCTGCCTTCCTATAAGAGAAGAAATTGAACAAATGAACAAATTCTATATTATAAGTATTTTGTCTGTATTTTTAACAATTCCAGTATTTTTTGGTGTTTATACTGAGAATTTTTTTGCTCAAAAATTAGATTTATTAATAGTTTCACCATTCGTTTTAGCTTTTTTTTCATTATTAATAGGGGGAACAATTCTCAATAAATTCGGTTTTACCAGAGACGATTTCAAGGTAATTAAAACTCATTCTGTAATCAATGCCTTTAACCAAAAAAATTGGGTAGTTCTATTGATCTTTTTTCCATTAACAATGATTATGGAGGAATTAATCTTTAGGTATTATCTGATTGGATTTTTAGTTTCTACATTACAACAGAAGATTGTAATAAGTGTTATTGTTTCTGCTGTCTTATTTTCACTTTATCATATTCACACATGGTTTACATATAAAAGTTTAAAAATTCTATTTATTAATCTCAGTTATACCCTACTTTTAGGGGTTTTTTTAGGTTTTACATTCTTCACATTAGGTATTATTTTTTGTGTTGTAGTGCATTATATCTTAGCTCTTTATTTATGGTATCGTATTTTTGTTAATATTAAAAAAAAAGGAATTAATTGAACCAAATTTTTATATTTATTTAAAAAGAGGTCTAACATGAAACTCTATTTCCGGGAATTAACAGTTGATGATATTCCCGATATCCAAGAGATAAGCAAAAATATTTGGGATGGAGAAGATTATATACCACAAGTTATAGAAAAATGGCTCCAAGACAAGAATTGTTTGAACTATGGTGCATTTATAGATGAAGAATTTAATGAGATCGTTGGATTTGGACGAGTAAAATTATATGACAATAAATTAGCATGGCTAGAAGGGGGAAGAGTAAGTGTTAAATACCAGAAGCAGGGTATCGGGAGGAAAATAATGAACTATGCTATAGATTATGCATACAAGGTAAAAGCCGATATAGCACAATTTGATACTTCCTCAAAAAATCAAGGATCAAATGCGTTAGCAAAGTTTTATGGATTTAAAAAGAAAAAAAGTATGAATGTTTTGAATGCAGAAAGAAAAGACATTAAGCAATTTAAACCAATATCTCTAGATGTGAAGAAAGTGATGGTGAAAGAAGCAAAAGAACTTTACAAACATTTTAATATCGGTCCGGGAGAAGAAGTAAGCATAGGATGGTCTTATATGCCAATAAAAAACCTATCTGATGATGGAAATAGTTGGTACGTTGTAAATTCTAAGGCAATACTGCAAAAAGTTAAATTTAAAAGTACATCGATTCAAGAAAGCCCTGGAGCTAAGGATGTGTGGATGATTACATACGGTGATCCAACATTAGCGTTCGAGTTAATTAAAATCTGTCTTCAAGAAGAACTCCATGATGAAGAGAGTAAGCATTTTGAAGTGTTTTCCTCCCCTGAGATTGCAATTCTGGTTGAAGAATTAGGATTTTATTATTATGAAGGGGAACCTTTCGGAGTTGTTTTATTTGAAAAAGTCCTGAAGTAAATTGTGGGAAAATTATTGTAGGAATTCTTACAACACTGCATCATCTAATATCAGAATATTAAACTGTAACTCTGATTATTCTTCAAAATGAAGGCTTTTCTATAGAATTGGAGCAAATTGTTTTAATAAAGAAAAAAAGAAAAAAAAACTATATTTCAATTTCTAAGGAGTTCGCTTGAAAACCTTTTCCACAATGAATACAAAATACAGAACCTTTATTCGATAAAGTTTGAATCATTTTGTCAGTATATTTAGTTCCACATTCAGTGCAAAAAGTAGCATCAGGTTGGATATGTTGATGATTCTTTTGAATAGGAATTATTGGCTCAGGTTGTATTTCTATTTGAGGTGCACCAGGTTGTTGTATAGAAACGCTTCCAGGTTTAGGTTTTTCTGAAATTGCATAATACAATGCTTCACATGCCTTATAGAAGAGTAGACCAATACCTTTCAAAAGATAATATGTACCCTTAAGAATGTAATATACTAAGTAAGCTACCCCTTTCAAAATATAATATACGAGAACAATTGCAAGGGCTAATAACGCAATAACCCCTACTAAGATAAGGATTTGACCGTAAATAGGCTGGATTACAAACCAATTTACAATTTCTTCCCATGGAATACCAAAAATATTAACATCTATCATTTTTTTTTTCACTCGAATTATTTATTTATTCTTAATTAAATTGTGATTTTAATTGAATTAAAAAAATTTGGAGTCCAATTTTTAAAATTTAAGGCAATAAAGAAGATATGAATCTCAGGAAAAATTAGGAGGAAATCGTTATATGATTTTTATCTTCTTTCATGTAATTGTGATTGGTTAAGTATTTCCATCATCCTAAATGCCTTTATTGCATGATTTATTCGGGTCAAGACAGGAATCGTTAATTTTGATTCTGAATGCATTAATGCTTCTATGACAAAATCAAATGTCCATCTTGAACCAAAGCAGGCAATAATACACGGTTTATTATTTTTTTCGATAGATTGTTTTAAGACATGTAATTGTGCTCTTATTCCATCTATTGCAAATGAACCCATTCTTTGAAGTGGAACTCTTGGAATGGAAAAAATATATAAAACACTGTCTACGTTAACATCTTGAAAAATTGCTTTAATAGAAGGGATGAAGGTTTGAAGCAAGGAAGGTCCCAAATCAATGGTTCCCCTGATTGATACCCAATTAGGAATTACTGATTTAATTTTATTTAATGTTGTATCATCTAAATCAGCTAGTTTTAGACTTTGTTTTTCTATTTGATCACATGCTAATGCGCCTAAACTCCCTGAACCAGTCACTATCGCCACATTCTTTCCCCTCGGTAAAGGCTGTGTAGCAAAAACATGGGCAATATTAAACATTTCATAAAAATTGTCAACCCTGAAGATATAAGGATATTGTTTAAAGATTGCATCATAAATTCTATCGTTACCGGCGATTGAACCTGTATGACTATTAACTGCTTTAGATCCTATCTCACTTCTTCCATTTTTTAGGATTAACACGGGTTTCTTCATTTTTCCAAGTACGTGTTTCAATTCTTTACCTCTTTTCGTACCTTCTAAATAAAGAGTTATTACTTTTGTTTCAGGATCTTCATTTAAGTATGATAACATATCGACCTCATCGATATCAACTTTATTCCCAATTGTTATCGCTTTTGAAAAATTTATCCCTTGACTGTTAGCCCAATCAACAAAAATGTTTCCTAACACGCCTGATTGTGCAATAACTGCGATATTCCCTTTTGGTGCATTATCAAAATCCATATCTGATGTAGTAAATTGATTGTGGAAATTGGAAACACCTACACAGTTAGGTCCGATAATCCTGATTTTTGATTGTTTTGCAATTCTTTCAATTTCATTTTGTAACTTTACGTACTTTTCTACACCCGTTTCAGCAAATCCTGCGGATTCAATAATTATTCCTTTCACTCCTTTTTTAACGCAATCTTTTATAGCTTGTAAAACGTACTCATTTCCAATAATAATAATAGCTAAATCAATATCATCCGGAATATCAACAATATTCTTATACGCTTTATGACCAAGAACTTCATCACTATTTATATTTACGGGATATGTTTTGAACTTTGAATTGAGGAGATAAGAAGTTGTACCGTAACCAAATCTAAATTTATCTGATGCTCCAATTATTGCAACGGTTTTGGGATTAAAAAAGACATCTATTTCTGACATGATACACAACCTTTCTCAAGAAATTAAAGAATAAGAAATGTTAAAGAAAAAAATTTTAAATTAAACTTAAAGATTGGGTTATATCCATTGAAAAATAAATTATATCGAAAACATTAGACTGTGAAATCCCGGTGTTTAAATATTTTGGTAAAAATATAAGTTAAGTATAACTTTAATTTCATAATCTAGTAAACAATGCAAGTTCCGAACTCTACGATAAAAATTCAAGTGACATGCCCGATTTGTAAAACAAGGGATATTGTTGGTCTCCCGGAGAGAACCCTTAAAGAAAACTCTCACCTAATTACAGTTTCGATCCATAAAGGATTGATTTGCCCTCATCATTTTCAGCTATTTATAGACAAAAATTTGAGAATTAGGGGATACCAGAAAGTAGATTTAGAATTGAATAAAGAAAATTCAATAAAATTAAGGAATGGAGTAATGGCTTATAGTAAGAATGATAGTGAATCTAAAACTCCGTTTAAAGTGCTAATTAATGATAATAGTATATTTAAAACAATCACCAAAATTAGAACAAAGGATCAAGCTGTTGGTAATATAACCCAAGAAGGGACTTCAAAAAGTAAAATAAAGAGTTTAAAAGAATTATATGAAGAATTTTGGGAATTTATTGATGAAAAAAATAAAATATTTCATGATTTTATTACTAATGATAAAAGACGTAAAAAACCATTTTTAATTTCTAACTTGAACAGGGTGTATAATCCTCTTGAAGTAGAACAAGAATTTTAAAAATTTGATCACTTACTATTTCTCTTTTTAGAAATGAAATTAATTTTCAAAAAGAAACATTAGTTTAATAAGAAAAAGTCACAGATTTCATGAAAAAGATATAAGAAAATTTAAAATTGATTACTTAATTTTTGAAAATGTTAAATTAAATAAAAAAAATCTATAAAATTATGAGACTAAGAGGATTGAATAAATATGTCGTATAAAGCACCTGATAATAAAGATTTAGAAGCTATGATTGGAATTGTCGGAAAAAACTATGCGACTGCGAATAAAGCTATCAATGCTTCATACTTAGCTAAATCGGTCATGGGGCTTGAGTCGCAGATTCCGCAGCTTGTAGTGCGTCCGAAATATCCAGAGGAAATTAGGAAAATACTTCTCTATTGCTCTGCGGAAAAGATAGCTGTGACTCCAATGTCCGCAGGTCTTTCTGGGGGGTTTGCATTGCCCGTATTAAAACCCGCGGGGGTTTTACTGGACTTAAGCCGGATGGATAGGATAATTGAGATTGATGAAAAAAATCGGTATGCGATTATAGAACCCGGAGTTACAAATGGGGCGTTATGGGCATATATGGAGAAATATCACCCTGATTGGGCCCCACCCATCGCAGATGGTGCACCACCCGCAGCGACAGTAATGGGTGACGCAATAGATAGAGGATTTTCTCTCTACACATCATCTGTAGGACCTCAGGGAGATAATTTCATGTGCGCAGAAGTAGTTTTCCCGAATGGAGATGTTATACGGACTGGATCTTGGGCATTACCAACAGCAAAACCGTTCTATAAATATGGACTGGGCCCTGATATGTGGAGTTTCTTAATGGGTTCGCAAGGAGCTCTTGGAGTCTTCACTAAGTGTGCCGTCAAGATTTATCCACATCCTAAGTTTAAGACCGTTGTTGCATGGGGTATGAGCAATCCCCAAGATATGCAGGATTTAACACTTGAGATATCACAACAAGAATTTGGAATCGCACACAATACAGTGATGGTCCAAGGCGGAAACTACCCTCTTGTCATGGCTCGTTGGCCGAAGGACAAAGAGTTCTTAGCATTTAGCTAGAATTTGGATTCCCTCACGACTACGAGTTTTATAAAGGGATTGGCATTCCCGAATGGTGGATACTGGCTTAATTGATGAGCCAGCCATAAGAATTGGGAATGCTGGGCCCAAACTCAAGAGGAATTAGATTATGTTACGAAAAGAATTAATTTTATGGCAGAAGACTATAAAAAAAATAGAGCTAAAGATGGAGATGCAATGAAACCTTGGGTGCTTCATCCTAAACAGATCGCAAGTAGAATGAAAAAACCTAATAAAATAGCAGTACCTTATTCCTTTTGGCAAGCGGGCTTTTTATTTATAACTTGGTATACACCCTGGCCAGAATGTGCTCATTTCTCAGAGTATTATGGCGACGTTATGGAACGGTATGGATTTCCACCTGTTTTATGGATAGCTTCGATTGAGCGAGCAAGACAAGCGATTTGTATGCCCATTGTATGTTTTGATAGTACTAAGGATGAAGATTTTGAACGCGTACAAGAGATGAACCGTGAGACTACAGAATATTGCTTAAAACAAGGATGGCTGAATTATCGTCCAGATCCTTATGTTCACATTCAGGCATATTATCAGGCTGCAATGTATTGGAAATATTTAAGATTATTCAAGAAAATGGTAGATCCCGCGCATATCATGCATCCAGGCAGATTAGCGCTACCTTAAAATATGGAGGAAAGAGAAAAATGGCAAATAAAAGTGGATTAGATAGATTAGAAGAACTGAAACCTCAAATTTACAAATGCATTCACTGTAAAGCTTGCAGATTTGCATACAGTAATGAACCTAGCAAGAAAGGAATTGGTGAGTGGAAAGGTAAACAAAAAACCGTATTATATGAAGGAATGGTTGACTCATGTCCCGCAGGAATAGAATATGGATGGGAGGCTTTTTGGAATGCCGGAAAGATGTGGATTGCGCGATCGATATTAGAAGGTGATTTAGAGTTTACTGAGGAAGTTCGTGATGTCATAATGCCTTGTATCACATGCGGCCAATGCTCAGCTCAATGCGAAAACAAAATACCAACCGTCGATGTGATTGAAGCTTTACGAGCTGCTTGTGTAGAAGCGGGGATCCCGATGATAGAAAAACATGAGCTCATTAGAAAAATGGTTAAAGAAAGGAATAATCCTTACGGTGGAAATAAAGATGAAAGGTTTAAATGGGCAAAGGATGCAGGATTAGAAAAATATATCGGAAATACAAAAGCCAAAATCGGATTTTTTGTAGGTTGTACAGCAAGTTACCGTCAATCCGATGTCGCAATTGCAACTTGTAAGATTTTAGAGAAATTGGGGATAGATTTCACCTTAATCACGGATGAGGTTTGTTGCGGAAGTCCTTTCTTCAGAATAGGAGATGTTCAGGTTGCTCAAGAGTGTATGAATCAAAATCTTGAAGCATTTAAACATTTGGAAGAAATTTATTACTCATGTGCTGGTTGTTATAAAACATTTACATTTGACTACCCAAAATGGTTACCTGAAGGAGAAAAACTTCCTTTTAAAACCAAACACGCTATAGAGTTAATCGCTGATTTAGTCGCTGAAGAAAAGATTAAATTTAAACCAAACAAAGAGTTAAAAGGAAAAGTCATTACTTACCATGATCCTTGCCATCTAGGGAGGCATGTAGGAATTGAAATAGAGCAAGAAATGATAAAAGAATCTAAGAATCTCATGCTTGATAGTAGAAAAATTAATCAAAAAATCGAAGAATGGTTTGAAAAACCCAGGATCATCCTTCGCCAACTAGAAAAGGATGTGGGGCTTAAATTTGTAGAAATGTATCGAATAAAACTTCATAGTATGTGTTGTGGAGCGGGTGGTGGTGTACGAGCGGGATACCCAGAGTTTAGTTTGAAAACAGCCAGCCTACGTGCCGATGAAGCAAACGCGGTGGGTGCAGAAATATTGTCAACGGAATGTCCTTTCTGTAAAACAAATTTAAGTGACGCAAACGATAAATATGGTCATAATTTACAAGTTATGGGGCTCCTACAAATTATTGATGTATATGATCTTTTGGAAGTCGTAAAATGACTTAACTTTCGGCTCTTAAAACTAATTAAAAGAATAGTGATTAATCACTAGAATTAAAGAAACCAGGGGAGAAGCATTTTAACCCTCTTTATTTCTATTTTATTTTTATTAATTTTTAAATTTCATTATCCACTTTTTCGGACTATTATTAGAAAAAGGAGATAGATTTAAAAATTCAAGAGATCTATTGTTTCATTAACTCTTGTGATGATGTGAATTCTTTTGAAAAAAAAAATAATTATTCTTTTGATAGTCAGCGTGATTATTTTAGTATTAGTCATTGCTTTATTAATTATATTTTTACCCCCCCTATTTAGTCCACAGGGGAATCCCCCTCAATCAGGAGAAAAAAAAGCAATAATTCTTGGTAGCGCAAATGATTTTTATCGAAAAGATGGTCGACCTGATTTTAATAACGGAGAAGACTCGAAATTTAATACTGAAACCTTAGGATGGCCCTCAGGGATAGCTTACAATAATGGGTATATAGTAACAGAGAGTAATTGGCCAGGTCATGATACTCCTGGATTTGTGCAATTTATTGCTAAATCTAACTTTACCAATGCTTATATTAATCTGGAATTTGTATATAATTGGACAAACTATTATGAATTATACAAATATGCAGCATATAATCTTTCCGTATGGGTTAATATTTCATCAAACATTAATTTCATACCTATTAATCCTGGTTTAATAGTTCCATTTACTGGGGCTGGGGCAAGAATAGGATTACGTTGGTTAAATTCTAGCAATGATGTAATAAGAACTGATTGGTCAGCGGGTATATTTGGACCGTTTGTAGGCTGGACTTTTCTAAATGTTACAGGCATCGCAGACAACGCAACTCTCAACGAAATAACCCAATTACATTTAGTTCTAGCAGTTGAAGGTAATATGACAGGTGGAGATATGGTGCTTTTTGATGATGTTAAAGTTCAACATTGGACCCCCCCTCCAATTCCGGTTCCTTTTCCAAGTCAAATCGATTCAGACGGCTTTCCTGCTCAAGCACTTCAAGTTTATTGGATCCTAAAAAATCATGGCTATTCCGACGATAACATCTTTTTCATGCTTTATCATACAAATGATATCGTAATTGATATCAACGCAACTGATGGAATAGCAAATGATCTAACTGGAGCAGTGATAGATGTAGAAAATAATAATGTTAATGCTAGTAGGTTTAAGCAAGAGTTAGATATCTCTAACTCGGGATCGTTTGCTTCTGAGATAGGGTCAAATGATGAATTAATAATATTTATAACTGACCATGGATCAAATAGCGTATTAGGTGATGGAAACGCAACATTTCATTTTGAAGCTGATAATAGCTTTATAACAGAAACAGAATTTATTAATTTAGTCCAGCAAATTTCTAGCAAGAGTATGTTGATTAATATTGATATGTGTTTCAGTGGCAATTTTTTAAATGAAAATTCGAATATTGGATCTAGTTGGTATAATTTGCCTAACACACCAGATTTCATTTTAATCACTTCGTCAGCTGATTCTCTATCATGGTATTGGCGAGATAATACTAATACAGATGGATTTGCAGGATCATGGTTTTTCCATCAATTTTGGAACCAATTAGATCATGATAAGACTGTAGGGGTAGCTTACAATTTTTCTATAAACCATATGCCAGCAGGACGAGTTAAAACTATCAATGAGATTCAAACTCCCTTAATTCATGACCCTAAGGGGTGGCAAAATACGTGGACACTGTAAATTATTTAATTTTATTCACCACTTTTTTTTCTAAACCCTAAACTCCGTAGAAAAATCCTCTAAAATGAGAATTTGATATTTTCAAAATTTTCTTACATATAACACTCCTTTTACTTAAAATTTATATTTTAGACTGATTTCTATTTTCACAAGTAAACTAAC
>SDBU01006181.1_pt1 | contig 14144 bp, 11 predicted proteins | sample 2277071 | NCBI WGS metagenome assembly SDBU01 (sample SAMN10397929, study PRJNA504765) | marine sediment metagenome | isolation source: marine sediment core GS08_GC12, 126 cmbsf | place: Arctic Ocean: Gakkel Ridge, Loki's castle | collected 2008
GTTGCGTGGTGAATTCGAGGCTGGGGACACGGTGGAGGTAGATGCCAATGAAGAAGGGCTTGTCTTCCAGAAAACGGAGGACTCGGGCACCTTGGTGGGTATCGTGATACCCAGCGCTCAGTCGTCAGAGATTGGGTAACAATCGGGGACTCTGACAGGCAATAGGACACCACGGACGTGTCCCTCAAGGTGAATAAGGGACGACGCACTTACATCCCGAGAAAGCGAGGGCGTGGATGCGTCGCTTTGTCTTATTCCCGCACAGAGACATTCTTCACGATATCACCGCACTCCCCTCCCAGCTCACGAATCCGGCCACATAGGGGGACCAGCACATTGGGCGGCACCATGTCGGTTATATCCCCGCCAGCGAAAGCGACCTCCTTGACCACACTGGAACTGAGAAAGGAGTACTCCTGACTTGCCATCAGGCACACGGTGTCCACACCCGAGTCCAGATTGCGGTTGGTCAGGGCCAGTTGGAACTCCCACTCGAAGTCAGAGAGCGCTCGCAGGCCACGCACGATGACGGCTGCCTGTTGCTGCCTGGCAAATGTGACCGTCAGGCCGGTGTATAGCTCCACCCGCACGTTGGACAGGTGCGCCAATGCCTCCCGCGTTACCTGCCAGCGTTCCTGTGCCGTGAACAGCAGGCTCTTGAGAGGTCTGTCGTAGACGCCAACCACCAGTTCATCAAAGATGATGGCGGCGCGGTTGGCGATATCAACGTGGCCCAAAGTAATCGGGTCGAAAGTCGCTGGGTATATTGCTCGCATATCTCGAATTCATCTCCGCAACTGGGGCAAGCCCGCTCGTCTCGGCCGCAGCTGGCGCCCCGGCGTGGTCCCCCGGACAGGCAGGCTCAATCCACTAGCTCAAATCGACTGGCCTTCGCCAAAACTTCCCTGTTTTCTGAGCCAACAGCCGATGTTCAGGCTGATTGAGATCGGGGTCTTCATCGAACAGGTCTTTGGCCTCGGCGCGCGCTGCCTCCAGCAAGTTGATGTCGCTCAGCCTGGCCAGGCGGATGTCAGGCAGCCCACTTTGCCGGGTGCCAAAGAACTCGCCGGGGCCGCGCAGCCTCAGGTCTTCTTCTGCTAGCTTAAAGCCATCGTTCGTCTCACTGATGACACGCAGCCTGGTCTCGGCCTCTGGCGTGGTGGCGTCGGCCAGCAGCAGGCAATAGCTCTGGTGCTCGCCACGTCCCACCCGTCCGCGGAACTGGTGAAGCTGAGCCAGCCCGAACCGGTTGGCTCCCTCAACCAGCATGATCGTGGCATTAGGCACGTCAATGCCCACCTCGACCACTGCCGTAGAAACCAGAATGTGCAGTTCACCATCGCGGAACCGAGTCATGACAGCGTCTTTCTCTTCACCCTTCATCCGCCCGTGCACCAGCCCCAGATTCAGGTCGGGGAAGATCTCTTTGGCCAGCCGGCCGTGCTCTTCCACAGCCGATTTGGCCTCGATCTTCTCGGACTCTTCCACCAACGGGCAAATGATGAAAGCCTGACGTCCCTGTTCAATCTGGGAACGTATGAAACTATAGGCTCGTTCTCGTTCCGGGGGGGACATTAACCGAGTGGAGATTTCCTGCCGCCCGGGTGGCATCTCGTCCAGTATCGACAGGTCGAGGTCGCCGTACAGGGTGAGGGCCAGCGAGCGCGGGATTGGTGTGGCACTCATCACCAGCACGTGTGGATTGTATCCCTTGCCACGCAGGGCGGTTCGTTGTTGAACGCCAAACCGGTGCTGCTCATCTATGATGACCAGCCGCAAGTCGTGGAAATCCACTGTCTCCTGAATAAGGGCGTGGGTGCCGATCACCAGTTTGGCTCGACCACTGGCGATTTCCGAATAGATGGCGTCTCGCTGGCTGGCCGGAACGCTGCCTGTCAGAAGGTGGACAGGGAAGTGCGTGCCGGGATGGGCGTCTTGGAAACCGTCCAGCATGCCCCCGATGCTGCGGTAATGCTGTTCGGCCAGTATCTCGGTGGGGGCCATGATGGCACACTGGCCGCCGTCAGCTGCGGCAACCAGCATGGCCGCCAGAGCTACAATCGTCTTGCCCGACCCCACGTCTCCCTGCAGCAGACGGTTCATTGGGACGGGGTGGCCCAGGTCCTCCACGATCTCGTTCAACACCTTATGTTGAGCCTTGGTCAAGGCGAAGGGAAGAGACGAGATGAAAGATCGCAATAGAGCCTGGTCTACCTGCACCGGGCGGCCGGGAACCGAGCGCCAGCGGCGGCGCTGTCGAAGGACACCCAACTGGATGAACAGCAGTTCGTCAAAGGCCAATCGACGACGGGCGGATTCCATCGACTGGGGACTGTCGGGAAAGTGAATCTGACGGGTGGCTTCATCCAAAGGGAGCAGGCCCAGTCGCTCGCGCCGCCCGGTGGGAAGATGGTCGGGCAACCGAGGACTCCAATAATCCACCGCCTCGCTGATCACGTGGCGCAGCCACTTCTGAGATATGCCCTCCGTAAGCGGATACACTGGCACCAGTCGTCCAGTGTGTATCTGTTTCTTGTCCACCAACTCCCACTCGGGCGATTGAAAGACGAGCCGTCCCAAGTACTGGTCAACCCTGCCACTGATCACCACATGGGCTCCCGGTTTGAGCCTGTTGACCAGCCAGGGCTGGTTGAACCAGGTAGCCTGAATGGTGGCCGTCTGATCGGACAGGGTGCAATTGATCACTTTCAATCCTCGATGAGTGTCGCGCATTTGACACTCCCACACGGTACCGAGGATGGTCACCTCCTCACCGTACTCGAGCTGGTTGATAGTCTTGAGGGCCCGATAGTCGAGGTAGCGCCGCGGATAGAGGATGAGCAAATCACCCACGGTTTCCACACCCAGCCTGGACAGCCGCTGAGCATAAGCCCCCTTGATTCCAGACATTCGAGTGACGGACGATTCAAGGCCGCTGATGTCACTCGATGGCTTTGGCGGCTGGGTCGGGCGGACAGTCGCTGGTGGAACAGGTTTCCTGGCAGTGGCAACGGGAGCACCTGGTTGATGCTCTTGCCGCACCTCAGACTTAGTGGGTGCAGTGGCACTTTGGTCGGGGGAGGTCACCCTTGACTCCTGCTTGGCCGGGGGTGGCGTGGGCCTGTCTTTGATCTTGGCCAGCATCTCTTCAATCAATCTGGCACGCCCTTCTGCCCCCATTGACGGATACCGGCGCACCTGCCCAGCGAATCCTTCGATGAGCAGTCGCTCTTCGGTGGTGCTGACCTCAGTGACGGCCTTGGGTGCCCAGGTGTCTGCCAACCGTTCAAGCCCGCCCATCACTGTCTTGTTATCATAACCCCGTTGCTCTTCCTGGTTCAACATGTTGCTCAGGTTTTCAAAGGGGGACGACATAGGATACCTGCCTTTGAACTGCGCGCTGGCGAACCACACCATGTCATCACCAGAAATGCTCCAGTGGTCCAACAGGTGCCTGGCGTATGTCGCGTATACCAAGGAAGGCCCACGCGCCGCGTCTGTGGGACCCGTCTGCACGTGGGCGTACCCACGCTATGCTTGCATGGTGTTCCTTGGTTCGCCGGAGTCCAGTCGCGTAGTAACGATCAGTTTCTCGCTCTCATCTTAACATGCCCCCAATTGCGTGTCAATTTGAGCGAATGAGGGGTATGCCCGGATTGTTAGGAGCCGCGAAGACGTTCGGGAACTGGACCCCAACAAGTTGAGGACCGCCAAGGATGGGGATCCTCCCGAAAGCGAAGGATATCTTCTTGCCGGTCGGTCCCTTCGCTGATCCAGCTGATAGAAGCCGGCGGCTGACTGCTGACCGCTTGAATCAGCGTGAGACATAGGCATTGTCTTTGATCCAGAATCGCCAGGGGGCCAGCCGGTCCTTCTCGTCTGCATAGTTGATACCGACACGCGGCCCGTTCTGCACGGCGCCGTCAGGGAAAGATGGGCCTGGCTCAAGCCGTAACGTTTCGCCGATGACCGTGTCCGTTCCGTTGAAGGAGCCATCAATGGCCAGGGCCTGAGTCAGGCGTGCTGGTCCGCTAGTCAAGTCTTGCTCCTTACGCACCTTTCCCCGCAATTGACGCAGCTCACGCATGCGCTGGATGCCCTCTAGCGGCTGAATGGCGCGCAACAGCACAGCTGCCGGAGACCCCTCCACTTCTGTGACTACATTCAACATCCAATGCATGCCGTACGTGAAATAGACGTAGGCATGACCAGGCGGTCCAAACATCACCTGATTGCGCTGAGTGCGCCCCCGACTGGCGTGGCAGGCAGTGTCGCCCTGTCCGATATAGGCCTCGCACTCGACAATGATACCACTCAGTCGTTGGCCGTCGACAGTCCGCACCAGGTACGCGCCCAACAAGGCACGAGCAACATTCAAGGTGTCGCTGGAGAAGAACTCATAGGAGAAACGCGTCAACTTCCCTATCCCCCCACGGCCGGTGTCAGGATATGCAATGTATCCCCTTCCTTCAACATGCGCCCTGCCAGATCCTCGTCTTTGACCAGTTTGCGGTTGACAAAGAAGTGAAACGGTATGTCCTGCCAGCTACCCCCTCCTGCCAGTGCCTCCCCAAAACCGGGATATGCCCTGCACAGGTGCGCCAGCGCCTCGGCCGCAGTGGCGCCATCTGGCAGGGCAAATCTGATCTGTGACTCACCCACTGCCTCCCCCAGAGGATCGCCCATTCTTATCTTGATCTTCATTGGCTTTGCCTGCCTCTCGCTTTTCTCGATTGTGCCCGTTCTCGGATGTGGTATACTCAGACTGACCTTACATGACGGCGGTGGAGAAGGCATATGGTGAACCGCAACCCACCCATCAGTTCCGCACATGCTGGCTTTGCCACCCACGGCTGGTTTGGTTTGGGTCTGATAGCTGTCTTCTGGCCCCTGAGCTGGTTCCTCACAGGACCTCGCACGTTCTGGTGTTTCTTCCCCCTCTGGCTGGGCTACAACCTTACCGTGGACGCGCTGGTGCTCTGGCGGCGGGGAACATCGCTTTTCACCCGCGACTGGAGGAAGTATGTAGGATTGTTTCTGGCATCGATGCCGGCATGGTGGCTGTTCGAGTTCATGAACTGGCGCACGCAGAATTGGCACTATCTTGGCGGACACCTTGTCAGTGGCCTGACCTATGTGGTCGTGTCCAGCATCAACTTCTCAATCGTGGTGCCAGCCGTCTTCGGCACCGCCGAGCTGATGGCCAGTCTTGGCTTCGTCCAGCGGATGGGATGCGGGCCGACCATCCGCCCCGACCGCCGCACCACAACGATCTTCTTTGTAGCCGGGTTGGTTATGCTTGCCTTGCTGATGGCGCGGCCCCTCTACTTCTTCCCCTTCGTCTGGTTGTCGGTGTACTTCATCTTGGAGCCGATCAACATCTGGCTGGGTAATCGCTCCTTGGCATCGTGGGTCGGCGTCGGTGACTGGCGGCCGGTGGTAGCACTCTGGCTGGGGGCATTGACGTGTGGTTTTTTCTGGGAGCTGTGGAATTTCCTTTCCTATCCCAAGTGGGTGTACGTTGTGCCCTGGGTGGACTATCTTCACCTATTCGAAATGCCGCTGCTGGGTTACGGCGGCTATCTGCCATTTGCGTTGGAACTCTACGCCCTCTACCACCTGTTGGTGGGTCTTTTGGGCCACAAAGCCACTGACTACGTGCGCCTTACTCCTGACAACAACCGTCCGGTTCCTTAGCCCTGGAAACCGGAACGATCTACCCTAACGTCCGCTCGCTCTTCCATCGGTGGATTCTGTCTGGATAGCCAGGGCCGAGCGGGAAGGTCAGGCATCGGTGCCAACACCCAGCTTGCTTCCCCCTATCACGGTGGTGTCACTGTACTCTAGGGTACCCTCTTCGGGATGGCTGATGCCAGATTAGCCGTATTATATCCATTCCTATCCTCCATACAAGTCCTGTCGCGATTCAGAACACCCTTGTTGCATTGCAGAGACCCACCAGCTATGGTACAATTGCGGCTGGCTTGCCGGTTGGATAGGCAGTAGCCACCACTCGAACCTAATTCCATTTATCAGGGGGCCGCCTTTCAATGGTCGAGTTCGTTGCCGAGCCTTTCCGCATCAAGTCAGTGGAGCCCATCAAACAGACCACCCGCCAACAGCGGGAACGCATACTGAAGGAGGCAGCGCATAATCTCTTCAACGTCCGAGCTGAAGATGTATATGTGGACTTGCTGACTGACTCAGGAACCGGCGCTATGAGCCAGGACCAATGGGCCGGTCTGATGGTGGGCGACGAAAGCTACGCTGGCTGTCGCAACTTCTTCAATTTGAAGGAGACGATAGAGCACATATTTGGCTTCAAGTATTTCGTGCCCACTCACCAGGGACGGGGGGCGGAGAGTGTCCTTTTCAGCATTGTGGTCAAGCCAGGTCAGACTGTGCCCAACAACATGCATTTTGACACTACCATGGGCAACATCCTGGCCCGCGGCGGCCGTCCGACCAACCACATTGCCGCGGCAGGGATTGACCCTGCCAATCACCTTCCCTTCAAAGGCAACATGGACGTAGCAGCACTGGAGGCTCACATCCAGGAGGTTGGCCCTGAGAACATCCCGTTGGGCATGACTACTATTACCAACAACTCCGGTGGCGGTCAGCCGGTATCCATGGAGAACATCCGGCAGACGTCCCAGGTGTATCATCGCTACGGCATTCCCTTTTTCATAGACGCATGCCGCTATGCGGAAAACGCATACTTCATCAAACAGCGTGAGACCGGGTATGCCGACAAGAGTACGCTGGATATCGCTCGCGAGGTCTTTTCCTACGCTGATGGCTGCACTATGAGCGCCAAGAAGGATGGCCTGGTGAACACCGGTGGATTCCTGGCGATGAATGACGAGATGTTGTTTCGGACCGTGGCCCAGGAATTGACGTTGCGCGAAGGGTTTCCTACCTACGGAGGCCTGGCCGGGCGGGACCTGGAAGCGATGGCTCGTGGCCTGTGGGAAGGGCTGGATGAGGCCTACCTGGAATATCGGCTGTCTCACACCCATTATCTAGCTGACCGAGTGCGGCAGGCGGGCGTTACCATCGTTGAACCGCCCGGCGGCCACGCGGTTTACATAGATGCCAGACGTTTCGTGCCTCATATCCCCCAACATCAATTCCCGGCTCAGGCGTTGGCTGTTGCCATCTACCTGGAGGGGGGAATCCGCACGGCCGAAATCGGCGGCGTGGCTTTTGCCTACCAGGATCCCCAAACCGGCCAGTGGGTTTATCCCGATCTGGAGCTGGTACGTATGGCCATTCCCCGTCGGGTTTATACGCAAAGTCATCTGGACTATGTATCACACATGGTGGCTAACCTGTACCAGAAACGTGACAAGATTCCGGGGGTGAAGATCGTCTACGAGAGCGAGTTCCTGCGACACTTCACAGCCCGCTTTGACCTGGTGGATGCACACGACTGATTGACGCCCCGGCGGTGACCTATGGATCAACCTGAGAATCAACACGAGTTGGGAATGGGAGAGATGGCTCCCTCGGAACCCGGGACCTATGTGCTGATCATGCATCTGCAGCGTCCCACCAAGATCACCGTGGGCAAACTGGGCACTTTTGAGTTCGAGGCGGGCTGGTATGCCTACGCAGGCAGCGCGTTGGGTCCTGGTGGTTTGGCTGCCCGCCTGGCCTACCATCATCGACAAGACAAGATAATGCAATGGCATATCGACTATCTGCTGGCGCATGCAGCACTGGGCGAGGTCTGGTGGGCTGAGGACACGAAACGTAGGGAGTGCACTTGGGCTTCAGCGCTGCGTTCCATCCCCGGTGGACAGGTCCCAGTCCCCAATTTCGGCGCGTCCGATTGCCGTTGTCTGACGCATCTGGTCTATTCTAGCAAACAACCCGCGTTCGCCAATTTCGCCCGCGCCCTGGCGGACTTCGAGTTCTAACGAACGATAGCCTGGGACAGGAAGGCCAGACAGTCTGACATATGCGAGTACTGTTGCTCTCAAAGGCCTGTGTGGTAGGGGCCTACCAGAAGAAACTGGAAGAGATTGCTAAATACGACGACGTGGTGCTGACCGCCGTTGTGCCGCCCGAATGGCGCGACGAGCGAGGCACCTTACGGCTGGAACGGGCACATACCACCGGCTACGACCTGCGAATTGAGCCGATCGCGCTCAACGGGCACTTCCACCTGCATTACTACCCACGCCTGGGACGAGTGATGCGGGAGGTGCAGCCGGATGTTGTCCACATCGAGGAAGAGCCCTACAATCTGGCCACCTTCCAGGCTATGCGGCTGGCGCGACGATTGGGGGCCAGCACGGTGCTCTTCACCTGGCAGAATCTGCGGCGGCATTATCCACCTCCCTTCTCCTGGATGGAGTCCTACGCCCTGGCCCACGCTGATGTGCTGTTGGTGGGCAATAGCGAGGGTGTCGACGTCTGGCAGGACAAGGGCTATGACGGACCGATTGAGGCAATCCCTCAATTCGGCGTGGATCCTGACACCTTCTGCCCGATAGCCCGCCCCACACGTCAGAGCAAACCCAGCATCCTGCTGCGTCGCAGCGCACGGCGTCCCTCCCGAGAAGAAGTGGTCATTGGATATATCGGGCGACTGGTACCTGAAAAGGGCGTGGACGTACTGCTGGAAGCGCTGGCCCAGTTGCGGGGTCCGTGGGAACTGCGCATTCTGGGCAGTGGGCCCGATCAGGATCGGCTGGAAAAGATGGCCCAGTGGCTAGGCATTTTGCCACGCGTGTCTTTCGACGTGCCCATCCCATCAACCCAGCTGCCGTATTACTACAGTGGACTGGGCGTGCTGGTACTTCCCTCGCGCACCATGCCCAATTGGAAAGAGCAGTTTGGGCGAGTGCTCATTGAGGCCATGGCATGCCAGGTGGTGGTGGTAGGCGCTCGCAGTGGCGCTATCCCCGAAGTCATCGGTGATGCGGGTCTGACTTTTGCCGAGGGTGACCACGCCGACCTGCGCACCCAAATCCAACGCTTGCTTGACAACCCAGCCTTGCGCCATGACCTTGCCCAGCAGGGCCGGCAGCGCGTGCTCGACCACTACACCCAATCCCAGGTGGCTGAGCGCACGGTGGAGATCTATCGGCAGGTGGCTAAGTCCAGCGCGTGATGTGCACCCCACCGCGCTCCGGTGGTCACAGTCATTGCGTTGGGTTGGCCCAGCAGGCGATGATCGCCTTGGAGATCCTACCTGTCGGTGAATCGATGACCCCCAAGGATCTACTGTCAGCTGTTCGCACCACCGGAAGCCGGGCACCACGTATCAATAACAACAGCCGGCTCCCGCATAACACGCTAACGTGATGCGGTGACGGTTGGCCCACTGGCGACAGTGACAGAGTCCAGCGTACTGGGTACCTCTATGCCCCTCTTCTCGAAATCCGCCACAAGGCAGCAAGCACGCCCATCCCCAGCATCACCAGCGCGACCAGTTTGAAAAGTGGCGATGGCACAACCAGAGCTAGCCCGCCGAAAAGAAGACAGAAGAGGTAGTACATCCCCACAATCTGGCGTTGGCTGAGGCCCAGGTCCAGGAGGCGATGGTGCAAGTGATCGCGTCCTCCCCCGGTAAGGGATGTGCCCCGCCGCCAGCGACCGATGATGATCCATGCCACATCGATGATCGGAATGCCCATCACCAGCAAAGCAGTGGCAATACGGGCCGGCGCCAGGATTGACAGAGTAGCCAGTGCATAGCCCAATGTCATGGCGCCAGATGTTCCCATGAACACCCGCGCCGGGTGGAAGTTGTAAGGGAGAAAGCCGAGGCAAGCTCCGGCCAACGCAATGGGAAAGAGCGCGATTTCTGGCTGGCCCAGCCGATAGGAGTGGACTGCAAACAGCACGGCGGCGATGAACCCCACTCCAGCTGCCAGTCCATCCAGCCCGTCCAGCCAATTCACTGTGTTCATCATACCCATCACCCAGAACATGGTGATGGCAGCAACAACACCCCATCCGAAGAACGGAAGCACGTCCGGAATGACTATTAGTTGATTGGTCAACGGATTGGTGAAGCGTTCGATGAAGACCGTACCGCTTATGGCTATCCCCGCCGCTACCGCCTGCGCCACCAGCTGGGGCCAGGCGGGCATCTCTCGCCAGTCATCCCGCAACCCAAACAGGAACACGAAGATGGTCCCCCCCATCACAGCGGCCAGGCGGCGCAGGTCATCAGCGTTGGCGGGCGGCCACGCAACCAGGGCCAGCACCGCGCCACCCATGAAAGCGGCAAACAGGGCTATGCCGCCAGTACGGGGGAGGCCACGGCCGTGCAACCGTCGACCGCCGGGATGGTCAATCAATTGCCAGCGTCGGCCCAGCCGGGCGCTTAGCGGTGTCAGCACCAGCGCCAGCAGGAGGCTGATGACGAAAACGGTCACGAACGGAATGGTCATTTTCGGCTGTCACTCACGGTTGCCATAGGCTATCCCACCGCCAGTTTGACGACGGTCACGCCGTCCCCGCCCTCACCATCCTTACCTGCCCGGTAGGACGACACCAGCGGGTGGTCATTCAGCGCCTGGCGCACGGCAGCTCGCAGCACGCCGCTCCCTTTGCCATGGATGATGCGCACCCACGGCAATTCAGCCAGATAGGCATTGTCCAGGTAGAGGTCCAGGCGGTGCAGCCCTTCCTCCGCGGTCTGCCCGCGCAGGTCCAACTCCATGCCCGGCGATTCGATTATTGGCAGACCAATGCTGGCACTGACGGCCTCACCGCTCTCTTCCGCCGCCGTCTCATCGGGAGAACCGTCTGACTCTTTGCGCTCCCGCAGCTCCACCTGATTTCGCCGTACGCTGGTTCGAAAGCGGCCCAGTTGCACCTCCACCTGACCCCGGTGACTTCTGATCACTTCACCGTGTGCCTGGAGCGGTTCCACCCATACCTGGTCACCATGCTGCAGAGGCCCTCGATATGTCGGGCGGGGGGGTGACGGTGCCGGGACCTCGTCAGCCACCCGTTGCCTGAGGCTGTCCAAAACCAGTTCGATATCTTCCTTCGATTCCTCCGGGGGGGCTGCATCTGCTGGCAGGGGCAGCTGATCAGACCATTGATTGCGCAGCTGCAACAATTCCTGACCTACCGCTTCGATCTCCTGTCGGGCCTCGGCCCGTGCCGTGTTCAGGATGTCGCGCCGCTCCCGATCAATCCCGGTCAGCCGTTGAGCCAACTCCTCTGAGCGTGTTTCGGCCTGGGCACGAGCGGCTGAGGCAGCCACCTGGTCTTGAGTAGCGGCTTCCAGCTGTTCCTGAATGTCCTGCAACATAGCCTCAGTTTGGCGAGCCTCAGGGGCTATCATAGCCTGTGCTACGTCGGTGATGTGGGGATCAATCCCCAGTCTTCGGGCGATGGCAAAGGCATTGGAGCGCCCGGGCAGCCCGATCATCAGCCGGTAAGTAGGCGCCAACGTCTCTGCATCGAACTCGACACTGGCGTTGACTACCCCTGGCGTGTGGTGAGCGTATGCCTTCAACTCAGAGAAATGTGTGGCTACAAAGGTGGTGACCCCACGCTCGTTCAGGTACTCCAGAATAGCCCGCGCCAGCGCTGATCCTTCCACCGGGTCGGTGCCAGCTCCCAGTTCGTCAAGAACGACCAATGAATCGTGGTCACACTCCGCCAAGATGTTCACGATGTTGGTCATATGTGCCGAAAACGTGGACAGCGACTGCTCAATGGATTGCTCATCGCCGATGTCCGCGTATATGGAGCGGAAGAAAGGCAGCGTAGAGCCTTCGGCAGCGGGAATGTGCAGGCCAGCCTGGGCCATAGCCACCAGCAGTCCGATCGTCTTGAGCGTTACCGTCTTGCCGCCAGTGTTGGGACCGGTGATGACCACAATGAACGTCGCAGGCACCAGCACCACCTCTACGGGCACCACTGCGCCGGGGTCAAGCAGCGGGTGGCGGGCGTCCAGCAACGTGAACGGTAGCCGGGATGGTGCAGTCGGTTCTTCTTCCGCCTCCGAGGTGTCACCGGAGGCCACCGTCACTATCCACTGTGGCTCAGCGGCACCCAGATCGTCGGCATATCTGGCTTTGGCCAAAGCCAGGTCCAGATCGGCCAGTGCCTCCACTGTCCATTGAATCCGTTCTGCTTCCCCACTCACCTGCTGGCTAAGAGCCAGCAGTACACGTCGCACTTCCTGCTCCTCGTCCAATTGTAGCTGGCGCCACCGATTGTTGAGATCCACCGTGACCAAGGGTTCAATGAACAGAGTGGCACCACTAGCGCTTTGATCGTGAACCACGCCCTGAATGCGACCTTTGAACTCAGTGCGCAGTGGAATCACGTAGCGACCCTGGCGCTGCGTGATGAAGGACTCCTGCAGGAACTGCCCACCGTCGGAGGATTGGACGATCCGGTTGAGTCGGTCTACGAGTCGCTGATGCGCGACCTCCAACTCACGGCGGATGCGGGCCAGCTCCGAGCTGGCCGTATCCAGCACGTCACCCCGCTCACTGATACACCGGCCAATCTCCTGGACAAGCCCTGAGCATTCTTGAATACGGTCTGCCATGTCTGCCAGGTTGGGAAACTGATCAGCCATGCGGGCGAGCACCCGCTTCAGGTCCCGTGCAGAGACAAGGGTCTGCCGGATTTCGAGCAGTTCGGTTGGGAGGAGCACCGCAGCCAGCCGGGATTGCTGCAACAGAGAACGCACGTCGCGCGCACCGCCCATGCCCACACCGGGCTTGAGGCTGAGCAACAGGCATGCCTCGCTCGTTTCAGCCTGTCGCTGACGCGCTTCCGACGGATAGGGCGTTGGCATCAGCGCCAGCGCTCGCTCTTTGCCAGCAGAGAAGTCGGCGTGGTGAGCCAGTTGCTCCAGGATTTTGGGGAATTCCAGGGTGGACAAGTGTTTCGGGTTCAAGAGCAGTATTGGCTAGAGTTGTAGGATCTTGGCGAAAATGCCAGGGATCTGGTCGCCCGGCAGCCAGATGCTCACCGATCGGTAGACGAGGAACACCACATAGTTGAACACGGGAACTAGCGCCGACGTGCTCAGTTGATGTGCAAAGCTGGCACCCATACCCCTAACGGGACCAGCTGCCCGCAGAGCAAACTGCAGCACAGCCAGTATCAGACTGGTCCACACTGTGGCGACCACAAGCCCCACCAACAGCCCTCCCAGCGCGTTAAGGGGGCCAATGACGAACCGGGCGCTCTCGCGTTCGACAGCCTCTTGCACTTCGCCTTTCTTCTTGTGCTTGCGCTCTTCAGGCCGCGTTTCCAGGAATCGGGTGAACAAGCTCAGGCCATTGACGATGAGCAGGAGAAGAAAGATGAAGGCCAATGCCTGGCTCCCTGAAACGGACATGCCCGGCAGCAACTCGCGGAAAAAGGCCCCCAATGGCCGGTACAACAGGAGGGAGGCGACTAACCCGACATACAGACTGAACAGGCCGATCAACACCCTGCCCATGCCCTGCATCAACCCCCAGAACACGCCGATGAGAAGCACGAGTACCAGCAGATAGTCCAGCATGTTGAACATCACAGGTTCACCCTCCTTCCAATGCCTTGTCAATGGATTGAGCCAGCGTGCCATCTGCCACAAGTTGACGAATGGCTTCAATGTAGGGGTACATAATTGTATCGTTTTCCAGGAAGGGTACGTGCTGGCGTACCAAGTCGAATGCCGCCTGCGTCCCTTGGCCCAGTCGTGCTGCCGCCTCCAGCTTCTCGCGTCGAAAATCAACCCCCTGAGCCGCCGCCATCAGTTCCAGGGCCAGGATGTTTTCCAAGTTGTCCAAGATCTGCCAGACCTGCCTGGCGGCCGTGCATCCCATGCTGACGTGGTCTTCCACATTGGCCGATGTGGGAACCGTGTCCACACTGGCCGGATGGGCCAACACTTTGTTCTCCGAAGCCAGGGCGGCTGCGGTATACTGAATCAGCATGAATCCCGAGTTAATCCCGCCGTGCTTGATCAGGAAAGGCGGCAACACATGGGCATTGCTGGCCTCGTCCGTGAGGCGTGCGGTACGGCGTTCGGAGATGTTGCCCAATTCGGTGAGTGCTATAGCCATGTAGTCCATGGCAATGGCTACGGGCTCACCGTGGAAGTTGCCGCCGGACAGGATGGTGACCTCATCACCGTCGAAAAACAGCAGGGGATTGTC
>SDBU01006182.1_pt1 | contig 14142 bp, 9 predicted proteins | sample 2277071 | NCBI WGS metagenome assembly SDBU01 (sample SAMN10397929, study PRJNA504765) | marine sediment metagenome | isolation source: marine sediment core GS08_GC12, 126 cmbsf | place: Arctic Ocean: Gakkel Ridge, Loki's castle | collected 2008
TCAACGGATTTTTTGAACGGATTGAACGGAAAATGTCACGTGCGGAACTCCAATCCGTTCAATTCGTTCCCGGAATCCGTTGACAGTTACCCTCATCCCTCCGCTTTGACGTGCTGTACAAAACTTCAGTTCTCCTATTATGTTGTCAAGCACCGGTGTCATCCAGCAGCCTCTTTTCCCCTTCAAGCTTCTTTATGTCGGTGACGTCCTGAGTCACCTCCAGGGTTCCCAGGTACTCTCCGTTTTTGTCGCGGACGGAGAAGTAGCGGACGTGGACGAACCTCCCCTGCTGGTTCATCCAGAACTCAACCACGTCTCGGCGGCCACTTCGAAGATCCTCGACTATGTGGTTGACGACGTGGATGCTTTTCTGGGGATGGCACTGCTGAACACTTCTCCCGATGATGGCTCTCGTCCGCGGGAAGATCCTCTCCTCGATCTGGTTGAAGTATCTCACTTTGTCGTCCTTGTCCACAAAGGTGATGTCCACCGGCAGGGTGTTGAGGACGGCTTCAAGTTCTTCCCTCGACAGCGCCCCGGTCTCGAATGTCACCCTGCCTTCCACCTCAGGCTTGGGCGCCGGCGCCGCCTTCTCTTCGGGAAGCACCCTCGCCCCTTCAGGGGTGAAGCAGCAGTAGCCCAGCTCGTCGAACTGCTGTCTTATGTCCTTCCATTCATCCTCGGCCAGAATCCTCAAAGAAATAGGAAAGAGGATGTTGTTCTCTTTGGGAAAGTGACTGGTGAGCAGTTCGGCCAAAGCGGACGTCACTTCGTCCAGTTGCTGGGCGAAGTCCTGAAAATCCATGCTTTCGTGCCCATCAATGAGCCTGTACAAGCTCTTCTTCGCCTCCCTTATCTGGTTGTGATCCATCCACATGATCGCCGGGGGCTGCGTGATGCCATGTTTTTCGAGATAGGGGAACAGGACGTTCTCCTCCCGCACATAGTGGCTTTCCGACTCCTTGAAATGCTCCTCAATGTGCCTCAGTTGCTCCAGGCTGGCGGAATCTAAGCCGTCCGCCCTCCTCAGCCTCTGGGCAATGCCTTTCAGTTCAGCGGCGAATTCGAGGAGTATTTTGTGCTCTTCCATGAGGATGTGGATGGGATGCCCTGCGGGGGCCAGCGATTTCTGGCCCTCCAGGGATTCTTTGAACACGGCCAGATGCACTTCACAAAGCCGGTGTATCTCTTCCCTCGGCATCCCCTCCCGAATAAGCTCCTCTTCCGCCCGCGCTATCTCGATCGGGGTGGCGCCCCTTAGCGCCTCCTTGAACTGTTCCTTCACCGCCTTCGGGTCGGCGCCTTCGTGCAGGCTGCTTATCAGCTCCTTCAAGATGTCTTTTCTGTCTTTACCGAGCAATTCGCTCATAGTTCACCTCCCAGGTGATCTCGCTATATTATACACCCAAACCTCAGAATTCGCCAGAGGTCGTCAGCTATTTGAGCAACGCCTTTAGCGAAGACCTTGCCCTCCTAACCCCGCTGTCTATTATATCATCAGGTCAGTCGTTTGTCAACGATAAAAGTCACTTTCTCTTGGTATTGTGAGAAGCCACCTGCGTCAACCGCACAGGGGGCTTTTTGGGTGTTGCCAAACGAGCCAAAGTCTGCTATACTATACCAGCCAAATAGAAAAGGGTTGAGAGCACCTCGTTCGGCTGCGCCGGACCGACAATACCAAGTCAATCGGTCAAGGGCCCACGATTAATATTTGTAACGAGGCAGTGAGGAATGTGATTGCCCAGAGGTTGATCGCAGAAGGCAAAAAGCAAGGCTTTGTGACATATGAAGGAATCACCGCTCTCTTTCTTGATGTAGACGCACATCTCGATGAAATCGACGCTTTGTGCCTAACGCTTATAGACTTGGGCGTCGAGATCGTTACAGCGGCTTCGGTCGAGGAAATACTCAAAGTCATCGTACCGGAGCCAGAGCCTGTACGTGTCCGTCTACCACAACGTTTTGAGTCAATAGAAGATCTATACGACCTATACATGTTTGAGATTCGCCGAGTCGGCTTGCTTACGGCAGAAGACGAGGTGAGGTTAGCCAAGTCAATGCGACGGGGAGAAAGAGCACGTGTACGCCTAGAAGAAGCTCCGCCTGCTTCAGATAGGGCTCGGCCACGCGAGGAGATCCGAAAGGGGGACGAAGCTCGACAGCATTTCGTTGAAGCCAACTTGCGGCTTGTGGCCCACATCGCCTATCGCTATCGTGATCAAGGCGTACCGATGCTTGATCTCATCCAAGAGGGTAATATCGGGCTTCTCAAAGCCGTTGATAAGTTTGACCATCGCCTCGGCCACCGATTCTCAACATACGCAACGTGGTGGATTCGCCAAGCCATTCAGCGAGCTCTTGCAGATCAGAGTAATACTATCCGTCTGCCTGTTCACGTACAGGACAGTCTTAGAAAAGTGAAACGGACTATAGAGGATCTAAAGAGTCAGGGGGGTGAAGCGTCGACAATAGAACAGGTTGCACAACAGTGTGGAATGTCACGAGACAGGGTAGCCTATCTTCTTGAGGAGTTGCCTGAAGTATGCTCTTTGGATTCCCTTCTCTGCTGCTCGGAGTTTCCGTTGGTGTGGAATGACACTGGAACCGGGCTTGTCCAGCAGCGACCATGTCCAGCCCGAGAGTTTGCTGTCCGGCAATGGTTTCGAGTCACCGAAGACGATGATTTCGAGCTCCCGCCTTGTATAGCATCGACAATTGATTCGAGAGAGGAGGAGCCACCAGACCGTGTTGACTATTCGCTGTCCAGCTTTTCGAAGCCTGCTCCTGTTCCCGAGCAAGTGATCTCACACAAGCTCCTTCGCGCAAGACTGGGAGAGGTATTGGATGACTTGTCGCCACGACAAAGGAGCGTGATCGAGATGCGTTTTGGACTTGATGATGGGGATGAAAGAAGCCTAGAGGAAATCGGCCAACATTTCAACTTGACACGCGAACGAATTCGCCAGCTCCAGGGCAAAGCAATCACTAGATTGCAACATCCCTTTCGAAGCCGCAAACTCGGGATGGTTCATTTTTTAGGGAAATAGGTTTACACTTTTTAAATGAGGTCAAAATTATCCGTACCTACTTTGTTCGTTCTTAGGGGCAAAATCGCCCAATTCTGGCACAAAAATCGCCTGGGGTCACTTTTTGAAGCGACCGATCCCAAAGTCGGAGCAGTCGTTTGCAAAAAGTGTCAACCTATTGTGAACCATCCCGCAAGCTCAGACCATTCTATGCTGAAACCGGTGATCGAAAACCATGATCTATCTGGATAATGCCGCCACATCTTTTCCCAAACCACAAAGCGTGTATGAAGCCATAGATCGATTCAACCGCAACATCGGCGCCAATCCCGGGCGATCGGGCTATGCTACGGCGCGAGAGGCTGCCAAGATAGTGTCGGAAACTCGCAGGTTGTTGGCTCAACTGTTCCATGTTGAGGAGCCAAACCAGATTGTTTTCACTTCCAATGCCACGGAGGCCTTGAACCTGGCCCTAAAAGGGCTACTTCTACCAGGTGACCACGTCGTTACTACCGTGACGGACCATAATTCAGTTCTGCGTCCGCTGCGGTCTTTGGTAGAACAGAGGCACGTTGACGTCACCTGGGTGGAATGTGACAGCACCGGCTTTGTTGACCCTGAGAGCATCCGTGCCGCCCTCCGTTCTGACACCAGGCTAGTATGTATCACCCATGCCTCCAACGTCACAGGCACCGTTCACGACATCGACACCATTAGTGCCCTGGTGCATGAGAATGGCTCGTTGCTGATGGTAGACATCGCTCAGACCGCGGGCTGTGTTCCGATAGATGTGCAACGGATGCAAATTGATCTGCTGGCCTTCACGGGCCACAAGGGGTTGTTGGGGCCGCAGGGGACTGGTGGGTTGTACATCAAACCAGGGATTGAAATCCAACCATTTCGTGAGGGAGGGACCGGTTCGCAGTCGTCGTCAGACCGACAACCCGAAAGGATGCCGGATCGTTTCGAGGGGGGCACGCACAATACCCTCGGCCTGGCCGGCTTGGGCGCTGCTGTCCACTTTGTACTCGAAACTGGCGTGGAGACTATTCAAGCACATGAGAGAGGACTGGCGGAGCGCCTTCTCGACGGTCTGGCCTCTATGCCAGGCACCAGGGTCTATGGCCCTTCTCATGGATCGCAGCGAGTCGCCGTCGTGTCCTTTACCCTCGAGGGCTGGCCGCCGCTGAATTTGGCCCATCTCTTGGCTAGCGGCTTCGACATCGCCGCACGAAGTGGCTTGCATTGTGCACCTCTGATTCACCAATACCTGGGTACGTCTGACACAGGCACCGTCCGGGTTAGCATTGGCTATTTCAACACGGCGGATGACATAGATGCCTTGTGCAATGCCCTGAAACAAATCGCTGTCCAGGCATAGGGAGAGGCAGAACAGTGAAGCGTGTTCCCGACGTCCAGTACTTCGTGGAAAAGTGCATCCGACGAGGCACAGCAACCTACATTGAAATCCGTGAGGTCAGCGAGCGATATGGCACTGACTACGCTGACGCGCTGGCCGAGGACCTGAGTGTCGCGGGGGTGCAGCTTATTGATGAGAGAGACGTGGCAATTTCTCCTCAAACCAACGTCCTCATGAATGACTTGAGGCTGGTAGAGTTGGTTTCTCTCGCGCTGCGGTTGCCTGTTGCTCCCAAGATAAGACGGCGACTGCACAAAGGCGTGATTCAGCAACGGTCTTACGAACTGAGCTTGAAGCGTCTGGACTATTTGGACAGTGATTACGAGTGGTACTACCTGTCACCGTCCTTCAATCGCTTGCAGCGAGCAATCCGCCGCCTGTTCGACTCGGGGCAGATTCCTTTCGCCAGAGAGTGGAGGAGCAAGAAGGAGAACCAAGCATATCTCAAGGGGCTAATGGTTCATCCTTTGTTCTCTGAGAAGATCCTGCCCAGGATCCGTGAGCACTACCTGGGGCTCAGGGAAGTCGGGATGCTAGTGCGCTGGATTGAGGCCACGGGAAAACGTGCGCCGGTGATGGTGGACATTATTCGGGCTGGCCTGAAAGAGGATGGACCGGAATCGGTACGAGGAGCGCTGTTTTCCAACCAGGCATCCACGGCCGACGGTGTCCTAAGAAGCCGACGGGACGTCTGCTTCTCCTGCCCACCCGAAAGGCGCTGCTTGTCACTGCGGAACGCGGACGATTCGTATAGTATATTGGTGGAGTATCGCTACTCGGACTTGGACACGCTCTTAGCGAGGAGATATCCGGGTAAAGCTTGGGAAGACTGCCTTGTCAAGGACCCGATAGTAGCCAAGTTCTTTCTGCCTTACAGCATCGTGGTTTCAGCGAAGCGTTGGATGGTGGACGTGTCCATTCTTAGCCATAGTCAGGTGCTCAATAAAAGCCACGGCAGGTATTGCCCTAAAGCAGATATTTGGTGCGTGGGAAATGCCGTTTCTGCCAAGGAGGCGAATGGTGATGACCGACCAAAACGGTAAACAAGCCGCGTCAGCGCTTCCCGAGTCACAGAGCGGGACGCGTGGACACGTAACGCCAAAAGCAGTCTATTGGTGTCAGGACTGCGATGTGCCATTGATCTCTCCAACCTGTAGCACCTGTGGCAGTACTGGAAGGTACTGTGGCGCAGATCTAAAACCTGTTTTCCTCAAGGAACGTCAACTGCTTGAGAGATTCCTGAGATGTTCTGGGCTCCTTCCAGCGGAGAGCGAACTGCCAAAGGAGCTATACATACACCGAGGTAGAGTGGTGTGGCGGGGCAAAAGGCTGTTTCAATTCAGAGTGATAGCCGGAGAGATCGTCCTTAAGGGGAAGTTCTCGCTTTCTCCCAGTGACTATGGTTGGGGACAAGATGATTATGTCGACAGAGCCGTTCAGGCCAACAAGAATGCCCTGATAGAATTGGAGAGGGAGGCTGTCCAGTTTATCAACAACGCTTTGAGTGAGTTTCCAGGGGGCGAACCCATAGTTGCATTTTCTGGAGGAAAGGACAGTGCTGCAACTGCTCATCTAGTGTCTCAAGTTGTGCGTCCGACCCTCTTCTTTAGCAACACGACAATAGAATATCCTGACACCTACGCATATATCTCACACTTCGCTGAGTCCTTTGGTCTGAAATTGGTCAGGGAGGAACCGGATGTTGATTTCCTAACTATGTGTGAGCGGCTTGCCCCCCCCAGTCGGATTCTCCGCTGGTGCTGCTCGGTCTTCAAGGGCTCTCTACTGTCGAGATTCCTCAACAGGCTGGATCATGAGGCCATCAATTTCGACGGTATCAGACGGCGGGAATCAAATAGGCGTAGCAAATATGATAGAGTGACCAGGAATCCGAAGGCTATCAAACAGATCACTTTTCGCCCCATTATCGATTGGACGTCTTTGGAGGTGTGGCTCTACAATTTCTGGCGTAACTTGCCATTGAATCCCTTGTACTCCAAAGGCTTTGGTAGGGTAGGCTGCTATCCTTGTCCCAACAACACGGACTACGATGACCTCTTGACAAGTGAATATTATCCTGAACTCTGGGCTGAGTGGCAAAAGAAGTTAGCCAGATTCTTTGATCAGACGTATGGATATAGTTACGACCAAGCCGACCGAGACAGGTGGCTAAGAGAAGGACTATGGAAAAAGCGAATGCCCCACAGGAACACAGAGTATTCTACAGTTAGCCGCCCTTGTTTGGAACAGAGTGGCCTGTTCTATGAGATGTCGGAACCTCTCGACGACCAACTTGTTCAGTTTCTCAAACCCTTGGGAGAGGTCCGATTACTTCAACTGGGCAATGAATTAAGCCTGTCACTAACCCGGCCAGGTTGGTATCAGGGCAGTGGCACCTTGAAGGGCAGTCATCTGGCGGTAACGTTCCTGAATGGTAGAGGTTTCAAGTCCAAGCTGTTAATCCAACGCCAGTTGAGAAAGTGGCTCAATTGTGTGGGCTGCGGAGCGTGTACAGGTACTTGCCCCACCGGGGCAATAAGCATCCAAGCAGGTTCATTTCAAATAGTGGATCATCTCTGCACCAAGTGTCGAGCTTGTGTTGAGAGCAACTTCACTAGACAAGGATGTGTGGCCCTGAGTTATAAGAGCGACAGTGTCAGGATCAGAGAGGAGCAGTGAATGTCTGAGATCGATCGGTTCATCATGAAGCATTACCTGAATATTCCCACAATCTTGCACATTTCGCGGTCTCTAGATGAACCTAGAAGCAAGAAGCAAATTGCGGGAGCTGAAGGCATGGGGCAGCCGAAAGCGAGAGGGCTCCTTGAGTGGGGACGTCATCTGGGTGTGATTGAATTGCAGGAAGACCGCACTTATCTAACCACGCCTTTTGGAAAGTCCATTGACAAGCTGAGGAATCGCTACCCGTATGAGATTCTGTATTGGAAACTGGTCAAGACTCACCGTGCGGTCAGCTTGATCGTAAATGACTTCCTGTACAACAAGTCTCGTTCATTTTCTCCAGAGTTCTCGTCTGCGGAATTGCAGCGATTCCTTCAACAGATTAGTTCAGATATTGGTCATCCAACTGAGAGGGATCTCAAGAGCATCTATCTGGAGGCGCTCAATGCTCTCAGCGAGCAACTCAAGGGCTTTGGCACATTGGGGATAATTGTTCCACTCAATGACCAGAAAAAGAGCTATAGAGTGAACTCCTATAGGCCAGACTGGAGAACCGCCGCTTACATCCTCTACGATTCGTGGCCGGAGAATACATCGAGGATGAGAATCAAAGAAGTAGTCAGTGGTCAAAACAGCCTGGGGCGCATCTTCTTCTTGACTGAACCCCAGGTCATGGTTTTGCTTTCTAAACTGGAGCAAGAGCGTGTCATCGCCCTGGAGATAGTTGCCGACCTCAGACAGATTGGGCCAAACCCATCCATGAAGGCTGAAGACTTTCTGGAGATGCTGATCCATGACCAGACTTGACCGGTCGAAATGGCCACTCACACCATCCCAGCAGGAGCAATACGACGCCATCCACAAAACGCTGACTAGAATTCGTGGAAGGCACCGCCCTTTTCTGCTCACTGGGGATGTGGGTGTAGGAAAGACATTCCTGGCTCGTAGATTAGCTGACAAGCCTGTTGGCTACTACAACATTGCGCGGGATCATCTACCTCAACTACTGATACATCACAAGTTGTCCGACCTGACGCCTGAGGCTGTAGCCAGGTTTGTAAAGAAGTTGATCAAGGAATGCGAGACACCTTATGCTATTGCCGATGGATTCGAGCCGTTGTTGAGCATGTGGGCCGTTGAGCACTCCAAGGTATTGCCCAACTTTTTTGTAGCCCTGAGCCGAGCTATTCTGGACCGGCCACTGTTAGTTGTGGTTCAAACTTCCGTCAATCATTTGCCCTATGACGCATTTAGGAAAGACGAATTGTGGCCTTCAGAGCGCCGCTTTCGTCTGGAATTGACTCTGGCTGACAAAGAGATTGTGGCCCGAAACTGGGGGGTGGACCCAATGCGTGGGCGTGTCTCGACTAATCTGTATGAACTACTAGCCACCAAGTTGGAGGGATAGAATATGAACAAGTCGCTTTTGATCAAGGACGTGACAACCCTGGTTCCCTTCGAGCCGGCCATCAAACTGCAGGCCCTCAGCGCCGACTTGAGAAACCACTATTTCAAAGATTACATTCTTACTCAAGACCTGGCTGACGTATACGAGAGGCTACTTTCCAGTATTTTGGGGGATGGGTGGGGGAGTACGGCCAGCACCCTGCCAGCCGAGCGGCGCCGGTCACACCTGATCACCGCCCAGTATGGTACTGGCAAAAGTTACTTCCTCATGATTCTGTCAGCCCTTCTGGATGCTGGCGGTGACACAACCAGGCTTCAAGCGGCAAAGGATAAGTTTAGAAAATTTCGCGAAGTGCAGAAATTACTCGGTCAACTGTCGGACAAGAAGTTTCTAATCATCCAGGTGAGTGCAGAGGACAAAGGGGACATTCGTTTCAAAGAACTTCTGGTCCGTAGCTTGCTGGACCAGGTGGCCGAGGTGCTGCCAGACGCGGCGTTTTCCAACGAGTATACCGAAGCCATAAGCCATTTGGAATCATCGTCCATTGGACCGGACTTCGTCCAGGCACTGGACGAGCAGTTTGAGACCTCGCTGCAACAGTTGCGTGCCAGGTTGGGCAGTTATGACCGGGATGGCCTACGCATTTATTACCAGGCTTGTGAACGGGCTTTTGGGCGTAAAGTCAGTCGTGATGTCTTGGATGTGGATACCACTTTTCAGGAAGCATTGGATTTGCTGAAGCCAAAAGGCTACACGCACATCGCCGTACTGATTGATGAACTGACTGCCTACCTCAACGCCTCTGCTAGACATCACTCGTTGGCTGAAACGTTGGGTAAGTTGCAAGCCTTCGGTGCCTATTGCAATAGGCCTATCAGTCGATGCCTCTTTGTTGGCGCCATGCATGTAGATACAGAGATTTTCCTGAAAGAGCGATCGCAGCAGAGGGACTATGTCAAGATGAAGGGCCGTTTTGATGAGCATCCCTTCCCAATCTACTCCAGCAGATTGCTGGCAGGTGTGTTCCAGCCAGATGAGGGTGCCTTCGATCGGGCGATGAAAAGCCATCGTGGTCAGGTCAAGGAACTTACCGACCTGATTGAGACCTTCCGTATGGTAGACGACGGCCGGCCTATGAAGCTGTCAGAATTCTTCCCTCTGCATCCTGCCGTAGCCCACTACCTGCCATTCATCTCCCGTGAGCTGGGTCAGGCTGAACGCACCTCGTTTGGGTTTGTAGACGAAGTGGTGCGTCAAAAGCTCGATGAACCACTAGTCAAGGAACAGCAGCTTAATCTGATCACTCTCGACCAGGTGTTTGACTACTTCTTACCCGCTATGGAGCAAAGGGAGTACTATCTGCAAGTTATCGCTGCCTATAATGCAGTTCAAAGCAAGGTTTCAAACCCCTTGGCCTCAAGAGCCTTCAAGCCGTTGGCGTTGCTCTGGGTGGCCAGTCGCGTCCGTCCGACTTCAGACGAGAGACGGTATTTGGATATTGACCTCTCCAGTCGGCAAATAGCCAACTACCTCAATGTCGAAGATGACATTGCAGTTATGGAAGCCTTGGAGGGCCTACGCAAAACGGGCTACGTCTACTTCGATACCTCCACCGAGAAGTATTTCTATAGCCACGCTGACCCGGGCTGGGACTTGGAGAGCGAGATTCAAGACAAGATGGTCAATGTGGACGAGAACGAGGTTTTGCGAAGCGAACTCGAGGCCTTGGGATTCCGCGTCTGCCTGAATGTGCCAGATACCGTGACAGTTAAGGTAGACCGCAACGCTGAATCGCAGCGGATGGACATCGAACAACTAAAGCAAACTGCTTCTCTCAAGCCAAGACGTGCTGAAGGTAGGATTGTGTTTGTTGTGCCTCATTCCGGTGAGGTGGAAAGCTACGATGTTCAGTTCAGCGATGTCGCCATAAGGGCCCGTGATTTGTCGGCGGCCAACGTAGCAGTGGCCGTACCTAAAAAAGTAGACATGCTCAACCCAATGGAACTTAGACGTTATCGAGCTCTGCAAGAAATCGGGAGGCAACTGGATGTTGGAGGAAGAGGGACTGTCAACGACCATCGTGTTCGACTCGTGAGAGCCAGGTTCTCTGAGGTCCAGGCGCGAGTACAGAGCGACATCGAAGAATTCGGTCAGGCTTCTAATTTTATCTTCTTCATCAATCGCCAGCCCCAGCAAGCACAAGACTTGAATACCATCCTGGTAGACATGTTTGAGCGATACTACTACAAGTTCCCCAAAGTTAGGGCGGAACGCATCAACGCACGAAGCACAACTAACGCTTTAATTGAACGCTGCATCGTCAACCCACGAACTACCTTTGCCAGCGATACGTCGGAAGTGGCCCGTCAGGCGCGAGATACACTGCAAGTGCTTGGCCTATGTAGCTGGGAAAAGGCCGCTGGTGGCAAATATGTTGTCGAACTGAAGGAGCCCGAACCAGGCACAGAGGGATATGAGATTTGGCGGATTGTGCTGGACACTTTGACCGATGCCTCTGGCACTTCTTTTGCAACTCTGTACAAGCGCCTGGGTGAAGCCCCGTATGGCTTGCCCGACTACATGGTGGAACTGTACATTGCTGCAGCTGCATCCAAGACACTCAAGAAGGTCTATATCTTGGACAAGGGCGGCAAAATGCCAGCAGTCAGTAAAGGGCTCGTACGGAGCATTACCAGTCGCAAAGACAAAGACTATCGGGTTTTGCCAGTCCAGGAGACAGAAGTCCCTTACACTTATATTTGCTCAGTGTGGCAGGCGATTGACGAACCCTTGGGGTTGCGATACTACCAGGAACTGGAGAAGAGCCTTGGTCGAACCATTGACGACCAGAAAACCTGGCTGACCCTCAAATTAGACAGCAATAACTTGCTCAAGAACCGACTCAGCCAGGTAAAGGAGAACCTGGAGACTGTTGAGGCTGAAAGCCTCCCCTTCGCTATTCTGGTGAAGCACCTGGAGCAAATCAGACGGATCTTTCTGTCAGCACAGGGCTTTGAGCAATTGGCCGCCTTGGGCGAAGAGCTATCTGGCGTGGAAGTCAGCGCGGACCCCGACGGTGCCGCGCTAGCTGTACATCAGACTATCGAGGCCAGCGAACAATTCATGGCCGATTGGGAAGTATTCCAGCCTGCCTACCGACAGTATAGGCGATTGCAGCAGGTCACTAGCTTAGATCGCTTTGGTGTGCTGGCGCGGCTGGTTGATAAGGTATGGCAGATCTATCGTTCCGATGCGCTCTCGGCGGAGAAGCGTCAGGATTTCATAGAACAGCTCGAGAAGCTGTGGGGACAGTACGCCGAACAGTACGTGGATGAGCACAACGCAGTGGCCAAGGCCAGAGCAAGCTACGGCAAGAAGGTCGAGAAGTCGTTGGCCTACGGACTGGTGGGCGAGTTCAGCCAGTTTGGCTTCAAGGGCGTGATCACCAAGTCCAGCTTCGATGCCAAAATCAAAGGAGTGCGCCAGCAGGGTTGCCAGCCGCTAAAAGAAGACACCGTGCGCGACTATCGAGAGTTTGCAAGGGCAACCTGTGCAGCTTGCAGCTATCAGCTTGGCACGGATACCAGGATTTTGGAACAACTCCAGGAAAGCGAAGCCAGCCTTCTCACCAGTATCAATAACGCCCTGGACAGCTACTTGACCAAGCTAAATGAGTCGTTGGGGTCCGAGAGCGTTCAGGTCTATGCTAAGGAAAAGGCTACGTCCAAAGAAAAAACAACCATCGCTAGTGTCCAGGACTTGGCCAGCAAAGGCCGGCAGATGAGTGCAGCCCAATACAGGAAACTAAAAACGCTGCTTCCTCAGTTCAGATCGATTTTGGCCACGGTGGCCGAATACGTTAGGGAACAAGCCAAGAAACGCAAGGAACTCGTGAGGCAGTTAGAGAAGGAAGAGAAACAGAAGCGCATCCCACGCCTGCCGACAGCGCAGTTGGGTGATGCCGTCCGGTCTTTCTTACTGGATAGTGGTCTGGATGCGATGACACTGAAAGAGTTAGAGGAACGACTGACAAGTTGGATGCAAGAGATTGCCAAGGAGTTCAAACCACAGTAGTAATCAAGTAGGTAGAAAGCAATGAACCATCCCGTTCTGGTCAGGCTCTATTTCGACCAATATGCCGGGTTAAAGGATGTTGGCGACGAGGCAATTGTGGTCACCGATGTTCAGTCCTACGCGGCTGCTCGCCAGGTTATTGAGCAGGTGAAAGCCGGAGAGAAACCGGCACCGTTGACCATCATCGTGCGCTCGCGCCACTTTCTCACGGGCTTTCACGACCTGATCCTGTTGGGGGATTTGGTTCAGACCACGCCCATTGCTCCTCTGGAAGCGATTGCGAGCGCATTTCACATCCAAGCCCCCAGCAATCTCACGAACCAAGACTTGATCGCCCTGGGCGTTAAGAGCCCTGCTGACCTGCTGGCTGTAGCTGGCCCCCAAGGAATTCGCGACCGAACCTCTCTTGACGATGCTTTGCTGACGAAGGCTTTTGATAGCCAGGTTTTCCAGATCAGCGGTGTGTCTGACTTCGAGAACTGGTTTAGTAACCTGGTCGCCTTTCTATACTCTGAGGAGACGGCCGCAAAAGCTGGCTGGGGAGTCGAGTACGTGCGGCATCTGGCCGAGGAAAGGGCAAGGGCGATCCTTGAGCGATTTGGAAAGAGCAACCTGTTATCCTTCGTCGCCGATATCTTGCAAAGGAGCGCAGGTAGTGAGGCCCAAATCTATCTGAATCAACTGGCTGTACGCTACTGGCTAAGCAACTACCCCAAACTGGCACGCAAGGCTGTAATTGACAATATGACCGGCCAGGTCGGGCCGTGGCAAGATGTCAGAGGTGAGGCTGTCGTCTTGGAAGCTTTGGCTCCCTGGTGCGAAGCACTGTATAGACAGAGCGAAAACCCGCTGATCGAACGGCTGGAACAGGTCCTGACCCTGTTATTGGACGAGGACGGCTTGATTGAGAACGAAGATCTCAGTCGGTACATTCAGCGAACATCAGGTCGTTTCGTGGCAGAACACAACGCCGCGCAAGCACGCTTGGGGAAGCTGCTTCTGGAGCAATACAGTGTCGGCGCTGTAAGGGAGCAAAGGGCCGTATTCTCAGCGTGCTCTGCCCAACTGGATAGCCACTTCAAGCCGCTCTTCGAAAGTACCGGCGATAGAGCAGAGAAAGCCAGTTGGGTTGACCCTCTTCTCGAACTCAGCGACGTCATGAGTCACCTGGGCGAGGCAGCGCCCTCCCGCTGGGCTGATTGGTTAGCCACGTATGAACTGCTCATCAAGGCCAAACACCTGAAAAGAGAAGTGCGAGACACTATGCCCAGTGCATACGCCGGACAAATGGGCGACCTGGGCGCATCATTCTCCACGCTCGACGAAAGGCTAAACAGCGAATTTGCCGACTGGCTGCTCGGAGAATATCCCAAACTGGTGACTTCTACCGTAGACCAGCCTCCATTGGTCATGAACGCTGCACGGCTAGCTTTAGAGGGTGTTTTAAAAGTTATGTAAAAGTTGTGCGTTTGATCCATTTCTGGCATAATAGGGGGCATGAACAGAAAACCATACCCCAGCGATTTGAACGA
>SDBU01006183.1_pt1 | contig 14142 bp, 15 predicted proteins | sample 2277071 | NCBI WGS metagenome assembly SDBU01 (sample SAMN10397929, study PRJNA504765) | marine sediment metagenome | isolation source: marine sediment core GS08_GC12, 126 cmbsf | place: Arctic Ocean: Gakkel Ridge, Loki's castle | collected 2008
GATAGACAGGGAAAAGTCGGATATCGGCGTGTTCATACTGCTGGAAAAGCCAACTCGCCCCATGCTCGAAGAGGCAGCCATGAAAGGCTTCTATCATTCGCCCTTGGGCAAGGACTATCCCCGAATACAAATACTTACCATTGAAGAGATTTTTCAGGGAAAGTCACCCGATATTCCACCATGGATTGCACCAATTCCCAAGCCACCACCTGCGAAAAAAGCCGAAGGTAAAACTATCAAGATGCTGTGATATACAAGCTGGGTAGTTATGAAGGGGCAAAGCCCCTTCATAACCTTTCCTCCCCCTCCCCTTCTAAGAAGGGGAGGGGGATACAGGGGGTGAGGTTGGTAGAAAATATTAATCTCTCATTTTATTATCTAATCCCACCCTCTGCCCTTAAATAAGAAGAATACAGGGGACAAGCTAGTTGAGAATACCACCAATGGCAAAGGCAATATTATTACTAATTGTAATAATAGCTATATGGGTTGGTGGCGCTCTATTCATCAACTATCAGATGAACCCCCCGGCACAAACGACAACAACGACACCATCCCAGACAACCACGACTACCACAACGACTACGACATCTACAACACCGACACCCAACCTATCACCGGAAGAACAAGCCTATATAACCACTATTACCGACCACTCATCCCGGGCTATCGCCGCCGTTATCTTGCTAAGCGAGCTATTAGCAGACCTGCAGATAGACAACGATGCCTGGGTCTCGCAGGCAACCGCTCAAACCGAAACCCTACAATCGCTGTATGACGAAATGGAGCAGGTATCCATCCCATACTCCATGTTTATTATCCACTATAACTATGTCTACGCTTTGGGCGCCTATAAAAGTGCGGCTGAAGCCATTGAACAGGGGATAGCCGACCAGGACATCAGCTCAATACAGCAGTCTGTCTCTCTGATGAATTCAGGCACTAATCTCCTCAGCGAAGCAATAGCTATGCTTAACGAATTCATAGCGGAACATTCTTGATAACAGAAAGTGTGTTAAAATCCAGGTAAGTCTATGAAAGAGCTAGATAGAGAAGAGGTTGAGTGGTGGTTGGAGACATTTATGCCTTTATATGAACAGGCATCCGCTTCTATTCACAGGGTCACCGGCAAAGTCAATGCCGATGGCTTGCCAGCCGATTTAACAGCTCTCCCGGAGGTTATTCTAAAGTTATCGCCAATACTTAAGTCCGTTAATAAAATGCCGAAACCCAGGGCGAAAGAACTCCGTCGTCTAAAGAAGGATTTCAAACTTACCCTGGATGCCTGCATCAAAGCCAGCAAATGGAGAATAAAACACAGCCAGAGAGCAAGCCGTATTCGGCTTTCGGCAACAGTCTTCTGGACGAGCCTGGCTATCAGCTTCTCCGAATCCCTGTCCCAAAAGCTTGCTTTATTACCTGGTTATGCCAGCTATAGAGGTGAAGCCTGAAGATATTAGTTATCGGTGGTGGCGCCAGAGAGCACGCCATCACCTGGAAGCTAGCCCAGAGTCCCAGGGTCAAAGAGCTCTATGTCGCCCCGGGCAATGCCGGCACCGCCAGCATCGCCATTAACCTGGCTATCAGCCCCACCGATACCGAGTCGCTGGTCAAGGTAGCTCAAGAAAAGGGGATTGATTTTACCATCGTCGGTCCTGAAGCTCCTTTAGCCACTGGCATCGTCGACGAGTTTCAAGCAAGAGGCCTGCCAATCTTCGGCCCTACCAAAGCCGCCGCCGAGATAGAATCAAGCAAGGTCTTCGCCAAGGAGCTGATGCAAAAATACAATATCTCCTGCGCCCGGAGCTCCAGCTTCTCCTCATATCCAGAGGCAAAGGAATATCTAATGCAGCAAAAGATGCCCATCGTGATTAAAGCCGATGGCCTGGCGGCGGGCAAGGGTGTAACCGTGGCTAATACCACCAAACAGGCTCTTGATGCCCTGGCTAATATAATGGAGGCCAGAGTTTTTGGCTCTGCCGGTGATAGAGTGCTCATCGAGGAGTGCCTCGAGGGCAAGGAGATGAGTGTTTTCGTTTTTACCGACGCCCACACTGTAATTCCGATGGCATCGGCATGCGACTACAAACCGGTCTTTGACGGCGATAAGGGCCCCAATACCGGCGGTATGGGGAGCTACAGCCCGCCCCACCTCCTCACCCCGGAGCTGGCTAAAACAGTCGCCGAAACTATAATGCAACCAACAGTAAAAGCTCTTGACAAAGAGGGCAGGCCCTACACCGGTGTTCTCTATGGCGGTTTGATGGTCACTGATGACGGCCCCAGGGTGATGGAATTCAACGCCCGCCTGGGCGACCCGGAAACGCAGGTAGTTCTGCCACGGCTCAAGACAGACCTGGTGGATATTATTCTAGGCGTTATCAACAAAAGCCTCAACCAGGTGGAGATAGAATGGAGCAATGACGCCTGCGTCGGGGTTGTTATGACGTCAGCCGGCTACCCCGGTAGCTACAAAAAGGGTCTGCCCATCACCGGCTGGGGAAACCTGGACAAGGATATCATGGTTTTCCACGCCGGGACTGAACTGGACGCTGAAGGAAGAGTGGTTACCAGCGGCGGACGGGTTCTCACTATGGTCGCCACCGGGGAGACTATCGCCAAAGCCAGGGAAAAGGTTTATAATAATATCTCGCGGCTCCACTTTGAGGGCTACCATTATCGCCATGATATTGCTGAAATAAAGGAAAGTCAATAAAGGATGCTTGAAGAAGAAGCAGTTAAAAGGGAGTTTAGTGTAAACTGCGTTGTTTATGATGCAACCTCCAAACCCATGTCAACCATAGAGTGGAAGTGAAAACCTACTACAAAAATATCTTTGAGCGTGGGAACTTTTTACAGGTGATACTACTCAGGGGTAGTTTGAAGGGGTTTCACCCCTTCATTATATTTCTCCCCCTCTCCTTCAAAGGAGAGGGGGATTAAGAGGGTGAGGTAGATAATATGCCGCTAGTAGCTGTAGTTATGGGCTCAAAATCAGATGCCGCCTCCATAAAGCCAACCCTGGATACGCTGGATATGCTGGGCATCAGCTATGAAGTAAAGGTAATATCTGCCCACCGTAACCCGGAAAAGGCGAGAGAGTACGGGCTGGCTGCCCGCAGCAATAGCATCGAGGTCATCATCGCCGCCGCCGGCGGCTCCGCCCACCTTCCCGGCGTCCTGGCCAGCTGGACCAGCCTTCCCGTTATCGGCGTGCCCTTATCCAATAATGAACTTAAGGGGGTCGATGCCCTTTATGCTATGTCCCAGATGCCAGCCGGAATACCGGTAGCCACGGTAGCCATAGGAGACGCCGGTGCCAAGAACTCCGCCTTCCTCGCCGCCGAGATCCTGGGGCTCAAGTATGATACTATTAGGGAGGCTTACGAGAACTATCGCCGGCAAATCGCAGAGGCATCGGGAGATAATAAGTGATTGAACGCTACTGCCGCCTCCAGATGAAAAGGGTCTGGTCGGATGAGAACAAGTTCGCCAAGTGGCTTGATGTCGAGATTGCCGTCTGCGACGCCTGGGCTGAGATGGGGGTTATCCCCCGCAGTGCCGTGCCCAAAATAAAGATGGCGCGGTGCAACCATAAGCGTATGCAGGAGATTCTCAAGGAAACCCACCACGATATGACCGCCTTCCTGGGCTCGGTCTCGGAGAGCCTGGGCAAGGAATCTCGATTCATTCACCTTGGTCTTACCTCCTCCGACGTTATGGATACCGCCCTCAGCCTGCAACTGGTCGAGGCGGCTAACCTGCTTAACCAGGATATCAAGGAACTCATATCGGTGCTGGCGGAACAGGCTCTTAAGCATAAGTACACGATTATGATCGGGCGCACCCACGGCATCCACGCCGAACCGACCTCATTCGGGCTGAAGCTGGCACTGTGGGTAGAGGAGATGAAACGTAACCGTCACCGTCTTACTGAAGCCACCAGGGTAATCGCTGCGGGTAAGATTTCAGGCACTGTCGGTACTTATGCCACTATAACACCCGAGGTCGAAGAGAAAGCCTGTGCCAGGCTGGGCTTAGCCCCGGCACCAATATCAAACCAGGTCTTGCAGAGAGACCGCCACGCCCAGTTCGTCACCACTCTGGGAATAATATCGGGCTCCCTTGAGAAATTCGCCACTGAAATCAGGCTCCTCCAGAAAACGGAGACACGCGAAGTGGAGGAACCCTTCGAGGAAGGACAGACCGGCTCATCGGCTATGCCCCATAAGAGGAACCCGGAGCTATGCGAGCGCATCTGCGGCATGGCACGGCTCATGCGGGGCTACGCCCTGACCTCTATGGAAAACATCGCCCTGTGGCACGAGCGTGACATCAGCCATTCCTCCAACGAGCGTATCATCCTGCCCGACGCCTGCATCCTGCTCGATTACACCCTTAACCTGTTCAAAGGCATTATAGCCGGTATGAAGGTATATCCGGATAGGATGAAACGCAACCTGGGACTTACCAAGGGGCTGGTATTCTCACAGCGGGTAATGCTTGCCCTCATCAACAAGGGCTTGAGCCGACACAAAGCCTATGAGCTTGTCCAGCGTAACGCTATGAAGGCGTGGCAGGGTAGAAAGACCTTTCTCAACCTACTTAAAAACGACGCCGATGTTACCGCCACCCTGCCGGCGGCGGATATTGAACCCCTCTTTGACTATCAATACTACCTGCGTTACGTGGACGACATCTTCCAGCGCCTCGGCTTGACCGAGTCCCAGTGGAAGAAGAAGGCCACCATCTCCAAGCCGATGCCACTAGCCCCCGGCTCATTATGATGCTAAAGGGGTAAGCGATATAGACACCAAATCATCGATTCTATTAAATACGGAATTGCCCCTGCCGCTGTTCGCCCGGGGCAAGGCGCGTGACGTTTACGACCTGGGCAAACAACTTTTAATCATTGCCACCGACCGAATATCCGCCTTTGACGTTGTCCTGCCCTGCGGTATCCCCAACAAGGGGCGGGTGCTTAACCAGATTTCCGCTTTCTGGTTTGAAAAAACGGCGGCTCTGGTGCCCAACCACCTGATAGAAGTCGTCTATGACGTCGATTGCCTGGACCGCTATCTCCCCAAAGGAAGCAGATTTGACTATCCGCAGTACCTCAGCGGCCGCTCTATGGTTGTTAAAAAAGCCGAGCGCATCTCCGTTGAGTGCGTGGTTCGTGGTTATCTATCAGGCTCATCGTGGGATGAATACCGTGAGCACGGCACCGTCTCTGGAGTAGCTATGCCCAAAGGCTTGCTAGAGAGCCAGGAAATGCCGGAGCTGCTCTTTACCCCGACCACCAAGGCGGAGACAGGACACGATTTACCCATGTCAACGGCTGAGGTCGAGGAAATAACGGGTGCCTCTCTAGCCCGGGAGATAAGAGACAAAAGCCTGGCAATATATAGCTTCGCCCGGAAACACATCGAAAGCCACGGCTTCTTCATTGCCGATACCAAGTTCGAGTTTGGGCTTGACGATGGCAGGCTTATCCTCATCGACGAGCTATTAACCCCGGACTCAAGCCGCTTCTGGGATATTGCCTCCTACAGGGTTGGACAACCGCAGGACAGCTTCGACAAACAGCCGATACGCGACTGGCTTACCCACTCCGGCTGGAATAAAGAACCCCCGGGGCCGATGCTGCCGCCGGAGGTTATCGAGCAGACCTCAAGAAGATACCAGCAGGCTTATGAGAGATTGACGGGTAAAAAGCTCGCCTAGTATTCCAGAAATTATACTGGCCTACACCAGGAATACCTTACTAATCTACCACAGTTATGACTACGTTTCCCTTTTTGTGTCCTTTTTCGACATACCGGTGAGCCTCGGCCATTTGTTCCAACGGATAGCGTCTATCTATGACTGATTTTATCTTTCCCACCTCAATAAGCTCTTTGATGAAGATTAGATCTTCAGTCTTTGCGCTTGCTAACCCAAATTTCACTTTCTTGCTGCTTGTCATTGAAGTCCATAACACTTGAAGAAAAGTTGCCAGCCCAGGGACAGTTGTAAGATAGATCCCTCTTTGCTTTAGCGAGCTTTTACAGCGTGAATACGAAATCTTGCCTACCGTGTCAAAAATAATATCGTAGGTCTGGCCGTTTTTGCTAAAATCCTCTTTGGTGTAATCAATTACCGAATCTGCTCCCAGAGATTTCACCAACTCTAAATTGGTGGTACTGCATACCCCGGTAACTTCTGCCCCTAAGTACTTGGCAAGCTGTATCGCATAAGTACCTACACTTCCAGAAGCGCCATAGATGAGAACTTTTTGTCCGCTTTGAATATTTCCCCAACCTCTAAGGAAAACCAATGCGGCTAATCCCATCATAGGAACGCCGGCGGCTTCCTCGTAGGTCATATTGATCGGTTTTATTGCCACCAGCCCCTTTTTTGTCACTGCCCCTTCTTCAGTTTTTCCAGGCATACATTTGTACTCGGCATAAGTACCGAAACCAAAACCGGCTAATGCAAAAACCTGGTCACCTTTCTTAAATAGTTTTACGTCTTTGCCTACTGATTCAATTTCCCCGGCTAACTCCATCCCTAGTACGCTTCTTTTTGGTTTTGTGATACCTAAATATATTCGAAAGGGGAGCATTTGCCAGAAAGGGACATTGAAACTTCGAATTCTCACATCCCCTACGTGACAGGTTGTTGCATATATTCTTAATCAGCACTTCATTGTCCTTGGGAGTAGGTTTTTCTACCTCTTTGAGCTGAAGAACTTCCGGTGGTCCGTATTTCTCATATACAATTGCTTTCATAGGTATTCCTCCTGATAAGCGTATATGGAACAAATCTACTCCACGGGAGGGGTGTTGTCAATGGATTAAATTCTAATGAGAGCCAGGTTCGGGGCTCATCCATTGTAATTAGCTTCCTTTCGCAGTTAAGATACTATTTTATATTCTGTACCAAAATGTCCTGTGTTGTAGATATTTTTTTCATTATTTGACTCAGAGTCGAGATGAATTTAGACCTCCTATCCATAACCATTTGTAGTCTAAGGCTAAGCTCTTCCGATATCTCCGATATCTTATTCATACGATCTAATTGAACCAATATAGTATCAAGTTCATTCATATCAAGCTGGAATTGTCTAAGTTCATCACTAAACGAGCTGAGTTGTTCTTTTTCAGTGCGTACTGCAGCCGTGACCTCAGGCAGGTCTTCTATACGTGATATTTTAATTGAGAGAGTGTAGCTTGGCGATTGTGATTGGGTTGAAGATTCTGTATTCGTAGATTCCATTATGCTGCACGCATCTAGAAGTGTTATACATCCCAGTAATGCTCCGCCAGCTACTAATCCGGCTCTATTAATGAATCGCCTTCTTGATGGAATCTTTACTTCCGTTGTTTCTATATTGTCTTTTCTCATAAAATATCTCCTGGTAGTTTATTCAGGTGGGCTTGACCTGATGATGTATTGCTATAATCCCTCAGGTTTTTTACTAAATAGGCCCATGAAACTAGATTATATGTCCATTATAGTAATGTCAATAGATTTTACACCATTGATATAGGCCATATCCTAGAGTAAAATGCTCATGTTATTTAACTTAGAAATTTCGTGTTAAATACATGTTTTTCAAAGCTAAATGTTCCCGAGAAAATCACCACAAAAATGAATGTTTATTGATTATTTTGACAAAACCCAAGTCGAGGAGTAGATTTATCCCTAATGTAATTATAGAGGTGGCATAGAAGGGAGTCATATGAACGATCAGTCCGTTATCCACACCGAGGGTCTCACCAAGCACTACGGAGACGTCCGCGCCGTGGTGGACCTGGACCTCGACATCCGGGCCGGCGAGATATTCGGGTTCCTCGGCCCGAACGGCGCCGGCAAGACGACCACCATCCGGACCTTGCTCGATGAGATCAGGCCGACCGCAGGACGGGCCTCGATTCTTGGGCTGGACACCCACGACAAAGCCGTGGAGATCCGCAAGCACATCGGCTATCTGCCCGATGATCTCGCGATGTATCCCAACCTCACCGGCAAGGATACACTCACGTATTTCGCCAATCTGCGAGGTGGCGTAGACTGGTCGCATGTCGACCGCCTCGCCAAGCGACTCGATGCGGATCTGTCCAAGAAGGTGGGTGATCTGTCGTCGGGCAACCGCCAGAAGGTCGGGCTGATCCAGGCCTTCATGAACCGGCCGGAAGTGTTCATCATGGACGAGCCCAGCTCGGGCCTCGACCCGCTCATCCAGCGGGAGTTCCAGATGATGATACGCGAAGTGGCCGACGAGGGGCACACCGTGTTCCTCTCCAGCCACACGCTCTCCGAGGTACAGCGCGTGGCCGACCGTGTCGGGATTATCCGCCACGGCAAGCTCGTCGCTGTTGAGAGAGTCTCCGAGCTCAGGTCGAAGGCGATCCGCCGGATAGAGTTCGATTTCAGCACTCCGGTAGAGGCCGCCGTGTTCGAGGCCGTCCCCGGAGTACGCGATGTCTCTGTAGAAGATAACCGTGTCGTGCTCTCGTACGATGGGAAGATAGAGGTTCTGTTGAGGGCGGTGATGGACCGCTACGACCTGTTGGATATCCGCACCCAGGAAGCCGATCTCGAAGAGATTTTTCTCACGTACTACCGCGATGAGGAAGTGACGTTATGATGCTGGCCAATATCTTCACCAAGGCCATTCGCGATCACTGGCGAGGGATGTCAATTGGTGCCGGAAGCATGGCCTTGATGCTCCTCTTCGCGATGTCGATGTACCGCGAGCTCGACCTCGGCATCTACACCGAAATGCCCGAGGCTCTCCGCGCGATAATGGGCATCCCGGCTGAGGCGGATATAGGTAGCCTCGCCATTGGTGAACTCTTCACGGCCTACGGTGCGTGGGTACTGGCAGGACTGGCGATCGCTGCCGGTTCGGCTTTCATCGCTGGCGAGGAGAGCAAAGGAACCATAGGACTCCTGCTTGGCAACCCGAAGAGCCGCACGAACGTGCTCGTATCCAAGGCTGCATCTATGGTTTTACTCGTCGGCCTGGCAACCGCGTTCCTGTGGGGCTCCACGTATCTCGTGGCGGGAGTCCTGGATGTCGATATCGCGGGGATGGCCGTGGGGGCACTCTCACTCCACATGTTCGTCAACACTCTCTTCTACGGCTTTCTGGCGATGGCAATAGGCGCCTGGACCGGAAACAGGGGGACCGCCGCAGGGGCGACTGCCGGGTTGATGTTCGTTTCCATCTTTGCCGTCGGCCTGTTACCTCTTGTCGAGGGGTTGGAGGGTATCGCCAAGGTGTTCCCCTGGTACTACTTCAACGGCAGTGAGCCGCTTCTTAATGGGATCCACTGGGGCCACATCGGCGTGCTGCTCGCAGGCATCGCCCTCCTTGCCGCCGCCGCAGTGATCGGGGTCAATCGCCGTGACTTGAGGGGTCAGAACATAGGGGTCACTTTGCTGGACCGGCTTCGGAGCAATCGGATGACGCAGAAGGTCGTAAACCGGCTGGCCGGTTCAGTCCGGGTCTCCCGGATCTGGATCAAGACCCTATCTGAGCACCAGGTACTTCTTATCATCACCGGATATGTGATGTTTCTCGTCATGGGTGTCCTGATAGGTCCGATATTCAACATGATGCCCGAGGGACTCATGGAGGTATTCTACGATTTCCCGGAGGCACTCATGGCCGCATTCGGGGGTGGTGACATGAGCACTCCGGAGGGTTGGTACCAGATCGAGACCTTCGGCCTGATGGCTCCGATTGCGCTCATGATCGTCACTATCGCAGTGGGAGCCCGTGCCCTGGCCGGAGAAGAAGAGCGCCGCACCATGGGCCTCCTTCTCGCCAACCCGATCAAACGTTCCAAGATAGTGATCGAGAAGGCGTGGGCGATGGTGGTCTGCGCCATCACGGTGGGATTCGCAACCTTCGCCGGAGTCGTGGCCGGATCCCTGCTCGGTGGGCTCGGCATGGATATCGGCAATATTGCCGCCACGTGCCTGCTGGTGACATTGCTCGGATTGGTTATCGGGGCATTGGCGCTTGCCTTGAGCGCGGCAACGGGTCGGGGGAATGTCGCTGTCTTCGGGAGCATCGGAGCCGCAGCCGTCTTCTACCTTGCTGCCTCGTTCCTGCCATTGAGCGAGAGTGTGGCCGGCTACGCCAAATGGTCGCCGTACTACTACTACCTGAGCAGCGACCCGCTACTCACGGGAATGGACTGGGGTCACGGAGCGATCCTCGCCGGGCTCACGTTGGGACTGGTCGCCCTGTCGGTCGTTCTCTTTCAGCGGCGAGACCTACGATAAGCCGGCTAGCCCTCATCACGAGAGCAGCCGACAGCCCCACGGGGCAACGTTTATAGTGGAACTTTCGACATCAAAAGCTGACTGAAGGGAATTAAACCAAATTGCACTTTCTAGCGAAATGTGCAGGTTCTCTATGCTATACTGCTGCTTATCAGGGTTCCCTTCAAGGAGAATTGTGAAAGAAGATATCTTGGAGCAAATCACGGCCGACTACTTAAACTTGATTGGCTATTTCACCCAAACAAACATCAAATATCGGCCCTCAAAAAACGATCCGGAATGGGATGGCAGGCAAGATGGTGTGCATAGCGACATCGATATTGTCGGATTTAATCCGCACAAGCGACGCCCATATCGAGTTATCGCAGTCAGTTGCAAGAGTTGGCAGACCGGTTTTTGGGCACAGTGGGAAATCGATATGATAGCCAATAATCAACTGGTTTCAGGCAGGGAGCGATGGCGATCTTATAGAGAGCTTGCATCGCCAAAATGGGCACGTGCTTTTCGTAATAAGATCATGGAACTTACGGGGGAGTCAAGATTCGAACATTGGATTGTATGCACGCAGTTCTGTGACCCAGAGAACGAAAAGGCTTGGACTCAAAACACCGACTTCTGTAACAATCTCACACCGTATTTACGCATTGTAGCTCTCAATATGATTTTCCGTGAGACTGTGCAGCAGATCAGTACGACACCAGCAAATAGCGAGCTAGGTCGTTTAATTCAGCTCCTGAAGGTTGCCCTTCCGGATTTCGTAAGCTAATATGTGGCTGAAATTAAAAGCATCACTGCGCGAATACAAGGTTAGTATGTCGGAAGCTGCACATTAGCTTAGATTATTACTTTCATTGGACTCTTTAGAGGATCGTTTCTCTAGCCCCTATTTAATACGGCCTCCCTGCTGTGCTTCCACTCTGTACTTCAGTAGTATCCTCGGTAATCTCCTCTGTGCCTTCCCCCTGCGCCCTTAGCACCTCTGGTGGCTCCTGTGGTTCTCCAGTGGTGGCTCCTATGTTGCTATCTTTGGTGTTCCCTGCGACAGCCCCTGTGACGGCCCCTGTGACAGGCCTCTTCGACGGCTTTTTAGACGTGAATCAATACGAATACGAAAACCGCATCCTATTTCTTACCGACGCTATGCCCAATACGGGAGAAACGGGCGAGAATAGCTTTCTCGGTATGCTTGAGAGTAGCGCCGATGATCACCTCTACTCAACCTTTATCGGCATCGGCTTCGACTTCAACTCTGAACTCGTCGAGTATATCACCAAGACCAGAGGAGCCAATTACTACTCGGTGCACTCCCCGGCACAGTTTAAGGAGCGTGTGGACGATGAATTCGAATACATGGTGACACCGCTGGTATTTGACCTGCAGCTAACCTTAGAAGCCGAGGGCTGGGAGATAGAGAAGGTTTACGGCAGTCCAGAGGCAAATGAGGCTACCGGTGAGTTAATGAAGGTAAATACCTTGTTTCCCTCAAAAAGGGAAGGTGGGGAGACCAGGGGTGGGTTGATACTTCTAAAACTAAAGAAGGTGACCGAGGACAATATTCTTAATCTTAAGGCTAGCTATGAAGACAGGAACGGCAATAGGGAGAGCAATGAGACAGCAATAGTTTTCGCTAATGAAGAGCCGGAGTTCTTTGCCAACAGTGGCATCAGGAAGGGAGTACTGCTTGCCCGGTATGCCGACCTAATCAAGAACTGGCTCATAGACGAGCGAGAGCACGCCAGCATCAGCCATCCCTGGGAGCCAAGCGTAAACCAAGAGGATGGCATCATCGTACCACCAACAATACTGGGTCAATGGGAGTGCCAGTCTCTGCCGTTATCCGTTTCACCTCCTTATAAGGAGATATTCCAGCAGTTCAGTGAATACTTCTTAAGTGAAGCAGAGGCTATTGGTGACGAAACACTGAATCAAGAGCTTGATATTCTCAAAATATTACGTACTTTAAATGGGTAGAGGGCAATAAAAAAGTTAAGGAGCTTATATGGGAATCTTCTCCCCGATGATTACGAGGGTCCTTACTGGCTTGTTGCTGATGTTATAATTGAGTAAGTTTTGGAATGATGAATAATAAAGACTATTTGCCGTTATTAGGTTTGCTTACCATAAGCGGCCTGACCTGTATCGGTTGTGAGGAAGATGAAGAAAAGACGGTACCTGCTGTATTCGAGAATGCGCATTCCTTTGCTAATAAACATTCAACGACTCTTAACTTGCCCTGTGTTTATAGATGTATAACGGAAGCAGGTGACCAGATTTCACCGATTGAGCTGATTATAGACACGGATTTGCCCGACATACCCGATGAATTGCCTGTTTACAGGGTAATCCGGCCTGATGCCGACGAAGACTATGCTGTTAAGATAGCCAAAAAGCTCGACTTTGGCGGAGACCCCGAAGAAATCAGTAATAGCACCTTTCCGCATAATGGTTCCCGCTTCAGGAAAGAAGGTAAAACACTAAGAATATATCAGGATGGCAGCATAGCTGTTTTCTACATACTCGATTCAGATAGACCTTCAAGCCTGCCTTCGGATGATGAGTGCATAGAAATAGCACAGGAGTGGCTTGAAGACCACGGGCTATGCCCGGAAAATGTTATCAGTATTTCAGCATCACCATATACATTATTTGTATCTCAAGGTATTGATGTTTCGTATGAATATACCCGGAATACAAGCGTAAGCTTCACTATAGGCATAGATGGCTATGAGACACAGGGGATGGGTGCTTACGTTGCGATAGGGGAAAACGGGGAGATACTGGAAGCATACATCAATGCCCCTGAATTCAAGAAATATACGACGGTGGCGCTCCAGCAACCCGAAACAATGCTGGCGACATTTGAGAATTATCTGGATAATCTTGAATTGTTCTATACCGATTCGCCACTGTGCTTATTAGACCGCATCAATCCTATAATGTCCGTAACTGATATATCGCTTAAATACTTCTGCATGCTCAGCGAAGACAGTAACGCAATTGCATTAGCCCAACCTATCTTGGTTTTCGAAGGGCGGGCATATCGTGAGGATGTATCGGATTCATCGAAGTTCACCGGCAGGGTAGACGCCGTCATCAGATAGTAGCGCCAAATTGATTAACAATAGGCCATAATTGTGCACTCGAGATAACAATAGCTTTAATTGTGTGATACAAGAAAAGTGGGCTGGGCATCCCTTAATTAGTTCTCGTGTTTAACAGTCTCAAAGCCAAAAGAGGTACTAGGGAGGGCATTTGGCACATACCGACCTGAACAGTGTTGTACTTAAATACCGGTCCCCTCTATCAGGCAGTATCACCACGATTGTGCCATAATCCATGTTTTTAGCTATCCGTAAAGCGGCTGATACTGCAGCACCACTTGACATGCCAACAAAGAGCCCTTCTTTTATTACAAGTAATCTTGATGTTTCAAATGCCTCGCCATCCTCAATAATTACCTTTTCGTCTAGTCTCTCCAGGTGATATATTTTAGGAACGATTGACTCATTCATATTCTTGAGTCCCTGTATTGTATGTCCCTGGGTGGGTTCAACACCGACAACCCTGACTGCTGGTTTCTTTTCCTTTAGGTATTGGCCGGCTCCCATAAGTGTTCCCGTAGTTCCCATGCCCGCAACAAATACATCGATTTCTCCCCTGGTTTGTGCAAAGACTTCGGGGCCAGTCGTTTCATAGTGAGCCAGAACATTGTTCTCATTTTCAAATTGATTAGGCATATAGTGTGCCTCTGGCTCTTCGCTTAGTGCTTGATGCGCAGCTCTAATAGCGCCATCGATACTTTCTCTTGCTGGGGTAAGAATAGTTTCAGCACCAAATGCTGTAAGGATGTGTTGTCGTTCT
>SDBU01006184.1_pt1 | contig 14141 bp, 26 predicted proteins | sample 2277071 | NCBI WGS metagenome assembly SDBU01 (sample SAMN10397929, study PRJNA504765) | marine sediment metagenome | isolation source: marine sediment core GS08_GC12, 126 cmbsf | place: Arctic Ocean: Gakkel Ridge, Loki's castle | collected 2008
TTCAATCAGTCAACAAGGGAGTTGGCTGCCTAATGAACAACCCGGCAGGATTGCATCTAAGAAATGCAAATGAGTGTCCAAACTGTGGGGTCCACTTCAGAAGATGAGTTACAGAGACTTTATGCTGCCCTGGAATCAATGGATATCGAAGACGAGTTTGAGCGTGATGCTCGGGATTTAGTATTATTCTACCTCTTTACTGGGGCAAGGGTTAGCGAAGCTCTATATCCAACCTTTGATTGGTCCTGCGATGGGCGGAGTGCGATACATTTCCCCCGTACTAAGTCCTCCAAAAGCAGGACGATCCCCAAAACCGACACGGTGAAAGCTGTCTTGGAAGGTAGACGCCACATCCCAGGTGGACCTTTCCATTTCCACAGGGATCAAGTTTATAGACGAGTGAAGATGGTATTTGATAGGGTGAGGATCAAAGATGCTTCACCGCATACTCTGCGAAAAACCGCTGGCGCATGGTATTACATGGCTACAAGGGATATTTTCGCCACCAGCCGCTTCTTAGGGCATTCCTCCGTTACCGTTACTGAACAGCACTATGCTGGCTTAATTCAATCCTTACGGGTTGAATACTCCCGGCAGTTTGAGGAAGTACTCAGCGGCAGGTTGCAATTAGGTTGCAATTTTGAGATAAAACCAGACCAATCCAGACTATTACCATCGCAAAAAGAAAACCCCCTGTCTCCGACGAGAAAAGGGGGTGTGCCGAGGGGGGGACTCGAACCCCCACGGGATTGCTCCCACCGGATTTTGAGTCCGGCGCGTCTACCAATTTCACCACCTCGGCGGGTGTCCGGGGCGAAATTTAGCCCGGAAATCGATGGGAGCGGGAGGAATTTAGGGCGGCCGCTGGGCGCGTCTTTCAAGATCAATAGCCACGGCCGTTTCGATGTCCGGGTGGCGGAACTCGAAGCCGGCCGCCTGAAACCGCGTCGACCGTACCCGGGGCTCGGGTGAAGTGGCATGCCGTCCAATTGCAAATCAGGTCGACGGTGGCGTGCTCTTCCCTAACGACCCAAAGACCTTGCGCAGCACCAGCCGGCGGTACCACTTGAAAGGTAATATCCACCTGAACAGGTAGCGCTTCCGGGCAGAGGTGCCGATCAGGTAGCGCAGCCGGGGACGGGGATGGTTGACAATCCGCTCGATCAGGCGGGCCACATCTTCAGCGTCGCCCGCGCCCCGGCCCGAAGCGATCAGGCCTTCAACCATTGCCAGCAGGCGCTGGCCGAACAGGGTATAGGGGCTATCCTCAGCCCCCAACCGGGCCGCCAGCCGGCGGTTCGCGGCGAAAATGGCGGTTTGATAGGCCCCCGGCTCAACCAGTACCACGTCAACCCCGAACGGCTGGAGTTCGAAGGACAAGCCCTCGCTGAAACCCTCCAGGGCAAACTTGGAGGCACTGTAGGCCCCCAGCCCGGGCGAGGGCGCCAGCCCCTGGATGCTGGATATATTGATCACCTTGGTTCGTTGCTCGCTTTGCGTGGCTGTGCGGCGCAGCAACGGCAGGGCCGCCCGGGTGACCGCCTGGGCACCGAAAAAATTGGTATCGAACTGCGCCCGGATCTCCGCCTCGCTTAAGTCCTCGAAGAAGCCGCCGATGCCGTAGCCGGCGTTGTTTACCACTACGTCCAGCCGTCCCTGTTCCCATTCGATGTGCTCTATGGCCGCCCCGATACTGTCCCGGTCGGTGACGTCGAGCTGTAGCACCTGTAATTCGCCGCCGCGAGTGGAGGCTTCGGCCAGCAGGGCCTCCTGCTTGGCCGGATCCCGCATTGAGGCGTAGACAATATGCCCGGACGCGGCCAGCCGGGCGGCGGTGAACAGGCCAAAGCCGCTGGAGCAGCCGGTAATCAGAATAACGGACTTCACTGTGACTCAGTCCTCATAGATGGCCACCACTGTTGCGCCGTCCTGGTCGATATAGCCGCGGTACATGCCGGGGGTGTTGAACGGCATGGCGATGTGCCCTTGCCGGTCGATGGCGATTACCCCGCCGTCGGCGTCCATCTGTACCAGTTTATCATTCACCACCAACTCCGCGGCGGCCTGCAGGGACAGGTGGCGGTAGGCCATCAGAGCGGAGATATCGTAAGCTGCGGCGATGCGGATGAAGAATTCTCCATGCCCCGTGCCGGAGACGGCGCAAGTGCGATTGTCAGCGTAGGTGCCCGCCCCGATTATGGGCGAATCGCCGATTCGTCCGAATTTCTTGTTGGTCATCCCCCCGGTGGAAGTACCGGCTGCCAGGTTACCATGCCGGTCCAGGGCCGCCGCGCCCACGGTGCCCTGTTCCTTGGCCTGGGCCTCTTTTCCCTTGACGCGCTGTAGGGCGTCCCAGCGCCGCTGGGTGAAGTAATAGTCCTCGTTAACCGTCTCGATACCATATTCCCCACCGAACCGCTCGGCCCCGTCGCCGGACATCAGCACATGGGGGGACTTCTCCATCACCAAGCGGGCCAGCTTGATGGGATTTTTCACATGGCGGACTCCCGCCACTGCCCCGGCGGCCAGGTTGCTGCCGTCCATGATGGAGGCGTCCAACTCGTTATGGCCGTCGGCGTTGAATACGGCCCCCTTGCCGGCGTTGAACAGGGGCGAATCCTCCAGCAGGGTGATGGCAGCCTGCACCGCGTCCAGGGCCGTGCCGCCGTCATGCAAGATTGTGTAACCGGTTTGTAGGGCGGCGGTCAACTGCTCACGGTAGGCGCTCTCCAGCTCCGGGGTCAGGCTTTCCCGGGTGATGGTACCGGCGCCGCCGTGGATCACCAGGCCCCACTCGATCCGGGGACCGGCGTCCGGGGCACAAGTAGTCAATAAAACTAGCGCTAAGCCGGTAGCGAGTGTAAATCGGCGAATCATATCAACTCCTTTGATCTGTAAATGGTCAGCACGAACCGGGTGGCAATCTATAAAGGTTTTCGCTCCCCTGCCAAGTGCCGGTTCCACCGAGTGGGTTTTCCCGATCGGTTCGGTGTGGGCATTAAGAAATCCATGTTGTGCCTGGAACTATTCTGCTTAAAATCGAATCCTATGAAACTCTACCTGAAGCCATTAAGCCGGGCCGCCCGGGAACTGTATTCCGATCACGGCCATTACCATCCCGGTGACGCCGGCCTGGACCTGTTCGTCCTAAAGGAGCAGACCTTCGCACCGGGTGAGACCGCCACCATTCACCTGGGGATCCAGTGCCAGCCGGAAGACGGCCGCGCTTACCTGCTGCTGCCCCGGTCTTCCATCTCAAAGACTCCCCTGCGCATATCCAACTCCATCGGTCTGATCGATGGCGGTTACCGGGGTGAGATCATGGCCGCCTGCGACCATATCAAGACTGAGCCGTTCACCGTTCACCGGGGTGACCGCCTGTTCCAGCTGCTGGCCTTGGACGGCACACCCATCGAATACGAGTTGCGGGATGACCTGTCGGAGACCAGCCGCGGCGACGGCGGCTTCGGCAGCACCGGTCAGTAGGAGCGCCTTTCTAGCACTCTAACCTTTAGAGTGCTAATTTTTCTTCCATCCTCCCAAATATTATAAATAAATTTAGTGCTGCCTGAAAGTGGGCTTTAGTCCTCGACAGGTGGCTTTCGCCGCATATAAAAGGGTTGAACAGGGAATTCATGAATGCTAATTAAAGGAGATCACAGATGAAATTGAAGCCTCTGCATGATCGCGTCGTTATCAAGGCGGACGAATCGGAGGAAGTGACCAAGGGCGGAATCTACCTGCCGGATACCGCTAAAGAAAAGCCCCAACGAGGTGAAGTGGTGGCGGTGGGTCCGGGCAAGACCGAAGACGGAAAGCTGGTCGAGCCGCAGGTCAAGAAAGGCGACAAGGTGCTGTACGGTAAGTATTCCGGCACCGAAGTCACCATCGATGATACTGAGTATCTTATCGTCCGTGAGAGCGATATTCTCGCAATCCTATAACCAGGTAGATTGAACTCCACCTAAGGAAGGAAATAATTCCATGACAAAGATTCTGGTTTACGATGCTGAAGCCCGGCGGAGCCTCAAATCCGGGGTTGATAAGCTGACTGCAGCAGTCAAGGTGACTTTGGGCCCCAAGGGCCGTAACGTGGTAATCGATAAGAAGTTCGGCGCTCCCACCATCACCAAGGATGGTGTCACGGTCGCCAAGGAGATCGAACTGGAGGATCCATTCGAGAATATGGGCGCCCAGATGGTGCGCGAGGTAGCCTCCAAAACCTCCGATCTGGCCGGTGACGGCACCACCACCGCCACAGTCCTGGCCCAGGCTATCATTAACGAAGGGTTGAAAAATGTCACTGCCGGCGCCAACCCCATGGACCTGAAACGGGGCGTGGATTGGGCCGTCATCAAGGTAATTGAATCCCTTAAAAAGCAGAGCCGCGACGTGGGCGGCAAGGACGTCCTCAGCTGCGAGATGATGGTGAGGGTGGTGGCCCACATGCTGGGCCATCGGAGGATTTCGGTGCCGATGCCGATCTCGAGCACCGCCGTAGAAGCCTACGTCCTGAGCCTTGTCACGCCCGTGCCTGCACCTATAACGATGTGCCTGATTCGCGAGTTGCGGAAGAGCACGCCCGGAGACAAGACCAAGATCAGGCGACTCGTGCCGTTCGACCCGCTGAGCTTCCGACAGGCCGTCTTGCGCGCGATGAGTCTGGAAGAGCAGGACAGAGTTCACACTCGCTGGTCGGACGCCTACCCTCCGGCATTCGATCTCGCGCTGAAGCTGAAGGACCTGGAGGCCGCGCCTGAGTTCACCAGCGTCGCATCGGTCGTGTCGGAGAAGAGCGCCTCAGCACTGTTCGCATCGGCCTGCAAGATCGGAGGCGAGGCGGGGTGGTTCCACAGCAACGCGCTGTGGGCCATCAGGGGCACGCTGGAATGGAACGAGCACCATCCGCATTGTCCAGGTGGTGGCGAGTGCCACTGTGCCCACGAAGAACTACACACGGCGGTGGATGCTGGCGAGGAGGCAAAGGGATAATGAGCCTAACAAACCGCTACAGCTTTTGCGAATCCGTGACTGCAACGGGAAGCAGCCCATGGTGCATTCGGATTTTGACAGATCAAGGCCGTAAGCTTGGTGGTGGGATTGATACGCCTTCGCTTTGTGGTCGCGTGCAACCTCCTCCCAAGTCTAATGGTTGGGATATAGGAGTACGGTTTTCTGATCATCACCCTTTGGCCTGCCCACGATGCATCGAGATTTACAAGGCCCACGAGGTAACGGAAAGATGAACTGCCCCACCTGCACCGCCCTCGCATGTCTGCTGCACAGCAGCACTTGGCGATGCGTACACGGGCATGAGTTCCAGCGGCCGAAGTCCGGTGGCGTGTCCCTGTGTCTGAAGTGCAATCGGAAACCGCCGCGGGCAGGCCAGTGGTTTTGCCACCAGTGCGAGATGCGAAACGCCAAGCTCGGCATAGCGTCGCTGGCGATGCAAGTAACGCGAGTGAGGGGAACATGCTGACCGTGGGGAGTTTATTCGCTGGCAAGAGTATAGGAGTCGTCACGGAAAACGATATGCCCACTTCGCACGAGATTCATCGCAAGCCGTTCCAACTCAACATGACAATTCTTATGGGCTCGTCGCGACGAGAAGACGGCAAGGTTGCCTTCGCGGTTATCACTTTTCAGGCCGTTGATATGGTGGACCATTTCTCCCTTGCGGATTTTGCGACCCAGCATCTTCTCTGCTACCAAAACATGTTCTGGCGTATAGGCCATGGCTCCCGGTTTGTTCGATGTTCGCAGCATAACATAGCCCCACTTATCGACAAACCGCCCCCCGCTCCGCAGTTTGCCGGGATGTCGGGCCTTCCGCAACTTGGGGCATCCCCATTGTTCTCGTCGCCAGCACAATGCTTGGTGTGTTACATCAAAAGACCGAGCAATACTGCGAAGAGATTCACCCTTAGCCAGTCGCGACTCAACTACTTGCTTTGTGATTCCTTCCATACGATGTTCCTCCCTGCCAGATAGTATAAATGAATACTTGCCATGAGTCAACCCCGAATTATTACAGTTGGCAGTCTATTTTCTGGAATAGGTGGAATCGACCTGGGGCTAGAACGAGCATCAAACGAACACATAGCTTTTAAGACGGTGTTTCAAGTTGAAAACGACCCATACGCAACCCAGGTGCTCGAAAAGCACTGGCCGAATGTCAGGCGGTGGGGAGACGTGCGAACCTTCCCACCGGAAGGCGACTGGCGATGCGACCTCATTGCTGGCGGGTTCCCGTGTCAAGGGCTGTCCCGTGCAAATCTCAAAGGCGATGGACTCCAAGACCCCCGCAGCGGATTGTGGGCAGACTTTGCCCGGGTGGTTGGGATACTTCGCCCCCGATACGTTTTTGTGGAAAACTCGGAACAACTTACAAAGCGAGGGCTTGGAACCGTCCTCAGTGATTTTGCCCGTCTGCGGTACGATGCGGAATGGTGTCGTTTGCCGGCCCAAGCCGTGGGAGCGCCTCACTTTCGGGAGAGGTGTTACGTTGTGGCCTACACCAACAGCAAGTCAGCTTTACAAGCCGATTCGTCCCCCAACATCTTCCGAACGCCGGGGCCACGGTCGGGCACTGATAGCGACGATTGGCATGGTCGCTCCCGAACTCATCGGCAGTTACTTGACTCCGACATTTGCCGAGTGGCTGATGGGGTTCCCTCTCGGGTGGACAGACTTAGATGCCTCGGAAACGCCGTAGTGCCGCAAGTGGCCCAATGGATAGGCGAACGGATACTGGAACACGAACGGAGTCTGACATGACCATCACATTCCAAGTCTACGGAAAACCCGCCACGGCTGGCAGCAAGAAAGCCTACGCCTTCAAGCGAAAGGACGGCTCACTGGGTGCCAACGTGACTGCCGATGACCCGAAAGCGTTGCTCTGGCGTAACGCGGTGGCCGTTGCTGCCCACGAGGCATACGACGGGCCGCTATTGACGGGGCCGATTATCCTGGAGGTTCGCATCGAGTTTCCACGTCCGGGGGTGCATTTCGGAAAGGGGCGAAACGCAGACAAACTTAAACCGTCCGCCCCCAGGTGGCATATTCAAAAGCCGGACCTCGGGAAGCTCGTCAGGGCAATAGAAGACGCGCTCAAGGGCGTTTTGTTCCGCGACGATTCGCAGATATTCCATCATGTTACGGGCAAGTGTTGGGGCGAGAGATATCATACCGAGGTTACGCTTACGGAGCCGAACTCGAACTGCGGATCGTCCGCACGCGGGGGGTGATTGAATGAGAAAGATAGTGTGCAAAGAATGCGGCTGGCGGGGTCAGAGGGCAGAGTTACAAACAGGGCACAACCCGTTTGCCCCCAATGAAACGATCCGAGGCTGCCCAAGTTGCAATGGTATTGATTGCTTCTCGGCAATATGCAATGAGCCCGACTGCAAGGCAGTTGTGACGTGCGGAACTCCAACGGCGGAGGGTTATCGCTTTACGTGCGGAAAACACAGGCCGCTTACATGACCGCCGGGCAGTCCGGCAGAAAGGACCAACCAATGGCTGATATCGACAACATGCCTGCCCAAGCAGGACGCTTCGCAGTCGGTGATCACGTCAAACATCGCCGGGACGACTGGACAGGTGTAATCCTCAAGGTAATACCCGTAAGGCCCAACTATCCACACATCTACGGCGTGCAGATTGACGGGCGGCCGGAATCGTACTATGTAGCACAGACTACGTCTCTTGAAGGGACAGCCGCGTGCAAGGCAGTCGAGAAAGGCGGTGCGTGATGCCCTGCTTACCATCGATTGACCACCGCAAGCGACTGGTCGGCTTCCTGTGCGGCTTCCACCCCGAGTACGACTTCGGCGGCTTCCTGTTCGAGGTGCATTCATATTTCGGGCCGATACCGCTACGCAGAGATACGCACGATCCGAGGGTGAACATACCCAAAGGTTTCTGGACGATGTGGGATGCGTTTGAAAAACTGTCGGGGCCGGAACGCGAGAAATGGAGGGTGAAGTGATGGGAACGAAAATAGAACTAGCTGCTTGCCAGCGTACAATTCTGAGTGAAATCGCTGACCCCGAGTTCGTCCGTCGCGGCATTGCCTTGACTTATGCCATGTCGATAACGTCAAGCGAAGAGGTCGATTGGCATGTGGTCAACCACGCAATTGTACGCAGGTGGTCGCGGAGCGGGCTTGTGTGGATCAAGCAACGGGCATGGAAACTGATCGCGGCGAAGGCCGCCGCCGTGGCAAAGGAGAAGACATGACCGAACCAAACGAACAGCAGCGAATCGACCGGCTGGCCATAGAGTTTATGGGGTGGCATAGACTCCCTGGTGATTGGTGGGGCCATCAGGGCTGTTTTGCGGCTCCCACATCATGGAACCCCTTCGAGTCCCACGATGACGCTCATGATCTGCTGGAGGAGTGCGGGCGGCGGGGGTTGGAGAGCAAGTATCTTCGCAAGAAGGCTGCGATTATTTCGTTACACTCAGGCCCCGATGACAACTTGTCTTGGGGGCTTGAAATGGCCACCGCCAAGCAACAAGCCGAGGCCGTCGAATCGGTGGCGGGACTGGGGGAGAAGACATGACCAACGACAATCGGCCATTTCCAATCCAGGCTGAATACGATTGTGGTGGGCGGTGGGGTAGACATACGAGTTGTAGCGTGCCGTGGTGGTTGGCAGAGATTGCTTACGTCAACTACGCAAAGCGATACGGAAAAGAACAGTCTCTTGAACGACTTGCGGAACGTGGTGGATATGGACGGCAGGAATTGATTGATTTGTTAGCCGCAGAGGCGCAAGCAACCAGGGCAAGCGGTGGATAAAGGGCAAGAGCATGGCAGCTCGAAAAAAGAAACGACGTAAGCCCACCAAGCCGAAGACGGCTCCCCCTGCCCCGATTCCCACCCCGGAGGAAATCGAACTGGACGAGGCCTGTATTCGTGAGGAGAAGCTACGGATTGACCCCCCGGCCGTCAAGGTACATGATCTATGTCGCCACCCACTGCTAGCCCCCGAGGCAGGCACGGGCTATCAGGTGGACTTGACGACCAGCTATGCGGTAACCCCGCGCGAAGTGGAGCGGGCAATCCAGTACGGATTCCGCTACTGCCCCCCCCGACTGAACGCCGTGACGGGCAATCTGGGCTTGCACTTCAAGGCCCCCCGCGGTAGAATTATTCCAAGTCTACCGCTACGTACCCCCCTGCGGCATGGGCCATGGAAACACGATCGGCTGTTTACTCTGAAGTCCGCGACCAGATCCGCGACGGCGACTTGCTGCTGTACCGGGCGAAGCAGAAGCTATCGAACCGGCTAATAGCCCGCGGCACCCGCCTCCTCGCCCATGCCGCCATGGCCGCGTGGTGGGGCAACGTGTTGATGCTGGTCGAGATGGTCCAGACTGGCGGTGGGCGTGCTGTCACGCTTTCCTCGCAGGTCAAGGGCTGGCCCGGGCAGTACGATCTATACAGCACCAATCCTCACCGGCTCGAATTCAACCGTCGCCTGGCTGCCGATGCCATGATCCGGCTGGCTGGCACACCCTACGGTTGGCGGGCACTACTGCGGATGTTTGTGCGGCGGCTACCGATCGTGCGACTGTGCGTCAAGCCCGCCGACGATGACCAGGCCAACGGAACCATGCCCCACTGTTCGGCGGCGATTACCCGTGCATGTCGAATCGGGGGGCAGGACCCCGTGAAGAATCTGGCCGACTGGGCAACCACCCCGGCGGACTTGGGGCGTTCACCTTTTTTCCGGTATCAGTTCACGTTGATTTGAGGTGTTCTAATGCAGATCGAAAGACACGAACTACCAGACGGAGGCGAAAGCCTAATCAAGCGAGTATTCGAGGCGCAAGATCGGGATGGCTTGCGGGCACAGCTTACGACTGCCCATCGGAGGGCAGTGAAACAAGACACAGTCCGCGAAGTGAAGCAGGTGGAATTTGACCCTGAAGACCCCTGCCCGTGCGGAAGCCCGAAGAAGGCGAAGAATTGTTGCGCCGGCAGGTTGCTCCGGCGGCTGAGGGCAGAACGGTACGAAGCGGAGAAGGCCACTGCAAGTTCACGTTGATTTGAGGGAAGTCATGAAACGACTCGACTGGGCATATATGATTCTCGCCGCCATCTTGCTCGTGGCGGGATGCACTGAACATCATCACTACCACACTGATACGCACACGACGATCGTGAAAAAGGCAATCGAGCAGCCTAGTACCGATCATCAGGGCGTGCTGCGTATCTGCCCAGAGAATCGCAACCTAATGGAGGTGTGGTGTCTCAACTGCAAGACGAAGGTTGGCGAGATTCCCAAAGAGACTGGCCGCTTTTGGTGGGAATGTCCCGCCAACCCAACTACTGACCATCACCGGGCCGTCGGCAGCCTGTGTGAGGCTGGCAAGTGCCCGGATTGCGACGAGGAAGCCTGTGTCGCCACAACAATTCACTAAAACATAAAAACGGTTACTTTCCCACAAAGGAGAATCGAAATGAAACGACTGCGAAAAGAGGGCTGGGAGTTCTATCTGATCCTGACATTCATTACGGCGGCTATCATCGTCCTGGCCGCCGGACGTGGAGCATTTGCCCAAGAACCAGCCACGTTTGAAGCGTGGTCCGGCTGTTTCGAGCGGGTCGTTGTTATCGACGAAGGCATCCCACGCATCTTCGAGCGGCGCGAGGAGTTCCTGACAACCATGAACGGCAAGCCCGGCACCGGGCAATGGGGCGAATGGCGTGAATGTTTTCCACACGAGCCCGGCGTCAAATCGTTCAGTTACGATTCGCGGGCCTGGCCCCGAATGGTCGACCAAAAAGAACTTGCCTGGATCTTCAAACCTCAAGTGTGGGCGCAGTTTGCCAAACGCAGGGAAGCCCGCGTGAGTCAAAGATACAACCTGACCGGCAACCCAGCGTGGGGCGACTGGTTTTGAGGAGAATCACAATGAACAAAACAGCCCGAACCGCCTGTATAATCGCCGTCGTCGCCATGATGTTCGCCTGCCTGTGCGCGTTCGCCTCACTGGCCCAGGGGGCATCCGAATGCCGGGGCAGGGTGTGCGAGCCACAACAGCCCGGCATGTTCCAGGTGTGGGAGAAGCCACCGCCCGTGCGATTCGTCAAAACGCTTAATCCAGCGTTTGTGAAGGTGGCTTACGAACTGGGTGACCGTGGCGACGCGGGGACCGGCACGATTGTTGCCGTCAGGGGGGACAAAGCCTACGTGCTGACCTGTTGGCATACGTTCCGCGATTACTGGCCGCGCGGCAAAGCGTTTGTGTACGTTCGCGGGAAGCGGGTTGAGGCGGCCATCCTGAAGGTGGACCGACTTTGGGATTTAGTCATATTGGGCATCCCCAGTCCGGGCATACCGGCCGTCAGGATTGCCGAGACGCTACCCAGGCGGGGAGACTCACTGTGGAGTTTTGGACTGCGAACCGGCACGCTACACGGAAGACTTGAAAAATGGTATGCCCCCAACAAGACGGCACCAGACGACATGCTCGGCCTTACGGGTGCCCGTTGTACCCAGCCCGGTGACAGCGGGGGGGCAATCATCAACGCACGCGGCAGGCTGGTGGGCGTTATCTCCGGTGGCAAGAACGAACGGGGACTGAGTTGCGTGGGCACCTGCTTCCCGCGAATCAGGGCCATCCTCCGAGGCGTATTGCCCCCGTATCCCAACCGGCCGGGCATCGTCATCCCCAAACGCCGGCCAGTGGTGCCCATTGGGCCGCCACCAACACAAGCCAGGCCGCCCCCAACAGCCGCGTTGCCAACGCCGGCAGTGCCAACGCTACCCGTCCCGCCGACGCGACCCCAGGCCAATAATTTTGACTGTGAGTCGCTGGAGCGAGAGGTGGCGGACCTGAAGGCAAAGGTGACGTGTCTCGAAAAACGCATCGCACAAATCAAGCTACAGCCAGTCCCGACGACCGCGAGTGTCGTGGCCGCCGTGCTGGTGCAACTGCGGGAGGGCCCGCTATTCACGGCCCGCACGATGACCCCCGAAGAACTCGCACAGCAGAAGTTAGGCGAGACGACAACCCAAGAAATCCGCCTCGGTGGCACTCTGTCACTGGGGCTTTTACCCGTTTCCAAACAAGGAGAGTAGAACAATGGCAACCGTCCCCACAAACATCGATGAACAGAACGTCGCTCGGATCGCCAGTGCCGGTGCATCGGCCCACGAGCATTTTATCCAGTTCGGCAAGGTTTTGGACTACGCTTACGAGTCCGACCGCAAGATGGTCAGCCTGGTCGAGTCGCTGGGCGTGCGTGAAAGCACGAGCAAGAGCGGACATCTCGGCGTCCCGATCGCCGGTGCCGGCGCGGCGGCCGGCGCGGTCAAATGAGTGACCCCGAGCGGCTTCAGGCGGAGAATGAAAGCCTCCGCGAAGAAATCGACGGATATCGCCAACGCGAGTTAGCTGATTTAAGGCAGCAACTCGCAGAGGCGAAGTCTGACGTTGTGCACTATCGGGCCGAAGCCGAACGTAACGCCAACACTGGTCGGCAGATTTACAACGAAGCCCAGGCCGAACTCACGCGGCTGAGAGATCAGGTGCGTTCGCTAGAGGAGCTCCGAAATGACGGACTCAGAAAACGTCGCTGAGCGTGGTGCCGAAGCACATGAGCGGTTTGTCAGGGAAAATCGCGAGATTGACCTTGCCTGGAAGGTAGGGAAATTGGACGAGTGGATTGAGGAGAAACTGGCCAATGAACGCCGAGACGGAATCGCCCCCAGCCAATAGCGAGTGGTTTCCCGGCCTGAACTGGGTCCGAGGAAAGTGGGCCCGCGTTCGCTTGGGCCACGAGGCCATGATGCTGGGCAAGATCCAGCAGCAGAATCGCATTGCGCAAATCAACGCCCGCAACGCCATGACGGGCGACATGACAAACACAGACGGGTGGCCCGGAGAGGATGGTGACGATATGGGCGTGAACGTCGGCGATGTCGTACATCATCATCATTACGCGCCACCCGAGGCGCCCACGCCGAAGCGGGCCATGGGCATCGTGCCCAAACTCGCCCTGGCGGCGATATTGTTCGGCGGTGGCGGGGCGGGCGCGCTGGGGCTGGTCCAATTGTTCAGTCTGTGGCCCAAACCTACCGCCGTGACCATTCCTGCTGACAGCGACACCCTGTTCGAGCTTCACCTGGGGGATGGAAAATGAAAAGCTGGAAACGAGCGTGTGTCTTCTGGATAGTAGTAAGTGCAGTGCTGGCCTTCCTGCTTGGCATTACTGTTCCCATAGCGTGCGGTGCGGAACTGAAGCTATACGACTCCATGTCCTTCACGGACAAGCCCGCGTCCGTCAAATTGGGTTGCATTCACACTCAGGCCATCTATCAGTGGGGTCTGTACGGTGGGGCAGACAATCCAGACAAGGATTACACTCAACCAAATGGTAAGTACTTTCGCCTCAAAGCCAAGGAGCTAGAGGATCGTGGTGAAGTTACCGCCTGGGTTGACATCGAATCATGGCCACTTGGTGGAAAGAATCGCGATCCAGCTTGGAACGAAAAATACATGCGGAACAAGTTGGCGACGATTCGGCTGATGAAGGATGCAGCCCCTGGAATTGATTGGCAATTTTATAACTGGCGAGCGGCAGGCTTTGTCTTTTGGGACATGGCGCGTGACAAGATGACCGTGGAAAAGTGGTGGGCATGGCAGAAATTCAACGAGAAATATGCCCTGCCCGTGCTGAAGGCACAAGATGCCATTTTTCCCGATTGCTACATCCAAAAGGGAATGATCAAGAAGGGTCAGTGGCAGCGGATCATGAAAAGCCGCATCCTTGAAATCAAACGCCTGGTGCCGGACAAACCGATCTACGTGTTTATGTGCTTCAGACTCAGTAACGGCAAGGAAGACTTCGTTGATGCGGGAGAAATGCGCATAGCCCTCGCACTTCTGAAAGAGTGGGGCGTGGATGGCTTCGTGCTGTGGTCGAGACCCTGGCCATGGATTCAAGTACCGTGGACGCATCCCAAAGTCCAAGCGTTGTGGACTGTTTTCAAGGAGGCAGCACAGTGACAAACGTAACGACTGAGCGATGTGAGAAGCGGCACAAGAACCTGCCCGGCTGGAAGGGCTTGGGCGTGATATTCGGGGCACTTGGCGTAGCAATCGCGGCCAGCATCACGATA
>SDBU01006185.1_pt1 | contig 14141 bp, 8 predicted proteins | sample 2277071 | NCBI WGS metagenome assembly SDBU01 (sample SAMN10397929, study PRJNA504765) | marine sediment metagenome | isolation source: marine sediment core GS08_GC12, 126 cmbsf | place: Arctic Ocean: Gakkel Ridge, Loki's castle | collected 2008
CAACGGCTCAGGCGACATGCCCACCACGCGCCAGGGCTCCTCCAGGTCCAGCAGCATGATGCCGGCCGCGTATCGTTTGATCCACCCGCCGTGCCAACTCGGCAGAGGGCGGCTCTCGTCACTGTCCACCGCGTGGAAGACGGTCAGCCAACCCTTTTCGGTCCTTACGGGGGGCGCGGCCGGGCCGATCTTGCAGTTGCAGAACGGCACCTGCTCCGAACCGAGCACCAGCTCCGTGTCACCCCAGTACCGGCAGTCCGGCGACCGTGAGAACCAGATGTCAAATGCCTCGGGGGCGCCCCGGCCGTATATGGGGAACGGCCTCTCAAGGCGCATGAACATCCCGTCCTTCTTCTCCGGGAACAGCACCATATTGCGGTTGTCGGGCGCCGAAAGGCTCAGCGTCTCGAACTGCTCGAAGTCGTCGGTCACCGCCACGCCGCCGCGAATGCCGTGGCGCGTGTCCACGGCGAAGCACATGTAGCAGCGGCCCTCGATGACGGTCAGGCGGGGATCGTAGGCCCGCCGCACCTCGTCCGTGTGCAGCTCATAGCACGGCCTGTCCCTGACTTCCCAGGCGATGCCGTCGTCGCTGTAGGCAACGCCCAGGTTGGTCCCGTGAAGCTTCTTCTGCCTGGCATCGCCGTAGTCGTTGCGGAAGACCATGACGTACCTGCCTTTGAACTTCGTCACGCCGGCGTTGAAGACCAGGGTTGCAGGATAGGGAACGTCGCGGGCGGTGAGCACGGGGTTGCCGGGGAACCTCCGGACAGCGGCGCTTCCTGGCAAGTCGCCCTCAGTCATGTCGAACTCCTCCTGGTGCCCGTCCCCAACAAGGGCAGAACGAAAGAGCGTTCTTCTCAGTCTGGCCAGCGGTCCGGCGACGCACGGAAGGAAAATTGGGCGACCTCGCCGCGTCCTTCTATCTGCGGTTGCACTTCCCGCGCCGGGCCAATCACGGCCAGCCGGAACTGACCGTCGCCGATGAGCCGCCGCGCCGCCTCATTGACGGCCGAGAGCGGCGTACTGCGTATCGCCTGCCAGTCCTCTTCCAGAGCATCAACGCTCAGCCCTGCCTGCAGGCCCCGCTCCACGTACCCGAGCACGGCACGCGGACTGGTCAGATGCAAGGGCAGGGAGCCGTGCAAGTAATCGCCCGCCGCGTCCACCTCCTCCCGCGTGAAGCCCTCGTCAGCCACCTCACGCAGAATCTGGTCTATCAGGGATAGCATCTCTGTCAGGTTCTCCACCTGCGTGAAGGTCTGGATGACGAAAGGCGTGAGCATTCGCTCCGCCGGCAGGTGAGCACTGATGCCATAGGTGTGCCCCATCTCGCCCCGCACGCGCTCTCCCAATCTGGAGGTGAGACCTCCGCCGATGATGCGCACGGCCAGGCGCAGGGCCACACGATCCGGATCGCCGGCCCGGATTCCCGGACGGGAAAGCGCCACGAACGCCTGGGTGACCTTGGGATTGTCCATCAACCACACCGGCGCCCTGGACGGCGCGGGCGACGGCTCGGGCGGCAGGGGATCCCCCGCCGCCGCGATAACGGCGACAAGGTCCCGTGCCAGGCGAATCCCATCCTCCAGCGGAACATCCCCGCCGACGGCGGCATAGATCGGCCCGCGCCGTCGGAAGGCCGAGCGCGCCATGGCGGCGGCGTCGCGGTAGCGCACGCGGGCGATGGCCTTCTCATGGTGTGCGCGGGCGTAGGGATGATGCCGCCCAAGGCTCTGGACGTACGGCAATTGCCCGATCACGCCGATCGGCTGGGCGAACGTCTCCCGCGCCGACGCGCGACGGGCCTTCACCAGGCGCTTCCAGCGCCCTCTGTGCAAGCCTGGCTGCTCCAGGAGCCTCAAGAGAAAGCCCTGCGCGACTTCAACGTCCTCACTGAGACAACCCCAGGACGCCTCCCACTCCTGCGCCCGGCACTGCACACCTACGCCGACGGCCTCCCGCTCGAGTTGCCGGCGCCAATCGAGGGGGTCAATCCCGGCGGGGCCTTCGCTGAACAGGGCGGCGCTCAGAAGGCCCAGGGCCGCCCGCCCGGGGGGTTCAAGCCGCCGGCCGCCAGGGCAGTTTATCCAGGCCGCGCAGGCCGGCACGTCCCGCCGCGAGAGGCAGAGCAGCGTCGCCCCGTCCGGCTCCTTGATGACTTCAATAGGTGGCAGCAGTCTCTTCATCTCTTCAACATCCTGCTCAGCAGTCCTGCCGGCCACATCCACCACGGCATGTGTTCCGGAGTGATGTCCAGTTCCAGCGTGTTGGCCGGCGCGAAGACTTCCGCCGCCAGCTCCCGAACGCGCTCGGGTGTGACGGCCGCCAACTCATCAAGCTCACGAGCGTACGTCTCAAAGCCCTCCGTCAGGAGTTCGGCAGTGCCCAGCAGCCGCATGCGCTCAGGCACGTCGTACTCCTGCAAGACCCGGGCACGGCGCGCCTGCTTGATGCATCGGGCGAAGCGGTCGGGGTCAGGCCCCTCGCCGGCGATGCGATCGCAGATCTCCCGCATGACGCGCCGTCGGCGCCCATGGTTGACCGGGGGCATGGAAGCGCCGAACACCGCAAGGACCCCGCCGTGCAGCAGCTTCTGCAAGAGGGCGCCCGCCCCGACACACAGCCGCCCCTTCTCCACCAGGGCCTCGCGGATGAGGGACGTCCTGCCGCTCGCCAGCAGTCTATCCAGCAGCTCCAACGCCGGCCTGTCCACCTCGTCCGGCGAAGGAACTCGATGGACGCGCACCGTCACCGGCACCTGCAACGGCACCCGCAGCGAGAGTTCGCCCGTCCTTGTCACAAGCGGGGGCACGGGAACGGTTTGCGGACGGCCGCCCTCCGGCCGCCACGAGGCGAAATGCCGCTCCGCCAGCTCCTCAACCCGCTGCCCGTTGACGTCCCCGACGACCACCGCATACACGTTGTCCGGCCGGTAGCACTTCCGGTGGAAGGCCTCCAGGTCGTCCGTGCTGACATTCGAAACGTCCTCTTCCCTCCCGAGAGGGCCAAGGGCGTAAGGATGGCCCTGCGCCACGGCCTCCAGGACCATCCGGAAGGCCTTGACGAACGGCTGGTTGTTGTAGACGTGGACCTCCTCCACGACGACCTTGCACTCGACGTCGATGTGCTCGCCAGTCAAGGCCAGGCGCTGGAACCTGTCCGCTTCCAGGCGGAAGACCTGGTCAAGCGCAGAGGAGGGCACGGTGTCGTGGTAGACCGTTGCGTCGAACGAAGTCCACGCGTTGGCGTCCCCGCCGAGTCGTTCGATCCGGCGCGAGTGCTCCTCAGAACCGACGTTCTCCGAGCCGCGAAACATCATGTGCTCCATGAAGTGCGCGATGCCCCGGCGGTCATCGGGCTCATCGCAGACCCCCGCCCGCACCCAGAACCCCGCCGCCACGACCGGCGCAGCATGGTCCTCAGCCACAATGAAACGCATGCCATTGGCCAGGTCGAACGCGGTGGCCGGACGCCTCGTGGTGCTGCCTGGTGCCATTCGTCTTCCCAATCCCATGTCTTTCGGCGCGCCGGCCGGGCGCCAGCACGCCAGGCGGCGATACGGCCGTCGGTGTCACGTCCGGCGGAACTGCTTCTCAAGCTCCCGCCGGCTCAGGAATATGGTAGTGGGACGCCCGTGCGGGCAGGTGTCGGTCGGCCCGGCCTGGGCGCGCTGTTCCAGCAGCCATCGCATCTGTTCCGGGCTCAGCCTTTGGCCCGCCTTGACAGCTCCCCGACAGGCCATCACCGTGATCAGCTTCTCCAGCCTGCCGTGGACCTTGCGCTCGCCCCCCGTCTCCTCCAGCTCATCGAGCAGGTCCCGGAAGAATCCCCTCCCGTCGAATCTGCCCAGTATCTGCGGGAAAGACCTGACGATCACGGTCCGCTCCCCGAACGCTTCGATGGCCATGCCGAACCGCGCCAGGTCCTCCTGAAGGTCCATGACGGCGTAGAACTCCTGCTGGGGCAGCTCGACCAGGTCAGGCACCAGCAGTTGCTGGCTGTCCAGGCGCCCCCCTTCCAACCTCTTCTTGATCGTATTGTAGAGGAGCCGCTCGTGGAGGGCGTGCTGGTCTATCAGGTTGATGCCGTCCTCGGTCTCTTCCACGATGTAGGTGTCGAGCACCTGCAGGCAATCGCCGAACCGCGCCTCCACGTGCGCGGTGGCCGGCCGCTCGACGGCCGGTGTGGCCCCCCGCCCGGGAGCACCGAAAGCGGCCGGGGCGCCGGCCGGTCGCGATCGTGCATGCGCCGGACCCGAGTCCCTCCCCCTCTCCTGAGGAGATCGCGCGAAGAAATCGGCTATCGCCTGCCTGACGGATTCCTTGCTCTCTGCGCCCGGGCCGATGTCGGTCGAGGTGAGCGCCACCTGCGGCGTGAGCTTCGCGTCCCGCAGCGCCTCGCGGATTGCGAGCAAGAGTTGCTGATGGATCTCCCGGGACTGGCGGAACTTGACCTCCAACTTCATCGGGTGGACGTTCACATCAATCGCCGCCGGGTCCAGTGTCAGGAAGACAAAGCAGACGGGCCTTCGGCCGGCCGTCATCAGGCCGCCGTAGGCCTCTGCGATGGCGTGCATCAACGTGCTGTTGCGAACGTAGCGGCGATTCACATAGGTGTACTGCATCCGCGTGTTGCGCCGGTCAACGGCGGGGGGAAGGAGGAAGCCTTCGACCTCAAGTTCCGGGCTCTGCCGGCGAAACGGAATCACATTGTCAGCGATCTCGGCGCCGAAGAACTCCCCCGTCCTCTGGGCCAGGTCGTCCGCCGCAGGAAGGTTGAAGACCTGGCGACCCTTGTGCGTCAGCACGAAGTGTATCTGGGGCTGAACCAGTGCCAGGCGCGTCACTGCCCCGGTGATATGGGCCATCTCGGTGGCCGTCGTCTTCAGGAACTTCTTGCGGACCGGGACGTTATAGAAGAGATTGCGCACTTCGGTCTGTGTGCCCTCCGGGGCGCCGCACGCCTTCACGGCGGCCATCACACCTGCCTTCATCTCCACCTCGTAGCCCGTATCGCTCCCGTGAGTGCGAGAGACGATCCGGGCGTCCGAGACGGCACCGATGCTGGCCAGCGCCTCGCCCCGGAAGCCCATCGTCCGCACGCTGAACAGGTCCTCCTCGTTGGCCAGTTTGCTGGTGGCGTGACCGGCAAAGGCCAGGGCCAGGTCGTCGGCGTCCATGCCGCATCCGTCGTCAACGATGCGGATCAAGCTGGCGCCCCCGTCCTCCAGGTCTATCTCGATGCGGCCGGCGCCGGCGTCAATGGAGTTCTCGATAAGCTCCTTGACGACCGAGGCGGGACGCTCGACGACCTCGCCCGCCGCGATCTTGTTGGCCACACTGGCAGGAAGAATGCGGATAGTCATGTTGCAGAAGCCAGGCCTGTTCCCTCGACTCACTCGGGTTTCAGTTCGGGTGGGCTGAGCCTGGGGCGAACGGCCTCCTCGGGCAGCAGGTTTTTGAGCACCTGCGCCTGCGTGCGCGTGGGCAGGCCGTGGAGGGCGATGAACCCCACGGCGGCTCTGTGATCGAACTCGTCGCCCGCGCCATAGGTCGCCAGCTTCCTGCTGTAGAGGGAGAACTGGCTGCGCACCCCGACTTTGGTCGCCTGTCCCTTGAACAGCTTCATCTTCACCGAGCCGCTCACCACCTGTTGGCTGCTGAGCACATAAGCGGCCAGATCCTGGTGGAACTTATCGAACCATAGGCCGTCGTAGATTATGTCCGCGTAATGGCGGCTGACGATTTCCTTGAAGCGCAACGCCCGGCGCGTCATCGTCACGCCTTCCAGCACCCTGTGTGCAGCATGCAGCACGACGGCGGCAGGTGCTTCATATATCTCGCGGCTCTTGATGCCGACCAGCCGGTTCTCGATGTGGTCTATTCGGCCGACGCCGTGCCTGCCGGCCATGCTATTGAGCTCCTCTATCAGCGCCACGGAGCCCATCTGGTCGCCGTTGAGGCCGACCGGAACACCTTTCTCGAAGGCGATTTCGACGTGCTCCGCCTCGGCGGGGGCGTCGGCAGGGCTCGTGGTCCACGCGTAGACCTCTTCCGGAGGTTCGGTCCACGGGTCCTCCAGGACGCCGCACTCGACACTGCGGCCCCAGAGGTTCTCATCCGTCGAATAGAGGCTTTTCTTCGTCACGTCCACGGCGATGCCGTGCTTCTGCGCGTAGTCCAGCTCTTGCTCGCGCGTCATGTTCCACTCGCGCGCCGGGGCGATGATTTCCAGTTCCGGCGCGAGCGTCTTTGTGGACACGTCGAACCGCACCTGGTCGTTGCCTTTGCCGGTACAGCCGTGCGCCACGGCACCGGCCCCTTCCCGTCGCGCGGTGTCCACGAGCAGCTTGGCGATCAGGGGCCGCCCCAGGGCGGTGGCCAGCGGATAGGCGCCTTCGTACAGGGCTCCCGCCTGGAGTGCGGGCCAGATGAAGTAATCCACGAACACGTCGGCGGCGTTCACCACCAGCGCCTTGACGGCGCCCACCTCCAGGGCCCTTGCGCGGATTGTCTCCAGGTCCTCGTGTGTGCCCAGGTCAATGGTCAGCGTAATAACATCCAGCCCGTAGGTCTCCTGAATCCATCTGACGGCAACTGAGGTGTCCAGACCGCCCGAGTAGGCCAGAACGACCTTTTTCTTATCGCTCATGCCGGACCTCCTCCCCTGCACGAACCGCCCGGATTGCTGGATGCCGCCCCATGGACGGTTGGAAAGGCTCCGAAGACGGCTAGCAACTAAAACGGCCCGCCAGGCGGCATCACAGGATCACGGCCCATGCGAGTCCGACAAGCGGGCCTGCGCCCACACGGTTTATACACCAGCAGAACCAAAGTGTCAACGAGCCCCCCGCCCCCTATTGGGACCCGTTGCGTGCAACTTACCGGCGGTTGGTGCATTATATGAGTGAGGGAAGCTGTGCCCCTGAGAAGGGCATCCACAGACGAGGGCCAAACGACGTGGGAGCAGAAAGCGCAGAGAGCCGTGTGCTCCATTACGACATTAGGACCCCCTCTGAAGCCCGTTCAGAGGCCGAGCTGATTGAACGAGCGAAGTGCGAATGCATTGGCGGGACAAGAAGAAGCTCAAGAGCGTCGCCAACGATGCGGCGAGCCAAGTCTCTTCTTCGCAACTTGCGCCTACCCGCTGGTTAACACAGAAGCCGGGCGATGCCAAAGCCCGGCTTCTTGCACGTACGTGCCCCCTTGGCAACGATTTACGTCAATCGCCCCCTTGCCGTCGTACTCTCGCTTATCTCTCCTGTGCCCCGGGTAGGCCCTCAACACCCCCTCTTGGGCCCACATGCCCCGGGACTCTCGGCCGACGATGGTCTGTAGGTCAACGGACCATCGTCGGCCCGCTCGAACGACGAACGCTTACGTTCCTACGGCTTCCTTCTCAAGAGCCCCTTCGATGAACGCCTCGGTCATGCGGTAGGCTTGGTCATCGGTGTACTGCTTGGGCGGATGCTTCATGAAGTACGCCGACGGCGCCGACAGGACGCCGCCCTGGCCCCTTTCCAGCGCCAGTTTGCAGCAGCGGATGGCATCGATGGCGACGCCGGCGGAGTTGGGTGAATCCTCCACCGACAGGCGCATCTCCAGGTTCATCGGGACGTCGCCAAACAGCTTGCCTTCCATGCGGATGAAGCACACCTTGTTGTCTTTTTGCCAGGGGACGTAGTCGCTGGGTCCGATGTGGATGTTCTCGTCGTCCAGCCGCTCCGCAGCAACCGATTGCACGGCTTCTGTTTTCGATTCCTTCTTCGACAGGAGCCGGCTGCGATCGAGCATATTGAGGAAATCGGTGTTGCCCCCCGTGTTGAGCTGGTAGGTGCGCTCCAGCTTGACGCCGCGTTTCTTGAACAAGTCGGTCAGGGTGCGGTGGGTAATGGTGGCGCCAAGCTGCGCCTTGACGTCGTCACCTATGATGGGCAGGTTCTTCTGCTCAAACCGGCTTGCCCAGTCCGGGTCGCTCGCGATGAACACGGGCATGTTATTGATGAAGGCGACCCCTGCTTGCAGGGCGCATTCCGCATAGAACCTGGTGGCCTTCTCAGAACCCACCGGCAGGTAGTTGAGCAGGATCTCGGTCCCCGACTCTCTCAGAACCTGGACAATCTCCTCAGTGTCCGGTTCAGGTTCGTCGGCCAACACGAAGGTATACTTATCATCGTAGTCTGGCATATGGTCGGCGAAGCCGTCCAGAATCTGGCCCATGCGCACGGTCGTGCCGCTCTTCGGGAGCCCGTCGCAGAACACCGCGGTGCAGTTTGGCGGAGCGAAGATAGCCTCGGCCACATCTCTGCCAACCTTCCGTTTGTCGATGTCGAATGCGCTTGCCACTTCGATGTCAAAGGGGCGGTAACCGCCGATCTCCCAGTGCATCAGCCCGATGGCATCCTTCTCATCTCTACCGCGGTAGTAGTGAATCCCCTGGATCAACGAGCTCGCACAATTCCCAATCCCTACGATGCCGACCTTGATCTTGTCCATTTAAATCCCTCCAAAGACAGTGTGATACCGTTTCATGGGCCAGAACTGCCGGCCCGGTCTGCTGCCCGCATGTGCCTCATCGCCCTCGATGCATACACCACGGCCGTAACCAGCGCGTGGAAGAAGATAAATATGAGGGAACGCAAGGGCACACCGAGCAGGATACTTACAAGTATGGGGATGTTGTAGAGATTCCTTCTGCCCGCCACGCGTCTGAAAAGCCTTTCAAATGGCCCGGAGTCGTCAAGGCTTCTCCCCATTGCCTTGCCGAACTGGTCGTAAGTATGCCGGTAGAAAGCAACAAACAGAATGATCCCCAGGCAATATATCAGGCCCACCGCCTCGCCCGTTGATCTGTAAAGGTAAAGCGCCAGCGCAATGAACCACGAGAACTCGAAGAGCAGGTCAAAGGAGTGCTCCAGCACGCCAATCCTGCTCGTTTGATTCTTTACCCTGGCCAGCTTCCCGTCAAGGCCATCCATAATCCCCACGACGAACGTCAAGATGGAAGCTGGCAGCAAGTGGCCAAAGAAGAAAAGGGCCGTAATCACATAGGCAACTATGTTTATGAGCACCGTGACCTGGTTGGGCGTGACCTTCAAGTCCGCAAGATGATAGACCAGTCTGTTCTCGATAGGGGTATGGACATAGTAAGCCAGGAAATCTGAAGCGCCTTTGCTTGACGTTTCCACCAGCAATCGCTTTGCACGCCGCAGGTCTGCTTCGGTGTCTATATCGATCCACCACGGCGGAACATCACGGCGCAGCTTCGGTACGTACCGCTCTATCGCCGTGATGTCGAAGACGCTCGCATCCCCGGCCGCGGATGCCTGCCGTATGCAGTCTGAAAGCTCAACCTTACCGTCGTCCGCCGCCTGACGAGCGTAGGAGAAGACCTTGGGTAAGCAGAGGAAAAGCCCTGTGTCCACGCAATTGCCTTCGACATGCTTACCTATGTCGACAATTCGTCCTCCCTCTTCCAGGACCTTGGTATCGTCCTGAGTCCCCTCTTTCCGGTCCACAGCAAGCCTGACGGAGCCATCCAGCCCGGCATCGCTGAGCGCCGCCAATACTCTCGCATCGCACAGGTGGTCTGACATCAGAAGCAGGAATCTCTCTTTAAGACAGTCGCTGGCGGCCAGCAAGGAGTACAGGTTGCCCTTCTCCCACTGCTGATTCTCAATATAGTCGATTCTCATCCCGTCGAAATCCTGACCGATCTCCTCAGCGATCTGTCCCCCCAGGTATCCCGTGACTATGTAGACTTGCTCGACCCCAACGCTCCTGAGGTTCTGAAGAATCCTGGAGAGGATGGGCACGCCAGCCAGCGGGACCAGGCACTTAGGCCTGTCGCTGGTCAGCCTGGACAGTCTTGTCCCCCTGCCTGCTGCCAGGATCAGCGCTTTGGGCACTTCAGCGGCTCTATCCATGTCTCTGCGAAGGATCTGACCTGGCGCAATGGTAGCCAAGCGTTGGACGCACATGAGGGAGGCAGGAAGACCCCAACCCCTTGAAGGGAGCATAGATGATACCAGGTTTTGCCCGATTTGCAAGGGACAGCTCAACACCAGGCGATTCTCGTGGGCGTCCTTCGGAAGCGGTGAGCGTCAGGAGGGTCTCGGGGGCGACGGAGCCGACTACGGGATGCAACCCGTACCTGTCAACTTCCGCGCCCTTACTGGTCCTGCTCGGTGGGACAGTCAATCAAGGAGACGACGCGGCGGTCGCCCAGCTTCTCGCGCCCGGTCAGGTAGCTCAGCTCGATCAGGAAGACGCATGCCACCACTTCCCCGCCCAGTTCCTCCACCAGCTCGCAGATGGCCTTCGCCGTGCCCCCGGTGGCCAGCAGATCGTCCAGGACCAACACCCGGTCGCCCGGCTTGATGGCATCTTCGTGCACCACAAGCGTGTCGGTGCCGTATTCGAGTTCGTAGGTCCTCTCCACGGTCCGGGCAGGGAGCTTGCCGGGCTTGCGGATCGGCACGAACCCGGCGTTCAGGGCACAAGCCACCGCGCCGCCGAAGATGAAGCCCCGGGCCTCGGCAGCCACCACCTGGTCAATCTGCTCCCCTGCGAACGGCTCGGCCAGCGCGGCGACGGCCGCCTTCAACGGCTCCGGCTCCTTCAAGAGCGTGGTGATGTCGCGAAAGACGATGCCTTCGGTCGGAAAGCCGGGAATGCTGCGGATGTAGTCCTTCAGTGCCATCGCCGCGTATCCTTTCTGTAAGCGTCCAGGCCTTCAATCCCTGCCGAAACCAGGGGCATCGGCCATCAGCCCCCGAGGGCGATACAGGAATGGCCAGGGACGAGACGTTCTGTCGCCCTTACAGGGCTCGGCATTGTTTGCATCCAGTACCCAGGGCTCACGCCCTGGGCTACATTCTATCGTCCCTGCGGGACTGAAGTGTGACTCTTGCCGTACAAGCATCAATAGGCAGCCGTCAATAGCGGGAGGGCCCTCAGCCGAAGCCGGCGCCCGTCATGGCCTCCTTGAGTTTCCGCAGGGCGTTCTTTTCGATCTGGCGCACCCTCTCGCGGCTCAGGCCCACCTGCCGGCCGACCTCGCGGAGGGTCCTCGGACCTTCCGGCTCCAACCCGAAACGCAGCGACAGTATCCGGGCCTCCCGTTCGTCAATCGTGGCCAGCATGTGGGCGAGCGTCTGGAGCTGCATTCGGTCGAAGAAGACGCGTTCGGGCCCGTAGGCGTCAGGACCCGGGAGTATGGGGGCCAGGCCCGCCTCGGACCGCTGGACGGCCAGCCCCTCGTGGATGCTGATGGTCTCGGTGCCAAGGGTCCGCTGCAGGAGCCGCGCACGGGTGCCGTCCAGGGCCAGGGACTCGGTGACCTCATCCATGGTTGGCTCCCGACCCATCTGATCGCGCAACTCAGACTGAGCCTGTTTCGCCTGGGCCAGGATTTCAACCATGTAGGCAGGAATCCGGATGGTGCGCGCGCTGGAATTGGCCGCCCGCCGGATGGCCCGCCGGATCCACCAACTGGCATACGTGCCGAAGCGGAACCCGCGCTCGGGATCGAACTTCCCGACAGCGTGGAGCAGACCCAGGTTCCCTTCTTCTATGAGGTCCAGGAGGTCCAGACCGCGACCGGCGTAGTCGCCCGCGATGTCCACCACCAGGCGAAGGTTGCGCAGCACCATCTGCTCTGCCGCCTTACGGTCTCCTTTGCGGACGACGCGCCTGGCCAGCTCGAGCTCTTCCTCTCTGGTAAGCAGAGGGTAGAGCGCGATGTCGCGCAGGTACTGGTTGATGGCCGAATCGTGGGTCCGCCGCCGCATGGCTCGCAAAGACTGGCACTATGGTCCTGACGATCTACGAGTCCCGACGCCCGCCGTGAGTCTCGCAGGAGTGAACGCCGGGCGCCGCAGTGGCACACTTCGCCCTCCGCCTGCCCCAGGTCGGCAGACTTACTCCGAATCCTCCGGACCGGAGTCCGAGCCGGGGGCCCCCTCCGTGGCCTCGCCTTCCGGGAGTGCTCCCACATCGAGATCCGTGGTCGCCTCGTCGACCTCATCGGCATGCGTGGACACCTCGCCGACCTCATCGGCATCCGTGGGAACCTCGCCGACCTCATCGGCATCCGTGGGAACCTCGCCGACCTCATCGGCATCCGTGGACACTTCGCCGACCTCATCGGCATCCGTGGACACCTCGCCGACCTCATCGGCATCCGTGGACACCTCGCCGACCTCATCCGGAGCCGACTCCTCCTCCAACGGGGCCTCGGGTTCGGCAGGCGATGACTCTCCTTCCGAGGCTTCTTCCTCTGACTGGGCAGTCTGTTCGGCCGCCGGCTCTTCCGGAGCCGACTCCTCCTCCAACGGGGCCTCGGCTTCGGCAGGCGATGACTCTTCTTCCGGAGTTTCTTCGCCGACCACCTCACCAATCGGGGGGATGTCCAGGCTGCTCCCGATGCCCTCGCCTTCCGGGGGTACTCCCACATCGAGATCCGTGGACGTCTGGTCGACCGTATCCGGAGCCGACTCCTCCTCCGACAGGGCCTCGGCTTCGGCAGGAGATGACTCTCCTTCCGGAGCTTCTTCGCCGACCACCTCAGCGACCGGGATGTCCAGGGCGCTTCCGATGCCCTCGGCCGGCGCCGCCTGGGAGCCCAGCCTCTCGCGCTCAAGCTGAGGCGCTCCCTCCATGGCCTCCTTGACAAGCTCCTCGGGGTGCTCGGCTTCTTCGATTTCATCGCTGCGGATGACGATCCTGGGCACCTGTTCTGCCTCGGCAAGCGCAGGCTCGGCCCGCAGGCTGAGGCCTATCTTGCGATCCTGGACGTCCAGGCGAATGATGCGCACGTCCAGCACATCGCCCACGTCAACGACTTCTTCGGGCGACGGTATCTTCTTTTCGCTCAGCTCGCTGATATGGAGCAGCCCCTCCAACCCGTCTTCCAGCTCAACAAAGGCGCCGAAGCTGGTCAGCTTGGTCACGATGCCGCGGACCATGTCGCCGGAGCGGTAGCGACCGGGTATGTCTTCCTTCCAGGGGTCCGTCTCGAGCTGCTTGAGTCCGAGGGCCACACGCCGTTTCTCCGGGTCCACCTCCAGGACGACGGTCTTGACGGTGTCGCCCTTCTGGACCACTTCGGAGGGGTGGGAGACCTTCCGCGTCCAGGACATGTCGCTGACGTGCAGCAGTCCGTCTATGCCCTCCTCTATCTCGATAAAGGCCCCGTAGCTGGTCAGGTTCCTCACACGGCCAACGACCTCGGTCCCGGACGGGTAGTTCTTCTGAACCAGCTCCCACGGGTTCTGCTCGGTCTGCTTCATGCCCAGACTGATCTCTTCCTTTTCCTTGTTGATGCCCAGGACCATCACGTCCACGACGTCTCCGATGGCCACCACTTCGCTGGGATGGTTGATGCGCCGCGTCCAGGACATCTCGCTGATGTGAACGAGCCCTTCGACGCCCTCTTCGAGCTTGACAAAGGCGCCGTAACTCATCAGATTGACCGCCTCGCCGGCGACCGTGGATCCGACCGGGTATTTCTCCTCGATGCCGTCCCAGGGGCTCGGCGTCTTCTGCTTGAGCCCCAGAGCGACCTTTTCCTTCTCGATGTCCACGTTGAGGATCATCACCTCGATCAGGTCGTCAATGGCCACCATCTCGCTGGGATGGCTGATGCGGCCCCAGCTCATGTCGGTGATGTGGAGCAGGCCGTCAATGCCGCCCAGGTCAACGAATGCGCCGAAATCAACGATATTCTTGACCTTGCCGGCCCGCGTCTGGCCCTTCTCCAGCTTCTCCAGTATGCGGACCTTCATGATCTGGCGCTGGCCCTCGATCAACTGGCGCCTGGACACCACGATGTTCCGCCGCTGCTCGTCTATCTTCAGTATCTTGCAGGTCAGGCGAGTGCCGATGAAATCGGCGATCTCTCCGGGCCGGCGGATGTCCACCTGGCTGGCCGGCAGGAACACCGGCACGCCGATGTCCACCAGCAGGCCTCCCTTGATCTTGCGCATGACGGTCCCGGTGACGATGTCGCCCTCGTCGTAGTTGGTGACCACCCGCTCCCAGTTGCGAATGCGATCGGCCTTGCGCTTGGAGAGCTGGACCAGCCCTGCGTCATCTTCCACCGCCTCAAGCAGCACCTCGACGGTATCGCCCACCGCC
>SDBU01006186.1_pt1 | contig 14140 bp, 10 predicted proteins | sample 2277071 | NCBI WGS metagenome assembly SDBU01 (sample SAMN10397929, study PRJNA504765) | marine sediment metagenome | isolation source: marine sediment core GS08_GC12, 126 cmbsf | place: Arctic Ocean: Gakkel Ridge, Loki's castle | collected 2008
CCCATTCTTTCCTGGCCTGAGGATTCTCTTTTAAAAACCGCTTTAGTTTTTCCTCCTCATCAAGATACATACTCCTGAACTTAAGAAAATCAAAAGTAGTCTCTTCTTTCCATAGTCTTTTTTGACCAAAAATTGCTGCACCTTCAGAACCACGCCTTATCTTAATAGTAATAAAGAGCATCAAGGGAGAAGAAATAGCTATAGCTAAAGAAGAAAGTATTATATCAATCACTCTTTTAATGAATATATTGTGAGGCTTGGCCAGGTTCCATTCCATATCAAATAAAAGAATCCCATCTAGATCCTCTGCTTTAACCCCTACCGTAGATAAGCCAAACATATCGGGAACAACTTTTATCTCATCCACTACTCCTTCACAAAGACTGACCACCTCTAAAAGTTTTTCCCGAGAGATCCCTGGCATGGCAATCACCACATCTCCCACTTTCTTTTCTTTCACCCAGCTCTTAATCTCAGAAAACTTTCCCAATACCTTTACTCCCCCTATTGTCTTGCCTAACTTAGCCTCATCATCATCCAGAAAGCCAACCGGCTCATATCCCATATTCTTATTTTCCTTAACCCTTCCCAGAACCATCTCCCCTGTTCTTCCCGCTCCTAAAATAAGTATGTTTCTCTGCCAACACCCCGCCTTATTCAATATCTTCTTCGCCATTAGCCTGAAGGCGGGCAAAAGACATAAACTCAAAGCCCAACTGAGGATTATCACCGTACGGGAAACATCCATGGTCAGACGGGCAGCAAAGGTTAAAACCATTATAATAAGAAAAGAAATAGTTGCTCCTTTCCAGAGACGCTTTATCTCCTCTCCAACACCAAATCTTTTGGTATAAAGCCTCTCATAGGCAAGAATCACCACCCACAGTCCAAGAAAGTAGGGATAATTTACCAGGTAGGTGCTAAAGGGAAAGGTCCACATTCTGAAAGCAGGGTGAATATAGAAAAGAACGTGTTTTCTCATCAGGTAAGCTAATATGAGAGCTGAAAACAAAGCAGCAACATCAAAAATGACCAAGAAAGTCAAACATATTGTCTTTTTGAACATTACTCGACTTCCCCCATCCAATCAAATCAATGGAAGCAATTGAACTACCTGAAACATTTCCTTATAAATTCTTTGGCCACCAACCAAAGAAAAATAGGATTACCAATAAAATATCGCTTCCACAGCCTCCGTAACCCCTGACAGAGTTAAAAAACATTTCAGCTTACCATTTCTAAAAATAAACTTTCATATTTATCAGTTACCACATCCCAAGAATAATTCGCCTTGACCCTTTCTCTGGCCTTTTCTCCATATACCCTAACAATCTCGGGATTTCTTATAAGATATTCGATCTTTTCCCTTAAATCCTTGATATTATTCTTCTTATAAATTATCCCAGCATTTCCCACTACTTCAATATTTTCTGGAGTTCCATTTGCAATAACACACTCACCAAATCCCATTGCCTCGATTAAGGCCGGATGAGTTCCTCCTACTTCGGTTGCTTGTATGTAACAGTATGCATTACACTGGAGTTCTTTGTAGCCCTCGCCAAAGATAAAGCCAGTAAAAATAATCCGTGAATCACCATCGGCTATTTTTTTTAGTTGCTGCTTGTATCTTGTGGAATAAGGAGCATCTCCCACAATGACTAGTTTTTTTCTAGTTCCAACACTTCCAAATGCCTCAATTACTATATGAGCGTTATTTTCCGGTTCCAATCGGCTCACATACAAGACATACTCATTTGGTTCCAGGTTAAACTTCTCTAAAATATTTCTCGAATCTACTTTCTCTATATTGGCCCCATAAGGTATCATCGTAGATTCCTTTTTATATATTTCTAGATAGTACCTCCTTATTACTTCAGCATCTGAAACAATTACATGTGGTAATTTAGTTGCAAGATACTCACCTATTCTATAATAAAGCTTTCCTATGTAGTTCCATTTCTTTCTTAACCTTTCTATACCGTCAACATTCAGAATAACCTTTTTGCCAGCTAATCTTGGAATAAATGCGAAAGGGCTGTTTGCTGCATTAAGCACAAAGACAACATCATATCTGCAAAATGAACAATGAACTATCGACAGCAACGTATGAACAATTGTGTCAAAATATTTATGACTTATAGTTGGCAAAATCACCAACTTTACGCCTTTATAGTATTTATTTTGGTAATTAATAACGTTCGAACGGCCATACACGGTGACTTTATGTCCTCTTTGAACTAACCGTGGCGCCAACTCCTCAATAAAAGTTTCAAATCCGCCATAATTGGCAGGAATACCCCGGATACCCATAATAGCAATTTTCATTGCACCGCTTTTTTATAAATTTCCAATGTTTTTTCTGCTGTTTTGGTCCAGCTAAACAACTTGACACGCTCCAAGCTCTTTCTTCTAAGTTCTTCTTTTTTAACTGGATTAGACAAAATTTTGTGAATTGCTCTTGCCAATTCTTCATGATCATTAGGTGCAACAAGTATCCCCGCGCCGTCAACAATTTCCGGAATCGAAGATGTGTTTGTAGAAACTACTGGACATCCACAAGACATAGCTTCCAAGCAGGGAAGGCCAAATCCCTCATAAAGAGATGGATAAGCAAAGACTTCAGCTAAATTATAAAAGATCGGAAGATACTCTTCACTTAAATAACCAGTGAAGATTACGTCTTTGAAATGACTTGATGATTTTATATAGGACCTCGCCTTTTTAGGCAAGAAATCTTCTCTGCCTACAATAACAAGCTGGTGGATGATATTCTTAACCTGCTTTAATCGAACGAAGGCTTTTAATAATGTCGTGATATTCTTCCTCTTATCTATCCGGCCCACATAGAGAATAAACTTATTTCTAATTCCAAAAAGTTCCAATATTCTCTCTTCATCTTCTATTGCAGCCAATGGTTTAAATATTTTCTTAGCAGCAAGATGTGTAATTTTAATTTTATCCAATGAAACTTTATATGATTTACCTATATCTTCCCTGGAATAGTATGATATAGTCAAGATTCTAAATGCTCTCTTAATATCAATAGGAATAAGAAGTTTTAAGCGCAACCCTTCGAACTTTCGGAAACATTCAGGAAAATGCAGAAAAGATACGTCATGAATCGATAATATGAGTTTACCTCGATAGATAGGAGGAGCAGCATATTGGACATGTAAAACATCAATTTTATCAACAAAAGTTTTAATCCCAAGAAGAAGTATCCTGGCAAATGGATTTTTAAATCTTACCAGACGCAAACGGACATTCCTAATTTCTTTGAATTTTTCATAATAGGAGTAATTTTCGTCAGTTATATAAAGGAAATATTCGTTTCTATGGTCTATTGCCAAAAGTTCCTCAACAAGATTTCTAATGTAGGTGCAATTACCTGTACCTTCTCTCTCTGCTGAATGAAAATCAATCCCTATTCTCATATTTTTTCAATTATCTTGCAAAGCCTTTCAACCTTTTTATCCAAAGCATTCACATGGGTAACAGCGGTCCTTCGTTTTTTTTGTATCTCAATATCATTTTGGATGCACCCTATAATTTTATTGCTTTTTCAAACTCTTCGGGAGTGTGGACAATGTGAAATATATTCTTATATGTTCCAATGTTCTAAGGAAGTGAATCCCACTTAAGTTTGGAGATATAAATTTCCCCGATGGGTGATCCTTTTAAAAAACCATTTCACGTCGATTCTGATTTTGGCAACAAATCCCTTCATATTTGTGAATTAGCCGTATCTTTTTGAAAGAATCTGTTCGTATATCTTAACTATATTCTTTACCTGTAACTCAACATCAAAATTCTCTTCGACTCTTCTTCTCCCTTTCTTCCCCATTATCTCTGCTATTTCTGGATTCTCTTTTAAATAAATCATCGCCTTAGCTAACGCATCTGGATCTTTCGACGGAACAAGTAATCCCGTTTCACCATCCAGCACAATTTCTAATGAAGCCCCGGTTCTGGTTGCGATTATCGGTTTTGCCATTGCCATTGACTCAATTAGAATAAGACCGAAAGGTTCGTCGTGAGACGCAGAAACAATGATATCAACTGATTTTATTATTTCAGAGATATCTTCCCTGTAGCCAGTGAAAATTATATTATCAAGTAACTTTTTCTGCTCAACGTCTTTCTTAATAATTAAATCATAGTTTTTGTTATCATAAAGCGGTTCTCCCACTATTAGGAATTTTGACCTAGGGTATTTATTTACTACTTTCCTAGCAGCTTTTATGAACTCCCTTTGCCCCTTCCAAACACATATTTGAGCTATAAGTGCTACTGTTAAATCAGATGAGCTCAGATCAAATTCTCTTATTATTCTTCGAGAACAGTTTGAAGGAGAATAATTTTGCAAGTTAACACCATTATAAATAACGATTGTTTTATTCTCTATCTTTTCTCTAAATATACCAACACTGGTTATATTTGTTTTTACTGCCCCAGAAACAGATATTATTTTTGTCGGAAGAATTGTTGAAATAAAGGAAAATATATAGCGAGATAATCTACTTCGGCGAATATCATGCATGTGTAGTATAACAGGTACCCCAGCCAACTTTCCAGCAATTCCGCCAAATAAATGAGCGGATTCATTAATAGTATGTATCAATACAATCTTCTGATTCCTAATAATTAAAATAACGGAAGAAACATAATGTATCGCCTTATATAAATGAACCAATAATTTAAGAGGATTAAAACTTTTCTCTATCCTCTCAACGATGTCAATGTAAATTGGTTCTATCCCGATACTATTCAATCCTTTCGCCAATTTTCCTTCACCTGAGATTATCACATAGGGGGGAAAATGTTCTTGATCCAAACTCTTTAGTATAGATAACAATACTACTTCAGAACCACCGAAATTATTATTCTTTAAACAATCAAGGAAGAGTATATTCTTTGGCATGTTTTATCGCTATCTTTTAATAAGGATATTGTTTATTTTTCTCAGTATAACATAAGTAGAATTGAGATGACGAAAAAATAATCTTGAAACTATTTTCGAACCTAAAATGTAATCGCATATCTTTGAAATATTTTTAGGGAAAAGAAAGAGGACGGAGTACAACCTAACAAACAACTGAAAATAATACCTGAAAAACAAAATCTGGTGATTTGATAGCGATTCTAGATTAAGCATGGAATCTTCAAAGTAACTTATTGATTCTTTAGGAGACAAGAATCCATTTTCTTCGCAAAGATTATATAAGTCAGTCTTAGGATACGGGTAAAAAATTGAAACTTGAACATGATTTGGTTTAACTTTGGCATTAAGCTTAACAGTTTCTAATATCTTAAGCGGATCTTCGAATGGGATTCCAATCATATTGAAAGAAGAAGTACTAATGTCTGCCGACTCGCAAAATGAAAAAGCATTTATTATTTGCCTCTTTGATATATTTCTTTTTAATATTTTATTTCTAACATATTCGTTGCCGCTTTCAATTCCCAGCCCTATATTGAAACATCCAGCACTCTTTAAAAGAGTTATTGTATTCTCATTGGCTAAATCAACCCTTAAGTTACAACTGAAAGGTAAATTTATCCTATTTTGATATCTATGCGTGAAATCCTTAAGCCATTTCCGTTTTAACGGGAATATATCATCATCAAAATGCAAGGAATCAATAAAATCATACTTTCTCAATGCATATTCAATTTCATCCAAGAGATAATCAACAGATTTGAATCTTACATAATTAGAAGGATTATCGCAAATTTTTTTTAACGCATGGTTACAACAATAAGAGCAATTAAATGGACATCCCCTTGAAGCCATAAATAAGCCCGTACCATTGTTTGCTGGTCCAATATTCCTAAGGTCGAATATCTCTCTGTCTGGATAAGGAAGTATATCTAAATTCTTGATTAATGGCCTGACAGAATTCCTGTAAATTTCTTTATCATCTCTAAACCAGATATTCCTGATCTTTCTGATATCACAATCATTTTCTAATTTATCACATAATTCCAACATAGCTCCTTCACCTTCACCGATACAAATCATATCAATTTGCCCAGTGGATATTACTTCCTCTGGGCAAAGTGTGGGATGGACACCCCCCACAATTATTCTAGTATCAAGCCTCTCCTTTAACCATTTTACCCATTTTTCGATGTAGAAAAACATGTTTGTGGTGCTTGAGAAAGCAAAAAGATCAGCATCTATACCATCTATTAATTCAAAAAACTCTTCTTTCGTTTTTTGCTGGAAAATATGAACTAGAACAACTTCATGACCATTTTGTTTTAAAACAGCTGAAAGAGAACCTATTCCTATATAATAATAACCCTTCCAATTTGGCTTTGCAGTTATATCTGGATATATGAAGGCTATTCTCATTACAATATTTCCCTCTTCACTTTAAATTGAATCAATCAATTTTCTCCATTCAGCAATCGATTTCTCCCATGAATAATTTTTGAGTACAAAATCCCTACATCGTATTCTCGATTCTTCCTTGTTTTTGGGTCTTTCCTTTGCGAAGCTTAACATTAGCTTTGCCATTTGCGAAGGGGCAGTCCCCTCAAATAAAAGATTCTTATTTAGGACCCCTAATATCTCTACTGTAGCCCCCTTCGGAGTCCCAAGAACTGGAGTTCCACATGATAGAGCTTCTAAAGTAGTCAACCCAAAACCCTCTAAATCTAATGTAGGCAAAATGAAACAGTCCGCGATTTGATAGTATAAAGGCAGTTTATTATCATCAATGAATCCTAGGAATTTTACATATTCATCTAATTGTAAAGAGTTACAAAGTCTTTTAAGTCTTTTTTCCAGAATTCCTTTGCCTCCTATCAATAAAAGAACATTATTGTTCTCACGGACTACTTTACTCATGGCTAATATTAGATTTTCAATTCCCATTCTTGGCACCAAACGCCTTACTGTCAAGAAAATAGTCCTATCCATAAGAACGCCTAAATTATATTTTAAAAGACTCCGGTTATTAGTCGGCTTAAACCTTTCTGTATCAACTCCACCGGGGACCATTGTTGTCTTATGTTTTATGTCGAAGTGATCTTCAACTTGTTTTCTAGAGAATTCACTAAGAACGACAATTTGGTTGCTATGGTTTAAAGCATATTTTTGAATTTTCTTCAGCATAGTAGAAACTGCAGGCATAAATAATGGACGCATAAATTTCCCCAATAGAGGAACCTCTTTGCCCGCGTATTCTATTAGCCACTCCTGATAAGCTGGCCCGTAAAAGACATAAACTTTTGGAATGTGTCGGCATAAACCCGAACTAACAACAGGCAAAGCCGAGTATGGGTGATGGAGAATAATCAAGTCAAATCCTATTTTACTTGTAAGTTCGTCTAAGAATTTGCGAACATTTATATATATTGACATTAGACTCAAAAATAGATTTATCTTTATTATTGGGAATCGATAAATCTTAACCCCTTCTTTATTTTCTCGCAAGACTCTTTCTCCATATCTCCCTGCTAGAATATAAACATTATGTCCAGATTGAATGAGACTTTTGCTTGTTTCTTTTATAACAATCTCTGATCCCCCCATTCTATCTGGAATGTATAAATCTGCTACCATTAATATATTCAAAACCGTACCACCCTGTCATTCTCTTTTATATTATATTTTCAACTTCTTTACCCATTAGTGAATGAAATATATCAAGAATATTATTGGCAATTTTTTCATTTGTAAATTCCTTTTTAATGCGACGCAATCCTTTTTCCTTCAATTCTTCCCTAAGCGCCTTACTATCAATTAGATGGGTTATCTTATCTCTTAAATCAATATAATCGCCCTCTTGAAATATTAGTCCTGCATCTCCTATAACTTCTGGGATGGACCCCGAGTTAGAGCCAATAACTGGTACTCCACATGACATTGCCTCGATTATGACGTGTCCAAACTGCTCTTTCCATCCCTCGGTAGTCACCGAAGGAAGAACTAGTGTATCCAAGCAATTCATGTAATCTGGAATTTCCGAATGAGGAACACTCTCAATAAGAACCACTCTTCCAAGAATACCCTTCCTCCTGGCATACCGAACAAATGTATCCTTCATCGGTCCTTTACCTACAATAAGTAGACTAAAACTACAAGATAATCCAGACACTGCAGTAACCAACGTTAGCATCCCTTTTTCTTTGACTAACCTACCAATATAACCAATAGTGAAACCTCGCAAACCCAGCTGTTTTTTCAGGCCAGTTTGTGATTTAGGACAAAATCTCAGCGGATCGATTCCAAGCTGTGGACTAACCAGGATAGGGTTATGAAAACCCTTCTTTATAAGATTATCTTTGGCCTCGGTGTTGCCCGCGATGGCGTAATGTGCATTTTGTAATACGTATTTCTCAAAAAATGACTTAGGATACTTATATCTTTTATATATATTTTCCCAACTAAAGAAAACAAATTTACTCTTGACCAGTCTGGACAAGAGTGCAAATTGATAAGCTGATAAGCCAAATGGCTCTGAATCAACATAAATAATATCTGGTTTGACCTTTTTTATGAACCAGATTGTTGGTAAAGGGTCATAAAAGTAAGAATAATAATGACCATTAAAGTATATATTCATAGGAAGTATCTTATAAATTGGATCTTCACATTTTTCAAGGTGAATGTCCCGTAAAGGGTCTCTCCAGTGCTTAGGAACAATCAACATTAAGTGCAAGTCTTTGTATTTTGCCAGTTCCTCAATTTTCTGCTGATTGATTGCCACAACATAAGTGTGAGACACAATAACGACTCGGATCAATGCAATACACCCCGGATATTCGAGTAAACAGAATTTTGTTTCTCGATTTTTCTCATCGTCATTAACAGTCCTACAGCGAACCAAAAATATAGATCAACAATAGGGAACGCCTCTGTACTCCCGGATAAAAAATTACAGGTGGTTATAAACATAAAAAAAGCTAACATTCCAGCCGTTAGATTTTTTAGAAAAGGGTCAGTAAGATTACGATAAATCTTCATTCCTCTCCTAAGTATTAATAGGAATATCCAAACATAGATACTTAGCCCCAATGCTCCCATCTGTATACCTATCGATAGTGCCACTGTCTCGGTAGATGCTATTCCAATAGGAAGTATCGCCTTCTGACCACTTATGGCGCTCCATCTAAATGCCGCATCACCTAAGACACCCAAACCCATCCCTAGTAAATTTTGCGCGATTATTAGAAATGACCCTGGAATAGTCGTCAGTGTCCTGCCCCAAAAACTTAAATCAGCAGCCGTGAAGGTCATCGTGGCTCTAACAAGAACTGACTGAGGCAATAATAAAATAGAGACGACGAAGAGAACAACAGTGAAGAAAAAAATCTTTGTCCTCTTTTTAAGAAAGGAAAGAAAAACCACTCCTATCCCTAGTCCCAACCAACCGGTTCTTGTCATCGTCATTGCTAAAGCTAGGAAAGAAGCTATAAGAGTAATATATATACCCCTTTTTTGCCAACGAGCTAGCAATGGAGTATCTAATACGCTTAGAAAAATAAGAATAGCCATTACTAGAAAAAGAGAAAATGTCCATGGATTACCAAATGTAGACATAACTCGAAGTCTGCCAAGATAAAACATATTCCAGGTAGTCCAAGTGTAACCAATTTTGTCTAACCATTCACCACCCATAAAAAATTGAAAAATCCCAAAACAGCTTGTAATTAAGGCAATAAATGTTAACCCGCCCAAAATAGACTGAAGCTGTTTCTTGGAAAAGATATTATTCACAACAATGAAATAAACCGGAATATAAATGATTAAGAGTCTAAAAGCAAAGAGTCCCTGCACGAATATAGGTGCTCTTAATAAGCCGAAGAGTGCCACAGCGACAAAGAGAAAAATGGGTACATCTAAGGCAGTCTTATTATATTTAAATTCACCCTTTACGAAACTCTTGACCAGCCAAGCTAAGAAGAGAAATAGTACAAAAAGATCTTTGAGCCCAGCTTGAATGGGAGAGTAGTATAACATTAAACGCAAAAAATTGTGAAACGACGCATAAGCAAGAAGAATAATCAGTCCCACTCTTACGTTAGTTAGAGCAACGACTAACATTGCGGAAGCGAATAGTAAAATTGTCATTGTTAAATATCCTTCCTATGCGATACCCGTGATAAGAGGCAAAGAGGACAATTATTCACACTAACACAAGAACTCATATATTAGATTTCAAAACAATTATCCTCTTAACCTTGCATTTCTTTATTTAGTTTCTCTTTCTCCCTGCTGTCTTATTCAAAACTACTGCCAGCTCTACCGCTAAAGAAATCGCCAAGGAACTAGAGAAAATATTACCCTCTTCACCCTTATAGTTTCTTTGATTTCTTCTCTCATTTGTCCTTCCATTTTTGTTTTCTTCAAGTTTTCCGAAGTGTGAAGTATTTGGGGAAACGAAGTGAGCCACAAAGTCCGTGTTATCCGAAGTGACCGGCCCCAAATTTCATTTTCTTATCTGCACTAATATATACGGATTCAGAAAACTAGGTCGCAAAAAATTCGGCAAATTGTTGATATAGATTGTTGTCAACCTTGCAAAAGGTCTTAAAAATCCAGATTCAAATATATTGAAACCAAAAAGGCCCTTTAGGGGTAACGGCTCAAAAGAACACGTTTCTCCATCATTATAATATCTTGATGCTAAAAAGTATCAACAAGAAGGCTGATAATTCTATCCCTAAAGGGCATAAATAGTTTTAACGAAAAACTACCAAATATCATCCATCAGCCTTGCAATTGGAGTTTATTTTCCTTGCAACCACATGTGTAGCCGTACCAAAATCACCAAGGAAACTACTTCTGCCTTTATTATTACCCTCTACTATAGTAAACCCATTTTGTCGAAACCACTTACATATATCAACAGGATTCGCAAGATATACACTATCAGTATCTCCATGGACTGCACTTTTCAGATCTGGCTTTCTATAAAGAAATTCTACTTTTTTAATTTGGAGCTTCTTCTTCGTAAGTAGAAACAAATTTCGCAATAATATCCTCAGTATCTCTGTGACATCCCTCCCAAAAGGCGACTCAATATGTCTCTTGCTTCTCAAAAAAGTCAAACCGCTGTTTTTAAAAAGTCCTAGCAAGGCTCTAACTGAATAGACAGGTGACAATAAATTAGGAGCGATGAGAATAATTACTCCTCGCGTTTTTACCACACGACTCATCTCCCCGAGAGCCTCCTTAACATCTGAAATGTGCTCAATGACTTCATGGGAAGTTATTGCATCGAAGGATTCACTGGAAAAGGGCAGATTTAATAAATCAGCAACACCGTACTCAAGTTTTTGAGAAGTCAATCCCGCACGATTTTGTAAGAATAACGGCGAAATATCTATACCGGTCACGCGAAATCCTCTTTTGCTCAGGAGAAAAGATGATAATCCAGTACCACAGCTAACATCCAGAATGCTAGACCCCTTACCGACATGTTCTTCAATACACGACAGGTAATATGCGAAATAACATTCATCTTTTCTCTTCAGCCCCTCTAAATATCTGCGTGAAGTCTTATAGAACTTCCCCAATTCAATACTAATATCTTTCCCCACAGTTTCTACCTCTTTGAATTATCAAAAGCATTTACTCTAACTCGTGCATAAATCCTCATAGTGTAAGAAATGTTAATCCCGGTAACCCCGTTAATTAAAAGATGAATTCGACGATTTATCTTGCACTTTAGAGTAGGAGACGGTATGTAATCGTCAATTGATAATTTATACACTTCAAAATCGCATTTCTCAAGTAGATTTTTGAGAGTTCTTGGCGTAAAATGGTAAAGATGCAGCTCCCAGGTCTCGTTAAGGGGTTGATATATCCTATTTTTGTGCAATAACCGTTTGATAATTAGCCTCCAAAAATTGTCATTCGGGACAGCAATAATCAGAACACCACTTGGTTTAATGATACGTCTAATTTCCAGAATTGTTTTAGACGGATTAGCAATATGCTCCAATACATGGTATAGGGTGATTGCATCAAAGTACGAATCAGGAAATTTAGCATCTTCTACATACCCAGTAAAGACATCTATGTTAAACTTTTTCTTGGCCTGATCGACAGCATACCTAGAAATCTCAGTACCGTATACATCAAATTTTTTCTTTGCCAGCGCAAGAAAGCTACCAATTCCGCAGCCAATATCAAGTAGTTTTCCATTGTTTTTATGTTGCTCGAGGTCTAATAGTCGTTTTTGCCATAGGTTGAGTCTACCCTTCTCTTGAGGGAACCAAGCTTGATAGTAACCATCGGGATAAGCACCGAGCAATTCATCTTCAACGGGACGAGGATTAACATAGACCAAACCACAATTTCTACATCTAACAACACTGGATACCGCATCAAGAGCCTCTGCACTATCTCCTCCGCAAAGATTGCATCTCACCTCCTCGAATTTTCTAAAATCATTAATTTTGGTCATTCTTAATAATTCCTGTTTCTTTCGTTTTGAACTTTCTACTCTTGAGGAATGAAAATGCTCTCATAAATGCAACTGCTTATATGCTTCTCTGTATACTTCTAGCGTTGCTTGAGCTGTTTTTTCCCAAGAAAATAATTTTGCCTGCACCAATCCTTTATTAATAGTCTCAGCTCGTTCATGGCTATTGAATGATAAAACTTTCAGTATTGCATCGGCTATTTCGCTTATGTCGCACGGATCTACTAAGATGCCAACTTTACCCATGACTTCTGGAATTGAAGAAGTTTTGGAGGCAATAACCGGCGTACCGCAAGCCATTGCTTCAGCTACTGGCAAACCAAAACCCTCGTATAATGATGGATAAACAAAAACACATGCGCCATTATATAGAACTACCAACTCCTCAGTTGTCACATCTCCAACTTCAATAACCTTATCACTCAAGTCAAGCTTATTAATAAGTTCTCGATAATAATTATAATGTTTGCCAATCAAAAACCTACCAGCGATGACTAACTTAATATCCATTCGGTAATTAGTAAGTAATCTCTTATAGGCTTTTAATAGCTCCTCTACATTCTTTGTAGGACTGAGCCCTCCAACGTGAAGAATGTAATCCTCATTAAGCCTAAATTTACTCTTTAAAACTCGAACGTAAGACTCTTTCGCAAGTGGCCTGAAGGCCGGCCCTACTCCTAAATATATCACCTTAACTTTCGCGCTTGACACCTTTATAAATCTCAAAATATCTTTCTTCGTACATTCTGAATCAGCGATTATTGTTTTTGCTTTGCTGGCATTTCTTAATCGTGAAAATAATAGCCTTCTATACAACTTACCAGGGGCTAGCAACTCCGGATAAATAAAATAGGTTAAATCATGAACCGTTACTATGCTTGCGGTATTCTTCATATGATATGGCGGCGGTTCGCCCTGCTGAATAGAATGGTAAATATCTAAGTTATATCTTGCTAATTCAGCAACAAACATTAACCGCTCTTGAAGTATTTGAAGTGCAATATTAACCGAATGCCTAGACGTGAATCGCCATAGTTTGGGTAGTTTAGCTAATCTTAGCTTATCATGATTCCCTATTAAGTCCCTGATAATTTGCGGGACTATAAAATCTTGGGATAGAAAGAACACATATTCATTTGATGGATCTACCTTTAGTAAATTTTGAACTAGGTTTAGAGAGTAGTATCCAATCCCACCTAAACGATGATCCCCCGCCGATAATGCTTCTTGTAGCCATCTCAAATCAATTCCGATACGCATAGTATTATTTTTCACAGATTTGATCTGACTTTTTTGCAATGACTTTTCCATGAACATTCTACCTCGATCAACCGTTGACCATCTCTTAATAATTCTCCCCAAATCTTTAATTTTTCATTATTGCCCATCTCATATCCTGCTTACGATAATATAGCGGAGTGATTGCCTCGAGAAGAGCCTCTCGAAAGTGTTGGATCTTCTTTTTTTGAGGATTCCTTCTCTGGATTGCCATTTTTCCCCCACAGATTCTCCTTCAGCACTTCAAAAAATCCTCTTAAAGCCTTATCCTTGAAACGTAGAAATCACTCGTGTAAATGCCATAGCGGCGATAAATATCCGCCAGGAGCACATCGCCCCTTAATCCCTAAAAAACGATATCGAGCTTTTGCTGGGCAGTATATCGCTGCCTCTTAATTCATGACTTGCCTTCTTATTTT
>SDBU01006188.1_pt1 | contig 14139 bp, 16 predicted proteins | sample 2277071 | NCBI WGS metagenome assembly SDBU01 (sample SAMN10397929, study PRJNA504765) | marine sediment metagenome | isolation source: marine sediment core GS08_GC12, 126 cmbsf | place: Arctic Ocean: Gakkel Ridge, Loki's castle | collected 2008
GTGTAAGTTAAGATGAATCATATCAAATCCTTGCTCTGCAGGTTTGCTAATTCCCAAAAGTGCATTCATGTTTGCACCATCACAATACATCAATGCTCCTTTTTCATGTGCAAGATCTTTGATCTCTGATAAATTTTCTTCATACAATCCCAAGGTATTCGGATTTGTAATCATTACAAGTGCAACATCTGGTCCTATCGCCTTTTTGAATTCATCAAGGTCCATGTTGCCACGATCATCCGTAAGAATCGTAACTGTTTGAAATTTACACATCGATGCAGTTGCAGGATTTGTTCCATGAGCAGAGTCTGGAATAATAATTTTGGTTCTATTTTCATTCTTTTCTGCAAAATATTTTTTGGCAATCATTACTCCAAGCAGTTCACATTGTGAGCCCGCAGATGGCTGAAGAGAAAATGCATCCATGCCGGTGATTTCCTTTAGGTCCCCTTCTAACTCCCAAATAACTTGCAATGCACCTTGTGCGTGACTAGTAGGCATGTGTGGATGCAGGTTTGAAAATCCTGGTAGTTTGGCAAGATCTTCGTTGACTCTGGGATTGTATTTCATGGTACATGAGCCTAGAGGATAGAAATTGGTATCAATGCCATAATTTTTCTTTGATAGTTCAGTGTAGTGTCTTATGACTTGAACCTCGTTTACATCGGGTAGTAGAAGAGAACTTCTTTTTAGCTCTTCTGGCAAGCCCACATCTTTTTCTTCAAAGGGTGTATGCTTGGTATTTGATTGGTTGTAATCAAAAATTAATTTCATTTACTCACCACCGAAACATAGGAATTAATGTCTTGAAGTAAATTTTTTTCAGTGCAACATACCAATAGTCTGTTGTCTCCAACATCTATTCCGCCAAAAATGTTGTATTCCATCAAGTTAGCAATTATTTCTTCAGATGGTTTTGGTGATTTTACTAGAAATTCATTGTAAAATGGACTTGTATTGATGGCCTCAAACCCAATTTTACTTAGTTTTTCTTGCAAAAGGTGTGCCCTGTGATATGACGCTCTTGCTACATTTTGCAGTCCAGATCTTCCAAGTGATGCCAAGTAAATTGTCGCAGTTAATGCCAAAAGTGTCTGATTTGTAGTAATGTTACTTGTAGCACGTTCCCTTCTGATGAACTGCTCTCTTGCTTGTAATGTCAAAACAAAACCTTCGTTGCCTTGGTCATCTGTAGTCATTCCTACAATTCTACCTGGTAGTTTTTTTGTCAAAAATTGTTTTACTGCAATGAATCCAAGATATGGGCCACCAAAACTTGTTGGTATCCCAAAAGCTTGACCTTCTCCTACAACGACATCTGCCCCAAACTCTCCAGGAGTTTTGAGTATTGCCAAAGAGGTGGGATCAGAAATACAGTTTATGAAAAGTGCATGGTGTGCATGCGCCTTTTCAATTAAGCCATGGGGGTTTTTGATGTTTCCGTAAAAGTCCGGAGTCTGGGAAATTACACAAGCAGTGTTTTCATCAATTGTGTTTGTAATGCAAAGCTCTGTTCCATCACAGTATGTTTTGAGAACCTTCAGATATGCTGGATTAAGTCCATCATCTACAAAAACACCCTTTCGTTTGGTGTATGCACTGGACAACAAGGCAGCTTCAGCCACGGCTGATGCACCATCATAAAGAGACGCATTTGAGACATCCATGCCTGTAAGCAGGCAGATGAATGACTGAAATTCGTATAAAACCTGCAAAACTCCTTGACTGGCCTCTGGTTGGTACGGAGTATATGACGTAAGAAATTCTCCTCTTGACACTAGATGATTGATAACTGCTGGTATGTAATGATCATACGAGCCACCACCGGCAAAGTATTTCATTGGTGAATTTTTTTCTGACAGAGATGTCATATATGAAACTAATTCCATCTCGCTCATTGGCTTGTCTAGATTTAATTCAGAAAGTCTTGGTATGAATTCCGATACCAATTCATCTAATGTTGAGCATCCAACAACTGAAAGCATTTTAGAAATATGTTCTTTTGTATGCGGGATGAAATTCATTGATTGATTACTCCTTGCCTTGGCCTACTAGTTCATCATATTGTTCTTTGGAAAGTAAAGAATCTATTTGCTCAGGATTGCTTGGTTTTATTTTCACAATCCATCCTTCTTTATAGGGTGACTTGTTAATCAATTCAGGATGTTCTAATAAATTTTCATTAGTTTCAATAATTTCTCCATCAACCGGACAATAGATGTCAGATGATGCTTTGACAGAATCTATAATTGTCATTACATCATTTTGTTTGAATGAACTTCCTACTTGAGGCAATTCAATTGATACTATATCCCCAAGCTGATCTTGTGCAAATTCTGTTATTCCAACAATTATAATTTGATCGCTTTTTTGGATCCATTCATGTTCTTTAGTAAATTTTCTCTCTGCCACGGGAAACTCTGAAATAATCCCTGTAAAAAAAGTTGTTTTATCTTTTGTAAAATCTAGTGGATGCTAACCTACCATCATATAATTTACCACCGATATTGATCTTAATTTTGCCTCTCAATGGGTACTCTACGGGAACAAAACAATATCCAATTGGTTTGCCAAGTGTAGGAGAAAAATTACCTGATGTCACAATCCCGATCTCCTTTTCCTCATCGTAAATCTTGTTGTCTTTTCGTGCAACCCTTTTAGTTTCAGTAATTTCAAAACCTCTCATTTTTTTCTCAACTTTTTTCTGCTCTAGTGCTGCTTTTCCAATAAATTCAGTCTCAAATTTGACTGTCCATTTTAATGGTGCTTCAAGTGGAGAAATATTCTCATCAATATCGTTTCCATAAAGCATCAATCCGGCCTCTAGTCTTAATGTGTCACGTGCACCCAAACCAATTGGCTTTATTCCATATTTTGTACCTGTTTCCAATAATTTTTCCCAAATTTGTACCTGTTTTGAATCAAAAAACAACTCAAAACCATCTTCACCAGTGTATCCTGTTCTTGAAATAATACAATCAACACCATCGAGTTTTGCTTCTAGCAAATGAAATGACTTTAGATTTTCTATTTGCTCAACTCCTACATCTTTTAACACCATTTCAGCTTTTGGACCCTGCAGTGCTAATAATGCATAATCATCTGTGATGTTTTGAATTTCACATGATTTTACGTTTTCTGTGATCCAGTCCAAATCTTTTTTGATATTTGATGAATTTACAACAATTACAAATTCGTTTGAATAAATTCTGTTAACTATCACATCATCTATTATTCCACCATTTTCATTACACATTGGAGAATAGATGGCCTGTTTGTCACCAATTTTTGAAATATCATTTGTTATCAAACGTTGTATTTGTGATTCTGATTCTTTTCCTTTGATTTTGAATCTACCCATATGAGAAACATCAAACAATCCAACGTTTTCTCTAACATTTTTGTGTTCATCAATAATTCCAGAATACTGTAATGGCATCTCCCATCCATGAAAATCAATTATCTTAGCTTTTGATTCTAAATGATTTTTGAAAAATGGTGATCGCATGCAAAGTAAAATGTTATTATTCGTTATATGTTCATTGAATCGATGAGCTTAATTCGGCCTAGCTGGCTAAAAATGAAAATTCCTTCAGGTGAAAACTATGTTAAAGTAAGAAAGACTTTGCAAAAATATAATCTACATACTGTTTGTGAGGAGGCTTCCTGTCCCAATGTTTCTGAGTGTTGGGATGTAGGAACTGCAACAATTATGATAATGGGTGATGTGTGTACACGTGGATGCAAATTTTGTAATGTTGATACTGGAAAACCATTTGAATTAGATTCTGAGGAGCCACAGCATGTAGCAGAAGCAATCAAAGACTGGAATCTTCGTTATGTAGTAATCACGTCTGTTTGTAGGGATGATCTTCCTGATGAGGGCTCTGAGCATTTTGCTAGAACTATGTATCTTGCAAAAATCAATAGATATACATTTGAGATAGATTATAAAACTCCATTAGATCAGCATATCAAAGCTATAGAAAAAAATTGGGTGCCATTTATATCTGAGGATAATCTTTTATTAGCCTATAATTTAGTACCACATAAAATATTGCAAATCACTGATCTAAAGTCTAATTCATTAAAACACCTAGTTTTTCCAAATATGTGTTTTTCTAGATTTTTCTGGAAATGGGGAGAGCCAAGAGGCGGCACACCTGCAAAACTCATCGGTGATGAATATCTAGCTTTTTTTCATAGCTCTTTTGGAAAAAACAAAAAGAAAATGTTCTACGTTATGGGAGCATATACTTTTCAAAAAGATCCTCCTTATAAAGTTACTAAAGTATCTAAATTTCCAATTCTTCTAGGACCTACTAAAAAAACAAGGGTGTATTTTCCAACAGGATTTGTGGTAAAAAAAGAAAATGATAAAGATATTATTTATCTCTCATATGGAGAAAATGATCAAATTTCAAAAATAGCAATAATTGATAAAGAAAAGCTTTTTGAAAATATGCAAAAAGTTTATTGACGAAAAGCAACATTTGCATGGTTAAAAAGAATATCTGTATGAATAATTCATTAAGATAAGTTCATATCTTTAATTTCTTATTACTTATAAACACCAGTAAAATCACCAGACAAAAGCCCCTCCTGTTCCATAAAATCTAAAGTGGCATCAGATAATTGTTTTTGATCTGGAGCTAACCCAATACGCCTATTTTGTTGGTGCATTCGTCTTTGTCGACTTTCAGCAGCCCCTATATATATCTCTTCACCTTTTGGAAACATTGCTTTTAGATCTGATGTTGTTCTTGGAGCAACTTCATCACTTTCTGATAAAAATTGATCTTCACCTATCTGACTATTAATTAAGTGATTTAAATCCCTTGCTGCAATTGTATAGTTTTGCTTAGGTGTATAAAAATCCAGATTATCCATATTACTTGTAATCAATTTACCATATTTATTTGTAAATGCCTCATTATATGTGACAGATAATGTATCAAAAGCTATTTTAACCCTTTGAAAAAGATCTATCTCTTCTGAAGATAATGTAATCCTGTTTTCAAAAACTTTACTCCCCAAACAAGTCACCCAACTTATAGCTATTGAAGAAGCTGTTTCATCATCCGTTTTGCTATCTAAAATGTGTTTAGCAAAAAATTTGTAAAGCGTTTTTAAATTTTTATTGACATCCGGTTCAAAATTTCTTGTCCAACTCAGTTTATCTTTTTTTTCAATAGTTGAAATTGTTTCAGCTTGCCTTTTAAAATCCTCAAAACTTTGTTCACTAAAAACACTATTATACCTAAATCGTCTAAAAGATTGTAAAGCTGTCATGTTTTCTCCTTATTTATATAATTGCTCTAAATAATTAATATTATAGCAATAATCGCAATAAAACTCCATATCTTTTTTGTTAAATAAATTTAATAAAAATAGAAGGTTATCTTACATTTTTCTAGCATTTAAGTCACTTAAAATAATCAACCTATGCATTAAATTGAATTAAACCAACTACAATAAATTTAAAATAATTTTTATAACAACGAAAACAAATCAATATAAGATTGAATGTGATAATTTAAATTTTAAATACTTACTTTTAGAAAAGTTCAAAAAAGCTATATTCAAAAAAAGCACTAACCTTCCTAGAGTTGATGAGATTGGGTAGTGATCAAAAAAACCGATAAGCAAAAAACTAACTATCATACAAATAGAAATGATAGTAGCTGGATTAAGAGAGGATTTAATAGTATTGATAAGAGATATCAAAACCATAGCTATAAAAATAGCTAGAGTCAAAATACCAGTTTCAGCTCCTAGCAGTAAATAAATATTGTGAACATAAGCTCTTTCTACTGGAATTTTTGAATACTCATTTCTTTTTATTAAAAAGTTTCTAAAACCGATCCCTAATATAGGTTTTTTTTCTATCATATTAATTGAAACATCTTTTAAAGAGTCTCTAGTTTTAGCGCTTAAGATATTTAATTCTTTAGCTTTTTTAGATTGAAAGAAAGACCCTAAAAAACCTCTCTCTATCAGATATTTTGAGCCGATAGCTAAAATGCATAGCATTATGGTTAAAAAAACAAAAAGCATTTTTTTTACATCATATTTTTTTAAACCCATCAAAAAGAAGAATAGAAAAGATGATATAATAAAAGCTGCAAAACCGGCTCTTGAAAAAGTAAGTATTAAAGCGATTAGCTGAAAAAACAAAAATAGAGAAAATAAAAGTTTTTTCTTAGTTTTGTAAATTAAATATAAGCTCAAAAGCGCTGAAACATTTAAAAAGCCAGCAAAGACATTGGGATGAATAAAAGTTCCATGAGCTCTTAGAAATTCACTGTTTTGAGAAGGTAAAAACTTTAATAAAAAAGCAGAGCTAGTATCTATTCTAATTTTGCAAGATCCCAAATCATGAGAAAAAATAGGTTCATTAAAAACAGTAAAGCCAATTGGTTTTTGCAAAATAAATTGCATTATGCCAATAGATACTTCAAATACAGTGTAGGTAAAAAATAAGATGAAAAAGATTTTGACAATGCTTTTTTGATGTTTACGGAAAGTAGGTGATACAAATAAAAGACACACAGCTATTAAAATATAAGCTTTGAAAAGATCATAAAAGGCTCTATGATGAATCTCCCCTTCTGAAAATAGTATCGATAGCCTAGCTAATAAAAGATATAAAACCAAAAAACCTATTTCTAAAGATAGATATCTTTTTAGCTTATCTTTTTTTAAAAAGCAAAAAGAAACAAAACCTAAAAATATAAAATCGATAACATTTATAAATCTATTTAGCCCAAAAGTTTTTTGAAAACTATGATCTAAGAATTTAAATATTGCAGGACTAATTACTATTAAACTCAAAAATAAAATGAGTTTATATGGGAATTTTCTAGAATTTTTCAAACTATCTATTATTTTTTTATACATAAAACTTGTAAAAAAAACTTTTTTTATAATAAATAAACCTTAAGGAGACATTATGAAAAAAATAGCTTTTTATTTCACTTTATTTCCATATTTTCTTTTTGCATTTAGCAATATCAGCTCAAACTTTGAACCAGAGCAACAAAAAAGAGTTTTTCTATATTCTGATCTTTTATATTGGAAGACCTTTGAAGATGGCTTAGATTATGTCTATGATGATCAAATAGCATCTGCATCACCGACTGGTCTTGGCGGTGATGTTAAAAGAGCAACGTATTCTTGGCAATTAGGATTTAGAGTAGGTTTTAAATATTTAATAGATTTTGATAAATGGCAATTAGATACTCAATATGGAAGGATTACTCCAAATGATTCTCAAGAGATTGTAAATGCTGAAAACAAACAGATGTCTTCAACTTTTCAACTACCTAGCAATTTTTCACTTCAAAAAGCTACTAGCAGGGTTAGAATAAGCTCAGATTTTGCAAATGTTTTATTAGAAAGACTTTTTCAAGCAAGTGAAAAAGTTCAAGTCAGTTTTGTATCAGGTCTATCTGGTCTTTGGATAAAAAGAGATTGGGAGACTAGATATTTTGATAACTCTTCTAATGTAAGAGTTATCATTCCCACCTGGCATTTTAAAGGCGCTGGTATAAAAACAGGTTTAAATTTTGATTGGGCTCTAAAAAGAGGATTTAGTTGGAACGGCAAATCCAATATAGCAACAATTTTTGGTAACTATGATACTTGGATGATAGCTTATGATAATTTTGATAGTAATAAAGTAGAAAATGCCCATTTAGACGATTTTAGAGTCGTTACAAATCTTCAACTGCTTTTAGGCCCAGCTTGGCAAAGAAGTTTTCAAAATATAAATTTTAAATTAGTTGCTAACTATGAGATGAATGTTTCGTTTAATCTATCTCAGACAAATAGATCTTTATATCAAGTATCTAACGCTCAATCTAGATTTACAAACAACATAGTCCAAATGCATGGACTAACATTTTATGCTGTATTTAATTTTTAAAAGGCCTACTTTCATAGGCCTTTAATTAAAATTCAAAAAAATCTATCAATTTATAAAAAATCTAACATAGAGCATCCCATTTCATCTTCAAATCGCATTACTGCATCTCTATCAGCGAGGGGGACTTCATCAATTAAATTGTCTCTATTAGGAGATTCAATAGCAATGATTCCTGGTGTTTTCCCAGCTAATCCATCCGGAAGCATAACACACGAAGCTTTCGCATTATCAGGCAATCGTCTTATAACTTCTCTGAGCAGATCAATAAAGCCATTTCTTGCAGCTATATGTAGAGCAGAGGAACTATCCTGGAAAATTTGTACAAAATCTTTTTTTTCACAATCTAAAACTTCATCTAATATCATTGACGCAAAACCTATTTCTCCAATTTCTACAGCAATATGTAAAATTGTACCCTCTTTTATATTTCTAGATTTGACATCAATTTTCTCTACAATGAATTTTACCATATCTATAGAGCCTTCTCTAAGATTGACAAATCCATCTCTAACAGCAATATGAATAGCTGTTTCTTTTTGCTGATTTCGCATACATACAAAATTCCACCTATCTTTAATTGGCAATTTTTCTAATATCTTCTCAACCAATTTGATATCATTCATTTTTACAGCTTCTATCAGAGCAGTAGTTCCATCAACTTTACTTTGAGCTTTAAGAGTTTCATTATTTAGACCTTGCAAAAATATTTCTGCAAAAGCTATCTCTTGGCACTTTATTGCTAAAATCAAAGTCGAGTTATTAGACTCATCAACAACATTAATCATTTTTTCTTTTTTTAATTGTATTGAAGTTTCAATTTTACTAATCTTATTATCTCTTTCATCAGTTTCTAAAGCTTTAACATCTGAAATCGATTGCATTTCATCAAGTACAAAACAACTCATCACTTTTTCAACTTCATCTTTTCTTAAATGAGGATTGAAAGGTTCTTGTAAAATTAAATGAAATACATTTTGTCTTTCAAATATTCTTTGTTTGAAAAGAGCCTTCAAAAAATCAAAATTTTTGTTAATTATAGCTGCTCTTAGCGGATTTTTTTCAGATAAAATCTTTAAATCCATTTTTAATGTACCAGGCAAAAACAGCATTGAATCTTCTTCAAGAAGTCCTAATGCTTTTAAATTTGATGGATTTATTGATCTACCTGCAATTACTCGTAAACTCATAATTTTCTCCTTATGTTTTGTATAATTTTTTTACAAAACCACTGAGACTCTCAAAGAGCTAACAAAAGAATTTCTTGATTTTCTCGATAAAACTTCAATCTAATATTGTAGCTATTCGAGATATCTGTAGTTTTTTATAATTTTTTAAATAAATAAAATTGGTAAACGTTTTTGATTAACGTTTAATAAGAATAATAAGAATAATAATTTGAAAGATTTTTGAATAAAAGGGTTTGAGAGGATAAACTGACAGCCTTTCCCCTAAATATCTCTTTAGTTGATTTTTGTTGTTCTTTTGTTTTCATTTTTCTTACCTGTTTTTGCGCATTTGTAATTAAATGCAATTACCTTTATTGGTAATGCTCATAATTATAATAGGAAACCCTATTTATTACAACTAAATCTATCAAAAATTTATAAAAAAACATAAGTGTTAAAAAATCAATATTTTATATATTATTTAAATATTTTATTGATAAAAAATGAACATTTAGATGTATCGAATGCGATACAAAAGATAGATCTAGACAAATCATTTTGAAATCCATAGGACTGTAACAGCTATTGCAATAATTTTATAAATTCACTAATATTGCATCAAAAATTTTTTTTAAAAAAAATTATGCCACTTTCAATTAGATTAGATAGCTTTAAAAGTTATACCTATAAAAAATATTCAGATGCAAAAGAACATTTTGTAGATGGAAAAAACTATCTCGGGAAAAAAGTTGATTCTTTAAAAAATATTTCTACAAAAACAGTGCTTGATTTAGCAAAAAAAACAAAAAATTGTATCTTGAACAACTACAAAGCTACATTTTTTGTTATAGCTCTTTTATTTGCCTTTGAGTATGCACCAATGAGATTTTTAGCAGCATCATGTGTAACTTTAATTGTTCAGAAAATAGATTTTGAAAAAGAGAAAGAAGTGGTTTCAATAAATAATTTTTCATTAGCTATATTAGGAGCTATTGGAATTATTTTAGAAATAGCTTTTTGCCCTGTTTGCGATCCATCTTTTTATTTAGCTCCAATGATGAGTGGAGCTGCTTTTGCAAGAGCTAGTTTTAATCTCTATCAAAATTACTATACAAAAGATTCATAGAATCAAAAGATTCGTAGAAAAATTTCTATCATCAAATTATAAATTTTTCTTATTCTGAAAGAAAATGAAAATCAATTTTAACTAAAGGGTAATATATGCAATTAATGGATGCGATTTTAAATAGAAGAAGCGTTAGAAAATTTAAAGATAAAAAAATCTCGAAAGAGATTATTGAAGATATTTTAAAAGCTGCAATGTATGCACCTAGTGCTATGAATCAACAAGCCTGGCAATTTATAGTAATAGATGATAAAAAATTGCTCTTAGAGATTCCAAATATACATCCATATGCGGATATGTGCAAAACAGCCTCTGCTGCGATTTTAGTATGTGCAGATACATCTAAAGAAAAATCAAAAGATATGTGGGTAGTTGATTGTGCAGCAGCAACACAAAATTTAATGCTAGCAGCATTTGATAAAGATATTGGATCTGTTTGGGTGGGTGTATATTTTAGAAAGGATCATGTAGATGCATTTACAAAATTTTTAAAACTACCAAAACATATCATACCAATATCTTTGATCCCGATAGGATATCCAGCAGAAGAGGTTAAAAAAGTTGAAAGATTTAAAAAAGATAGAATTCATTATAATTCATTTTAATTCTTTTTCATCTCTAAGCTTTTTTTCCTGGGCTTTTCTTCCCCCAAAAGCGAAAGAGTTTGATAAAGATCCATCTTTAAAAATAACTCTATGACATGGAATGTTTTTAGGATCAGGATTTTTATGTAGAGCAAAGCCCACAACTCTTGGAGTTGTGTTTACTAATTTAGCGATTTCACCATACGTTTTAGTTTTTCCTTTTTTAATTTTTTTAACTTCTGAATATATTTTTTTGAAAACTGACATAACTTTAAAAAAAAATCCAAATAACGTATACATTGTAGAGTAGTTCAAATACATAAAAAATGGGAGAAAATTATGAAAAGAAAAGTAGTAAACCCAGACCCTTCACATAAAAAAAGAATTCAACAAGAGGAAAAACTTCAAGATAAAGAGCTCAAAGATACAATAGAAGATACTGAAGAGCTTGAAAAAGAGATGAAATACAAGACAAAACCTCACAAATCATGAAACTCAAGTTTTTAGGAACTAGAGGTTATATAGAGCCTAAAAACAGACGCCACAATAATCATACTTCTTTAATGATTATTCAAAACTCTAAAAAGATAATGATTGATTGTGGCGAAACTTTTAAAAATAAATTAAAAAAAATCAAACCTGATCATATAGTTATCACACATGCTCATCCAGATCATGCTTTTGGTTTGGAAAAAGGAGCCTTTTGCCCTGTGTGGGCAACTAAAACTACTTGGAAATTAATCGATCACTTTCCTATAGATAAAAAATTTAGAAAAATTATCTATCCTAGAAAAAAGCAAAAAATAGCAAATGTCACTTTTGAAGCTTTTAAAGTTGAACACTCTATAAAAGCCCCTGCTGTAGGATATAGAATTAGCTATAAGAAAAAAGCTTTTTTCTATGTTCCAGATGTACTGTGGATTATTGATAGAAAAGCTGCTTTTAAAAATATTATCTTTTATATCGGAGATGGAGCAACTATTCAAAGAGTTATGGTTAGAAAAGATAAAAAAACAAACCAAATCTATGGCCATGCAAATATTCGTCAGCAACTAACTTGGTGCAGAAAAGAAAAAGTAAAAAAAATGATAATTACACATCTTGGATCTGACGTTGTAAAAAATGAGAAAAAAGCTAAAAAGATAATTGAAAGATTAGCAATAGACAGAGAAGTAGATTTTGAAATAGCATTCGATAGAAAAGAAATTGATTTAGATTAAATAGCTATATCTTTAAAAATACTCAAATATTATCTCAATTCAATCTTCAAAACAGGATAGTTTTGCCAATTTTTAAAATCGAAATGCCACCATTCGTTTGGCAAAAGCTCAAAACCTCCGATATTGATCATGACATCTTGCAAAAGTTTTCTATTTTGTTTAATTTCATCTGATAAATCCTCAAAATCTAAGTGGGCTTTTTTTTCAAAAGAGTCAAATTCAGTTGGCATTGCAAGTTCAGTTTCATCTACTAGATTGATTAGAGTAACATCAATGGCTGTACCTCTAGTATGTCTAGTTATTTTTTTTGGATTACCAACATATCTTTCATCTGGCAAGACATCGAAAAGAATTTGTTGAGCCCAAATAGGTCTATATCCATCAAAGATTTTAAGCCCTAAATTTTGTTTTTCTAAATGTTTTTGAACTTTATTAAGACTTATAGCTACATCTTCATGGATATAACAAATATCAGTTTTGTAAATATTTTTTTTTGTAAAATTATTTTCAGTTGCATAACGAATTTCTAAAACAATTTTATCATTAACATCTTTTATATCTACAAGTGGTTTTAGAGAAATAGCATTTTGCATTTTAACCTCCTATTTTTAGAAATTTTATTTTAATTGATTTTTCAGCCATTGAAAATATTTTAAATCTACTTTATCTATATTGATAGAAAATATAGCTGGAATTTCATATGAATGGATATTTTTTATCTCTATGTTTATTTGATCATATTTATCTTTGAGAGTTTTAACTAAAAGAAGAGACTCTTTTCCCTCTTCAATATCATTTGAGCCCTCTGGCCAAAAATATAAGGACTCAATCTTATCTAGAATATTTGCACAAGCGATTAGCTTTTTTTGCAGCAGTATTTTAGCTATCTTTTTAGCCTCTAACGCATTTGTGCATACTACATAAACTAATATCATATCACTCATTTGAAATTCCCTTATTATATATAGACTCTAGGGAGTCTTTCATTAAAAGCGCATAACACTTCATAAGAGATAGTTTTGCAAAGAGATGCTATATCTTGAATTGTTATCTCTTGAGTTTGTTGTCTACCGACTAAAACTACTTCATCTCCAATGTAAGCGCTACCTTCTGTAATATCGACCATAAATTGATCCATACAAATAGTGCCAATGATAGGATGTTTTTTGCCTCTGATCAAAACTTTTCCTATATTTGATAAAGATCTGCTATATCCATCTCCATAACCGATTGGAATTGTCACTACATTTGTTTTTGCTTTGGTAACATAGATATGGCCATAGCTAATACCCTCATCTTTTTCAACAACTTTAAAATATGAGACCTTACTTTTAACTGAGAAAATGGATTTTATATCTTTAAATTTATCTGGCATAGGTTTGCTATAACAACCAAAAGGCAAAGCGCCGAGTCTAACCATATCTTTTAAATCAATTGCAAAATCGCAAAGAGCTGCAGTGTTTACCATATGACAAATTATTGATCTATCAGGTTTTATTTTATTTAAAAGATCATCAAAAATTTTACTTTGGACTTTATTCATCGGATGATCTTTTTGATCTGCACAAGCAAAATGTGAAAATATTCCTTTGATTATAAAACAGCCCTCACCCTTCAAGTATTTATATAAAGAGATTGCAGTTATGGGATTTACTCCAATTCTTTTCATTCCGGTATCTACTTTTAAATGAACTTTGCACTTTAAAGACTTTTTCTCACAAAAATCTTTGACGAGTTTTGCTTTGAAAAAAGAGCTAATTGTAATTTCTAGATCATATTTAATTAGATCTTGTATTTGATTTTCATGAAAGGTACCTAAAACTAAAATTGGAAGATCGATATTAGCCTCTCTTAACTGAATTCCCTCTAAAAGAGTAGCAACAGCTAAATAATCAACTTCTTGATTTTGAGCTATCTTTGCTATCTCAATGAGGCCATGACCGTATGCATTAGCTTTGACACAAAGACAAAACAGAGAGTTTTTGAGATGAAATTTTATTATCTCAAGATTTTTTTTAAACTGCTTTGTATCGATCTCTATCCAACTAGAATAATTTAGCATACTTAACCTTTTGAGATTTGAAATAAAAATATTAATCTATATTGAGATTAAATC
>SDBU01006189.1_pt1 | contig 14139 bp, 13 predicted proteins | sample 2277071 | NCBI WGS metagenome assembly SDBU01 (sample SAMN10397929, study PRJNA504765) | marine sediment metagenome | isolation source: marine sediment core GS08_GC12, 126 cmbsf | place: Arctic Ocean: Gakkel Ridge, Loki's castle | collected 2008
GGTAGGCTCTGGGGACCTGATACAATTTTTTGGTTCTGGCTGTCAATCGGTACAGCCATTATTCATCAATTCTGTGTCTGGTTCGTTTGGAGGACAGAGCTGCATCTCAAATTAATAAGCAAGTGGTTTGGAAAACGGGCATTTTTGATCTGGACAATATTATTTATGGTCCTGTTTATCTCCCGTTTTTTGTTCGTTTTTATACTTGGATATGCCAATCGCGGCACCTGGAACATAAATCCGGTTTTAGGCTGGACGATGACAGCTGTGATCCTGATGCCAGTAATTTATACTTTTTATTCCGTAAAAAAATATTTTACTTTAAACCGGGCACTGGGCATTGATCATTTTGATCCCTCATACAGGCAACTTGGAATGATACGTGAAGGGATCTTTAAGTATACCTCCAATGCCATGTATATTTTTGCTGCAATGATACTCTGGACCCCAGCTTTAATATTTGCATCCAAAGCCGCGCTTATCTCTGCATTATTCAATCACACATATCTCTGGGTGCATTATTACACTTTGGAGTTACCTGATATTAAAAGGATTTATTTTGATAAATGACGATCTATTAGTGATACATTCTGCATAAATACAAAATAATTATAGAATTATATAATTGCAGATTATATAATTAGCATATACTAATAAATCAAGTTATATTATTTAATATGCCCTGGAGGGGTTTTTGCAAAAAAAGACTATAGTCATTCCTACATATTGGGGTCCTCCCGAAGACGTTGACCTACAGGCAGATAAAGTATTTGACCACCCGACCCCTCTTGACCAGGAAGGTACGCTTGGAAGAGTCCTGGAAAGCATGCATATACTAAACAGAAATGATTTTTCAGTAGTGCTGATCATAGCAGCAACATTAGATAGTATTGAGAATGAAGTACTGGACAGGGTCAAAGAGATCTGTGAGCCTTTTAAAGAAAAGATCGATATAAGTCTTATCCATCAGGGCAATTTGAGTAAGATAAAGCAAAAGCTGCTTAATGAGTATGTTCCTGATGATTCCTGCGCCCTGATAAATCTTGATAACTACTCTTCGGTAAGGAATATGTGTTCCCTTGCTGGAATCCTAAATGGCAGTGAGTTAGTCATCTTCATCGATGATGATGAAGTCTTTACAGATAGTAAGTTTATTGACAAAGCAGTTAAGTTCGTGGGCACAGAGTTTAAGGGAGAAAAAATACTGGCTGTAGCTGGATATTATATTAACGGTGATGGGAAATATAAATTAGATGAAGCCAGTGTGCCTTTGTGGAAGAAGAAGTACTGGAACAATGTGTTTGCGATGAATCAGGCTTTTGGCCAGATCATCGGTAAAGGTCCCAGATTAAAACCGACTCCCTTTGTTTTTGGTGGGAATATGGTAATTCATAGAGAACTACTGACAAATGTACCTTTTGACCCTTCGATCACCAGGGGCGAAGATATTGACTTCCTTATAAATATCCGGATAAGTGGTGCAAGGTTTTGGCTGGACAATACTCTTTCCATAGTGCATCTTCCGCCATCTAAAAAAAATCCGCAATGGTTAAGTTTCAGGGAAGATATCAAAAGATTCTTATACGAAAATAAAAAGGTATCGGACCACAGCCATTTAAATGGAGTAAGCAGGGATGAATTGATGCCTTATCCCGGTCTTTTTTTAGGAGAAGACCTGGAGGAAAAAATACTTGCGGCCAGTAAGCTTCTTTATAATGATTATAAGGAAGCTGGAGACAAGCATGGCATGGAGCAGTGTATTATCAATGAGGAAATAGTCAAGACAGAAAGCTTCAAAGCCATAGATACCAAAAAATGGCTCTCAAAGCTCAAGTCTAATTGGAAGGTTCTGACCTATGCTTCTGCAGGAATCGGCATACCGGAATAAACCCTTTTGTTTGATTGAATTTTATCCTATTTCTATTATAATATGTTTCTTAATGTTTAAAGGCACTACTGTGTGCTGCAAAGGGAGGATTTTTGAGTTATAAGATCAAGAGCAATAAAAAGATTGATAATAACAAGGCAAAATTGGAACTGGAAGTATCCAATAGTTATTATAAAAAACAGATAGGTAATGCTTATAAAGAGATAGCTAAAAAAGCTAATATACCTGGTTTTAGAAAAGGCAGGATACCACATCAGGTCATTGATTCTAATTTTGGAAGGCCATATGTCCTGCAGGAAGCTGCGAGCCGTTCCATATCAGAGCTTTATCCGAAAATAATAGATGAGACAGGTTATAAGCCTATTGACTATCCTAAAATCAATATAACCTTAATGGAAGAGGATAAATCACTCGGGTTTGAAGCCGAGATCGAGCTGGAACCGGAGATAAGACTTCCAAAATACAGGGGAATAAAAGTAAATGCCTCTCCGGCAGAAGTAAACGACGAGGAGCTCCAGCTGCAGATAGATAATATAAGGAAAAATTATGCGACTCTTGAGCCAGTTGAAGACTATAAAGTTGCTACCGAAGGAGATTTTGTAACCATAGATTTTAACGGTAAGATCGAGGGTAAGGAATTTGAAGGGGGAAGTGCACAGGATTATACACTGGAACTGGGTTCGAAGACCCTTTTCCCTGAATTTGAGACCAGTATTGCTGGAATGAAAAAAGGCGAAAAGAAGCAGATATCACTCCTGCTTCCTGAAAATACTGAGAAAGCAGATATTACAGGTAAAAAAGCTGATTTTGATATATTAGTCAAAGAGATCAAGAAAAGAGTACTTCCTGAACTTGATAAAGAGTTCATAAAAAATCTTGGAGAATATGAGAAGGTTGAAGATTTTACAAGTGAGTTCAGGCAAAGACTTGAGGAACAGAAAAAAGGTCAAAGGCAGTCCCAGGTAATAGGCCAGATAATCGAGCATATTGTAAAAAATATGAAAGATGAGATCCCTGCCCCGATGATCGAGAGCCGTGTGGGGAAGATAGAATCAGAAGTCAATGAAGGTCTAAGTAAGCAGAAGATGAGCAAACAGAATTATATAAAGGCCTTAAATATTACTGAAGAGAAATTCAATTCACAGATAAGGGAAAGAGCTGAGAGAGAAGTAAGGGAATATCTTATCTTCACTGCGCTGGAAAAGAGTGAGGCTTCAAATATCAAAGCTACAGCGGAAGAGATAGCAAAGGAAAAGGAAGACATACTCTCAAGATATAATAAGGATGAAGAGAAGAAGAAAATATCAGAATACTTCGAGAAGCCTGAAGCAGAGATGCAGATAAGTGAGACAGTAAGAAGAAAGAAGCTTCTGAGTCAGCTTGAGCGGAATGTAAAAGTTATTGAAGAAGCACCAAAAGCTGATAAGATTGATGATGAGAAAAAGATCTGGACCCCGGAGGAAGAAATGGTTAAGAAAGAAAAGGAAACCCTCTGGACCCCGGATTCAAAAGAGCCAAAAAGTGAAGACAAAATAGAGGATGATGATAAAAATGAATGAGAAAATCACAGGAAATTACCTTATCCCGATGGTCGTAGAACAGACCAGTAGAGGTGAAAGGTCTTTTGATATCTATTCCAGGCTGTTAAAGGAAAGAATAATCTTTTTAGGTTCAGTCATAGATGATAATATTGCAAACCTTGTAATGGCGCAGATGCTTCATCTGGAAGCAGAGGATCCTGAGAAGGATATCCAGCTGTATATTAATAGTCCCGGTGGAGTAGTTACAGCGGCCCTGGCAGTTTATGATACCATACAGTTTATTAAATCACCTGTATCTACCATTTGCATCGGCCAGGCTGCAAGTGCTGCTGCGGTACTTTTGCTTGCAGGCGAGAAGAAGAAGAGATTTTCACTTCCGAATTCAAGAGTGATGCTTCACCAGCCTTCCGGAGGGATCTCGGGTACGACTATCGATGTAGAGATCCACGCCAGGGAGATGGTCAGGATAAGGCAGCTGCTCAATGAAGTGATATCAAAACATACCGGCCAGGATATCGTTAAAGTCGAAAAGGATACCGAAAGAGACTTTATCCTTGATGCCAAGGAAGCACAAAAATACGGAATAATCGATGAGGTAATATATAAAAAATAATATGGGAGAGTGTATTTAACTTGTCCAGTGAAGGAAAGAATAAGGATGATTTTTTAAAATGTTCTTTTTGCGGAAAGTCCCAGAAACAGGTAAAAAAACTTATTGCAGGACCTGGAGTATATGTATGTAATGAGTGTATAGACCTGTGCAATGAGATAATCGATGAAGAACTTAAGGAAGATAAGGAATTGAGCTTTGAGAATCTTCCGAAACCAAAAGAGATATATGATATCTTAAATGAATATGTGGTAGGACAACAGATGGCAAAAAAGGTCCTTTCTGTAGCAGTATATAATCATTATAAAAGAGTGAGGTACGAGGGTAGCATCCAGAAAGATGATATAGAACTCCAAAAGAGTAATATTTTGCTTTTGGGCCCAACTGGCTCCGGTAAGACACTTTTGGCCCAGACGCTGGCTAGAATATTAAATGTCCCGTTCTGCATTGCCGATGCTACTTCACTTACAGAAGCTGGCTATGTAGGAGAGGATGTTGAAAATATACTCCTAAAACTTATCCAGGCTGCCGACTTTGATATTAAGAAGGCTGAGACAGGAATAATCTACCTTGATGAGATAGATAAGATCAGCAGGAAATCAGATAATCCATCGATAACAAGGGATGTATCCGGGGAAGGTGTCCAGCAGGCATTGCTTAAAATACTTGAAGGTACAGATGCAAATGTACCTCCACAGGGCGGAAGAAAACACCCTCACCAGGATTTTATGCAGATAAATACCACCAATATTTTATTTATTTGCGGAGGCTCTTTTGGTGGGCTTGACAGCATTATCGAGACAAGGCTGAACCGGAAAAGCATAGGCTTCATATCGGAAAAGATCCCTTCAAAATTTGAAAGAATCGATACGCTTCTGCCAAATGTGATGCCTGAGGACCTCCTGAAATACGGCCTGATACCAGAGCTTATCGGAAGACTTCCTGTGCTTTCTACGCTGGCAAATCTTAGCAAAGAGGATCTTGTAACTATACTTATAGAACCAAAGAACTCGCTTGTAAAGCAGTATAAAAAGATGTTTAAGATGGATGATGTAGAGCTGGAATTTTCTGATAATTCCCTGAGGGCCATAGCTGATAAGGCATTAAAGCTTGGTACCGGAGCCAGGGGGCTAAGGGCCATAATGGAAGAAATAATGCTGGGAATAATGTTTGAGATACCAAATAGAAAAGATATAAAGAGATGTGCCATTACAAGGGAAGTAGTAGAAAATAAAATAGAACCGAAATTATTTATTGATTCAGAAGGAAGCAAATACCTCAAAGGTGAAGAAAAGTCTGCTTGACATGGTTGATAAAATTGAAGGCAAATACGATCCATTAAGCTTTGAAAATGAAATATACGGTTTCTGGCAGAAAAAAAATTATTTTCATGCAGAACCGGATCAGTCAAAGACTCCTTTCAGTATGGTCATCCCGCCTCCAAATGTGACCGGCTTTCTGCATGTTGGACATGCTCTTAACAATACACTTCAGGACGTGATCATCAGGTATAGAAGGATGAAGGGCCTTAATACTACATGGATCCCCGGCACCGATCATGCAGGCATCGCAACACAGAATGTTGTGGAGAAATCCCTTGCACTGAAGGGTACTGACAGACACAGCCTGGGCAGGGAGAAGTTTATTGAGGAAGTATGGAAATGGAAAGATGAATATGGAAGCAGGATAATATCCCAGTTAAAGGCCCTCGGATGTTCCTGCGACTGGGACCGCCAGAGATTTACCTTCGATGACGATTATGTAGATTCTGTTACAACTGAATTTATATCCCTCTATAATGAGGGACTTATATACCGTGGAAATTATATGACAAACTGGTGTCCCAGATGCCGTACCGCCATATCTGATATTGAAGTGGAACATCAGGACAAGGCTGGAAATCTGTGGGATATAAAGTATCCCCTTATAGATCCTGCAACCGGAAAACCCGGTAATGAAGAATATATAATAGTATCCACTACAAGACCCGAGACGATGCTTGGCGATACTGCGGTTGCGGTAAATCCGGGGGACAACAGATATAAAAAGCTAAAAGGGCGTCTGGTCTTCCTTCCCCTGATGGAGAGGATCATTCCCATAATAGAAGACGATTATGTTGATATGGAGTTTGGAAGCGGAGCGGTAAAGGTCACTCCCGCCCATGATCCGAATGATTTTGATATAGGTAAAAGACATGATCTCGAAGAGATAAATATAATGGGGGAGGATGCAGTGCTCAACTCCAATGCGGGCAAGTATGCAGGCATGGACCGGTACGAGGCCAGGAAAAAGGTACTGGAAGACCTCAAGTCAGGCGGATATTATCTGGGTAAGAAGGACCACACCTCATCTGTAGGCACATGTTCCAGATGTGATACGATCGTGGAGCCAAGAGTTTCCATGCAGTGGTTTGTAGCGATGAAAAAACTTGCCGCTCCCGCTATAGAGGCCGTACGGGATGGCAGGGTAAAAATAATTCCCCGTAAATGGGAAAAAATATATTTTGAATGGATGGAGAATATCAGGGACTGGTGTATTTCCAGGCAATTGTGGTGGGGGCATAGAATACCTGTATGGTATTGCAGTTCATGCAATGAGATGATAGTAAGCGCTACCCGGCCGGAATGGTGCACTAAATGTGGTAGCAATAAACTAAAACAGGATGAAGATGTCCTGGATACATGGTTCAGCTCATGCCTCTGGCCCTTTGCAACTATGGGATGGCCCCAAAAGACCAAAGATCTTGAGCATTTTTTCCCGACAGATGTACTTATAACAGCTCATGATATCATATTTTTCTGGGTGGCCAGGATGATCATGATGGCCCTTCATTTTATGGATGAGGTGCCTTTTAAGCAGGTATTCATAAATCCTCTTGTAAATGATCCTACCGGGCAGAAGATGAGTAAATCAAAGGGCAATGCCGTGGACCCAATGGTAATAATTGATAAAAATGGTGCCGATGTATTAAGGTTCACATTGACTTCTCTCACTACACCGGGAAGAAACCTTCTGCTTGGAGATGAAAAGATCGATGGGACAAGAAATTTCGCCAATAAGATCTGGAATGCATCCAAGTTTGTGATCTCTGCGATCGGAGATGCCGGCCATGACAAGACGGGCAGCCGGTCAGCTGGTAATGATGTCCAGGCCAGGAGCATCCTGGACATGGATCTTGATCTTTGGGACAGGTGGATCATATCACGCCTGAATTCCACTATAGAAGATGTAGAAAAAAACCTTTCAAAATTTAATTTTTCCGGGGCGTCCAGGTCCCTGTATGATTTCTTCTGGAGTGAGTTCTGCGATTGGTATCTTGAGTCTTCAAAGGTGAGGCTTTATGACTCCTCAAATGAAAAGGATAAGGACAGGGAAGTATGCCAGTTCATCCTGTGGTTTGTGCTTGAGAAATACCTTAAGGCCCTGCATCCTTTCATGCCTCATATAACTGAAAGGATATGGCAGGCTATCCCGCATCAGGGTGAAAGCATAATGATAGGGAAATATCCCCGGTCCGATAAAGCATTTACCGATAAGGAAACCGAAAATGCCATTCTTTTAGTTTTTGATATCATAAGCGAAGTCAGGAAGATAAGATCCGAACTTAAGATAAACCCGGGCATCAAAGTGAATATATGTCTGGATATTAAAGAAGATGATATCAGCAAGACAGTATCTGCCAATATTAAATATATCCGCAGCCTTGCCAGGGTGGACAAGATAGAGTTCAGGGACACCGGGGATGGGAAGGGATATATAAAGACTACTACCGGAAGTACTGATATCTACATATATATTCTCGATGCTGTAGACATAGACCTTGAAATAAAAAGAATCTCAGATGAGATGGCTAAAATAGAGTCCGGGATGGCTGGCAGCAAGAAAAAACTTGAGAATCCTCAATTCATGAAGAAGGCTCCGCAAGATATAATCACCAAGGAAAAAGACAAATTGGTGCAGGCCGTGCAGGTAAATGCAGTGCTGGCCGAACAGCTTGACAAGATGAAGAATATTAAAAAGTAGATAATAAAAAGGATTTTTTTGAATTTTAGCCAGGTCAGCAAATATCTTGATGACGCTCTCATATTCGGCATAAAACCATCTCTTACCAGGATCAACAAGATCCTTCAGCTAATGGGTGACCCCCATAAAGATACAGATTTCATACATATTGTGGGGACCAATGGAAAGACCTCTACCACTGTGATGCTTGCAGAGATACTTAAAGGACAGGGTCTTAAGTCTGCTTATCATATATCCCCCCATATAAACAATTATGCAGAAAGAATATGGATAGACGGATCTGATATTACAGAGGAAAAATTTGCAGATACCTTTGATGGGATATATCCATATATTGAGGAAGTCAATAGTAGCCTTGACCTGGGAGGTCCCATAACACAATTCGAGATAATAACTGCAATGGCATTTGTGGCTGCCGTAGGTAGCGGCACAGAAGTCATGGTGCTGGAAGCAGGAATGGGCGGCAGATGGGATGCTACAAATGCTGCGGATGCAAAAGTTGTGGGACTTACAGGCATAAGTCTTGAGCATACACAGATCCTTGGAAATACAATTCCGGAAATAGCTGCTGAAAAGGTCGAAGTCATAAAAAAGGGAGCACGGGCCGCGACTATTTCCAATGATCACACGGTCCTTGATATTATAGAAAAAAAAGCTTCAAACATGAAAGCGGACCTATACATCTACGGCAGGGATTTCAGCATAAGCTCCAGGGAGTCCAGAGGTTTATCAGGCTGGAAAATAGGACTGGAGGCGGTATTTGGTAAATACAGCGGTATCGAGATCCCCCTTATCGGTGACTACCAACCGCTTAACCTCTCACTTGCCGTAGTGCTTGCAGAGCTTTATATGGATACAATAAATAGAAAGCTTGATGGAGACCTTTTAAATAACAGCCTGGCCGGTTTATGCATAAAGGGAAGGTTTGAGATGATCAGGAAGGATCCGCTTGTATTTTCTGATGTCTCTCATAATCCGGAAGGTATGGATAAATTTTCCAGGGTAATGGAAAAATATTTTAGATCAAAGAAAAAGACAATAATACTTGCAGTTCTTGCAGATAAGGATTATGGGGTCATGGTAAAGAAAGTCCTGGGAGTCGCTGACAGGCTGATACTCACATCAAGCCATACCGGGCGGAGTCTTTCTGTGGACAAACTCCAGCAGAAAACAGCAGAAATAATGGAAAAGAGCTCAAGTGATATTAAGATGCCGGCAGAAGTTTATGCTATGGACAATGTGGAAAATTCTTTAAAGTTTGCATTAAAAATTTCTGGCACAAATGATATTATATGCATTACTGGTTCACCGGCCAATCTGGTAGGCCTGGATAAGATCATTTGATATTACCTTGACCATACAAGCTGGTAGAGGAACTGGAAATGTTAAAAAATAATTTTGTTTTAATAAAATTATACTTTTAATTGGAGGATAGATGGATCTTTTTGGATATGTGGATGATGTTCTAATTTTTTTTAGGTTGCCCATATGGCGCTATCTTATCTATGGGATAATATTTATACTGATAGTTATATGGCTGGCTTTTGTATACTGGACATTCAGGGACGCAAAGCTCAGGAATACATCTCTGGTGGCTGCAATTTTTTGGGCACTGGTCGTACTGGCCTTTAACTTTCTTGGCCTTGTGATATATTTGATACTCAGGCCGCCGGAATATATAGAAGATGTGCTTGAGAGGGATCTTGAGATAAAAAGGATGCAGCTGCTATTGGACTCGGACTTTTCCAGCTGTCCTTCATGCGGCAATGAGACGGGGCCTGATTTCATGATCTGTCCATATTGCCGCAAGAAATTAAAAAATACGTGTATTTCCTGTAAAAAGCCTCTGGAGTTTAACTGGAAGGTCTGCCCATATTGCAAGACGTCCCAGTAGCAGTTGTTGTTATTATTTTATTTGACTGGATAGAGAGTGAGGAGCATTGAGCGGATGTGAAAATTGCAGAGGGAGCTGCGGACTAAATATAAATAGTGCGGGCATTGAGAGAAGTTTGATAATAATAAAACCTGACGGGCTGCAGGCCAGGGTAGTGGGGAAGATAATCTCAAAGTTTGAAGATGCCGGCTTTACTATTGAGAATATGAAGTTGACAAAAATTGATGAGGAGCTCGCCTCGGCACATTATAAGGATCATGTTAAAAAGGATTTTTTCGGGCCGCTTCTTAGATACATAACTTCCGGTCCGGTCATCATAATGGTAGTAAGTGGTGTGGATACCATAAATAGGGCCCGGGATTTGATGGGACCGACTGATTCGAGGAAAGCACCAAAGGGTACGATCAGGGGGGATTTTGGAAAAGATATCACTATAAATGTAATACACGGCTCTGATTCTACTGAAAGTGCGGAAAGAGAGATCGGATTATTTTTTACTGGTCCGGACCAGTAAATAAGATAGGAGTCTGAGCCCAATTTTCGAACAGGCTCCCGGGACCATGGTTTTATTATTAAGATATTTTTTATATAAAGACAGGTATTAAGTTATGGCAAAAAGAAGAGGAAAGATAGTATTTCTAATAACCTTTTTTGGAGGAGTATTGGGGGCGATCCTGGGGCATGTCCTTGCTGATACCATTCCGATACTTGATAGGGGATTAAAGGTAGGCACCGATTCATTAAACCTTAACCTTCATCTCATAGACATCAGTTTTGGGATACATATAAATATTACCCTTGGTGCCATAATAGGATTGCTTATTGCATTTTTACTTGCAGATGTCGGGACAAGAAGAAGGTCCTAGGACCAAAATAATACTTGCATCTGTTTCTCCCAGGAGGAAGCAGATCTTTGAAGCAATGGGTCTTGATTTCGACATCATAAGCCCTGTGGACTGTGATGAAGAGATTAGTGGGGATCCTTATGATATTGTATGCCGCAATAGTATTTCCAAGGCTAAAAATGTTTTTGGTGGGCAGAGTTTAGGAAAACTTGAGGCGAGCCACAGCAGAGAGGGTTTTAGGTTTTTAATCTCAAGTTTTGATACAATAGTATCGATAGAAGGCAGAATACTTGGAAAACCTTCTGGTCCCGGAGAGGGATATGAATACATAAGACTGCTTTCTGGCAGGACTCACAGGGTAATAAGTGGAGTATGCGTCCTGGACAGCAGTACAGGAAAATACGAATACAATAGCAGCACCACACAAGTAGATTTTAGGAAATTATCTGAAAGTGAGATCAGAAATTATATCTCACAGAATGATGTAGGAGATAAGGCAGGAGCATATAATATAAATGGCCCCGGCCTGGTGCTTGTGAAAAAGATAAATGGATGTTTTTATAATGTAGCCGGGGTACCGGTCTATGAGTATATAGGACTACTGGAACAGTTTAATTATAAAATATTGTAGAAGCTTAAGGAGTAGCAGATGTTCGACTTTTTTTTGAATATGATCGGCAGGGATATGGGTATTGACCTTGGTACGGCAAATACCCTGGTATATGTAAAGAGCAAGGGCATTGTCCTGGAGGAACCTTCGATCGTTGCTATAGATAAGGACAAGAAAAGGATACTGGCTGTGGGTAAGGAAGCTAAAAGGATGGTCGGGCGTACACCTGGGAATATCGTGGCAGTAAGGCCACTTAAGGACGGTGTTATCGCAGATTTTGAGACAACTGAAAAAATGCTCAGGTATTTTATCCAGATGGTACATAAGAATGTTACTTTTGCAAGGCCCCGTATCGTGATCTGTGTTCCATCGGGTATCACACCTGTTGAGAAAAAAGCAGTCATTGAAGCAACGGAGCAGGCGGGAGCCCGTGCAGCATATATCATAGAGGAGCCTCTTGCGGCAGCAATAGGTGCAAATCTTCCAATTGATGAACCGACAGGAAGCATGATCGTAGACATCGGCGGCGGTACCTCAGAAGTCGCTGTAATATCTCTGGGAGGGATAGTAGTCAGCCAGTCACTCCGCATTGGCGGCGATGAGATGGATGAAGCAATTGTCTATTATCTCAAGAAGGATCATAATCTACTTGTGGGTGAGAGAACGTCAGAGAGAGTAAAAATAGAAATAGGATCGGCATTTCCACTTGAGAATGAGGAGAAGATGGAAATAAATGGAAGGGACCTGGTCGCAGGGCTTCCCAAGACTATAATAATTACAAGTCAGCAGATAAGAAAGGCCCTTGAAAAACCGGTAGAAGACATTGTCAATGCAATAGTCGAGGTTCTTGACGGCACCCCGCCTGAACTTTCTTCCGATATTATGAAAAGAGGAATAGTCCTTGCAGGTGGAGGTTCATTACTTAAAGGATTTTCAGAAAGAATAAGCCGTGAGACACACTGTCCGGTATATATGGCAGAGGATCCGCTTGCAGCAGTTGCAGTGGGAGCCGGAAAATGTGTAGAAGATTTTACAACCTTAAAAAAATATTTACGTTTCTCATCCTAGGAACCTGTCTAAAAACTGGGCACAAGCCCAGATCCAGTTTTCGGACTGGCTCTTAGTAAGCAGGGGAACCGTGTTTAGGGATAAATTTTAGAATATTTTTATAAATCGTGATAAATAATAGAAGATTCAGAAATATCATCGTTCTTGTCATCCTTGTTTTTCTTTGCCTGGTCATAATCACTATAAGTTTTAGGGGTTCCGGTGTCACAGAAAGGATAAAAGCAAGGACACTGGATGTTTTTGAACCTGTACAGGGGAAAATATCTTCCTTCTTCAATCCTATTACAGGATTTTTTTCACAGGTAGGTGAATATATAGGGCTGCAGCAAAAATATCTTGATCTGGAAGAAGAAAATGCAAGTCTTCTGGCCAGTTATGCAGAGAGCACAAGTATAAAAATCGAAAACAATGCCTTAAGAAAATTGCTGGACCTTGATATAAGAGAGGATAATGAGACTGTAGCCGTAAAAGTAATAGGTTTTTACGGCAGCAGATGGCAGTCTGAAATCATAATAAATGCAGGAATGAGTGGTGGAGTGCTTAAAGGCATGGGAGTTGTGGGCACAAATGGATTATGCGGCATAGTGATATCAGCCGGCAATAAAAGCTCAAATATCAGGCTTTTAAGTGATCCCCAGAGCAGCCTTGGCGTGAGGATACTTTCATCAAGAAAACTGGGTCTTATAGAAGGAAGCCAGGACGGAACGATCTATCTGCATTATATATCAACAGACGAGGAGGTCTATAAAGGCGATATTATTGTGACATCTGAATACGGACAATATCTACCGCCCGATATTTTGATAGGCCGCGTACAGGGGGTCTCCCGTATCTCAGGCAATCCTTATCTGGAGATAGTAGTAGAGCCTTTTGAAGATTTTAAGGATCTGGAATATTTGATGGTGATAAAGTAGTGATAAGATTTTAAGGTAATTACAGGCATTATTTATGGGGTCTTAAAAGATTTATTTTTATGAAGACAATTAATAAAATACTTCATTTCGCATTACTTATAATAGCAGTAATGGTCCAGATAGCTTTTTTTGAACATCTGGAGATGTACTTTATAAGTTTTGATCTCGTGCTTATAGCTATTGTAGCCATAACACTCCTGGATGGTGCATTCTATGGCATTATCTTTGGTTTTATTGCAGGACTTATCCTGGACCTGATGGTAGGCGACCTTGTAGGGGTGTCCGCACTGGTATATGCACTTGATGCCTTTATTGTCTGGAAGCTTGTCGAGGCAGGATTTAGAAGTAAGCTTACCTCACAGATATTTCTGGTTTTTATAGTGACAGAGGCTAATCTCATCATAACAAACCTTATAAGATTTCTATTCAACTATCAGGTAGATCTGCCGGGTATGGGACTGGAGTTATTGATACTGCCGGTCTTTAATATACTCCTTATGATAATGTTCTATCCGGCAATAAAGATAGGAATAAGCAGGGGATTGGAAGAATTTGAATTCAAGTATAAGAATAAGACTTAGAATAATAATATATGCCGTATTTATTTTTCTTGTGGCACTGGTGCTCAGGCTGTATTTCCTGCAGGTAATAAGCGGAGAGCTGTATGCAGAAATGGCATCAGAAAGTATTGCAAGGCAGCAGTCCATTGCAGCACCGAGAGGAAATATTTATGACCGTAATGGCAA
>SDBU01006190.1_pt1 | contig 14138 bp, 14 predicted proteins | sample 2277071 | NCBI WGS metagenome assembly SDBU01 (sample SAMN10397929, study PRJNA504765) | marine sediment metagenome | isolation source: marine sediment core GS08_GC12, 126 cmbsf | place: Arctic Ocean: Gakkel Ridge, Loki's castle | collected 2008
GTGAACCACCGACCGGAGAGCCGTATGCGGGAGAACCGCTTGTACGGTTCGGAGGGAGGGGAGACCGGGTAATCAACCGGTCTTTCCTACCCCTATCCGGGATGGGCACTCAATCACCGGAGGTTGTGAGCTTCAATTGCACTTCGGCTCGGCGGATGGCTTTTTGGCGGGCATCGAGGGAGACTTGGTCGGTGATCTTCATCGCCCGGGCTTCGACTAGAGCCTGCTTGGCGGTGGGGGTATCGAGCTCGTCGGGTTTGCGGGCCTGTTCGGTTAGGAGCGTGAGGCGATTGCCGACGACCTGGGCGAAGCCGCCGTCCACGAAGAAGACGTGTTTGTCGCCGTCTGTCTCGATGCGGAGGGGGCCGATCCCCATCTTGCACACCAAAGGCGCACGGTTTCGCAGGATCCCGACTTCACCGTCGTGGGCCGGAAAGGCGACGAACGTCGCATCGCATTCGAGAACCGCCTTTTCCGGTGTGATAACGCTGCAGGAGAATGTATCTGTCTTGGGCATTGGTTGTCAGTTGTTAGTTGTCAGCTATCAGTTCGTAGCGGCCGCCGCCTGTGGCCGCCTAATTGTCCACAATCCGCAATCCACAATCCACAATCAATCCTGCGCCAGCTTCTCCGCCTTGGCCGCAGCCTCCTCGATTGCCCCGACGTACATGAAGGCCTGCTCGGGCAGGTGATCCCACTTGCCTTCGCACAGCTCCTCGAAAGAGCGAATGGTATCCTCCCGCGAGGTATAGTTTCCGGTAAAGCCGGTGAACTGCTCAGCCACAAAGAACGGCTGAGACAAAAACCGCTCGATCTTGCGCGCCCGGGCGACGACGATCTTGTCATCCTCGCTCAGCTCGTCGATGCCGAGGATGGCGATGATGTCCTGCAGATCCTTGTACCGCTGCAGGATCTGCTGCACCCTGCGGGCGACGCCGTAATGACGCTCGCCGATAAACTCGGGGGCGATCAAGCGGCTGCTCGAGGCCAGAGGATCGACCGCCGGGTAGATACCCTTCTCCGTTATGCTGCGCTCGAGGTTGACCGTGCTGTCCAGGTGCGTGAAAGCAGTCGCGGGGGCGGGGTCGGTGTAGTCGTCCGCCGGCACGTAAATAGCCTGGATACTGGTGACCGCCCCCTGCCTGGTGGAGGTGATGCGCTCCTGCAGCTCGCCCATCTCCGTGCCCAGCGTGGGTTGATACCCAACCGCCGAGGGCATGCGGCCAAGAAGAGCCGAAACCTCCGAGCCCGCCTGCGAGAAGCGGAAGATGTTATCAATAAAGAGCAGCGTGTCCGCCCCGGTCTGATCGCGGAAGTACTCAGCCATGGTCAGGGCGGAGAGGCCCACGCGAAGCCTCGCCCCGGGCGGCTCGTTCATTTGCCCAAAGACCATCACGGTCTGGTCGATCACGCTCTTGCCGGTGTCACCGATCTTGGCTTCCTGCATCTCGAGCCACAGGTCGTTGCCCTCGCGGGTGCGCTCACCCACTCCGGCGAAACACGAGTAGCCGCTGTGGAAGCGGGCCAGTCGGGCGATCAGCTCCTGAATGATGACCGTCTTGCCCACTCCCGCCCCGCCGAACAGCCCGGCCTTCCCGCCGCGAACCAGGGGGCAGAGCAGGTCGATGACCTTGATTCCGGTCTCGAACAGCTCGGTCTTGGAGGTAAGGTCCTTCAGCTCGGGCGGCTCGCGATGGATGGGGCGGCGGGTTTCGATTTCCACCGGTCCGCGCCCGTCAATAACCTCGCCGAGGAGATTGAACACCCGCCCGAGGGTCTTTTCACCGACCGGCACGTTGATGGGTGCACCGGTGTCGAGGATCCGAGCTCCGCGTTGCAGCCCGTCGGTCGAACCGAGGGCCACCGCCCGCACCCGCCCGCCGCCAAGGTGCTGGGCCACCTCACACCAAAGCGGTTCTTTGACGGTGAATCCCTTGACCGGCCGCTCGACCTCGACCTGCAGGGCGTTGTAGATGTCGGGCATCTTGTCCTCGGCGAACTGGGCGTCGAGGATAGAACCGATGACCTGGGTTACCTTCCCGTAATTGGCGTCTTGCATAATACCTATTGTCCTGCAAAGCTGGGAAAGCGAGCACTACGGGTTCAGAATAGCGAATGGCGAATAGCGAATAGCGAAAGAAAGAAACACATCAATCATGAATCCGCCGCCTTCTCCTTGCGTGCACGCTTAACTATCGCTGTCAGTATCCGGACTAGTTCGTCCGCCTCATTGATGAGTTCCTCGAGCCGCTGGGCTGGAAGTAACTCAGTTTCCTTCACCAAACGTAGCCAGTACAGCACCTCACGCGCCTCCGCGCGGGCGATGTTCATTCGCCTTGCGACGTCTTTTCTGGACTGCGATCCCTGCGCCTCCTCGACGTTGGCTCCGACGCTCGTCCCCGCCCGCATGATCTGTCGGGCGATGACCCCGCCCGCTACAGATCGCGGCATCGCATTAACCACCTTCACCACTCGCGCCGCAAACGCAAACGTGCGCTGTTCAATATCGCGGGGCTTCGTTCCCATTCGCTATTCGCCATTCGTCATTCGCCATTCTGGCGCTATGCCAGCGCGTTCGCTCCTCCCACTATGTCGAGCAGTTCCATCGTTATCTGTGTCTGCCTCGCCCGGTTGTACTTGCGGGTGAGCAGGGTGATCATATCATCGGCGGCGTCGGTGGCTGCCTTCATCGCCACCATCCGGGCGATGTGCTCGCTGACCACCGCATCCATGAAGCACTGAAACAGCCGCACGCGAACGCTGGCCGGCAGGAGTTCGTCGAGAAGCTCCCCGGGCTCGGGTGAGAACTCATACTCGACCTGAGTCGACGGGGCTGCCCCTTGCGCGTCGCTGGGCGACTCCTTCACCAGCGGGAGGAGCTGCAGCACCTCGGGCCGCTGCTTGCCCACGGAGTGGAAGCGCATGTACGCCACGTGGGCGGAGTCGATCCGCCCGCTGGTGAACCGTTCCATCAACATGTTGGCGATGGGTTCGATCTGATCGAAACGCGGGGCGTCTGCCAGGTGTGTGATCTGTTCCGCCATAGGCCGGCGAAGGAATCTGAAGTAGTTGATACCCTTTTTGCCCACCATGTGCACATCGGTTTCAACGCCGTCATCGCCCAGCCCGTCGAGATGGGCGACCGCAGTGCGCAAGACGTTGGCGTTGTACCCGCCGCAGAGCCCGCGCTCACTTGTGATGGCCACCAGGGCGGAACGCCGCCCGTTCTCGCGAACGCCCATCAGCGGGTGGTCGACCCCCTCGGACGCACCCGAAATCTTTGAAACGAGCTCCGCCAGCTTCTCGGTGTATGGTCTGGACGCAACGGCGCGGTTCATCGCCGCCTGAAAGCGAGCGGTGGCGATGAGCTGCATGGTCCGCGTGATCTTGCGGATGTTGCGAACCGTCTTACGCCGTTTGACAATGACTCGTGCGTTGGCCATCGTTATCGCCGATCGTCCTCCCTATCCAGCCCCGTAGGGGCAACGCGAGCCGCGGGCTTCAGCCTGCGCGGACGTTCGCGCGGGCTAAAGCCCGCGGCTCAGGTTACGCTCGCGCGGCCCAAAGCCTGCGGCTCGCGTAGCTGTGAAACTCATGACGCACCGTGCTATCCTCCCTTGCCATACCCCGCCTTGAAATGGTCGATCACCTTTCCGAGCGTCTCCGCCAGCTCATCGGAGAGCAAACCGGTGTCGGTGATCTCCTTGAATATCTCCGGGTGCTCGTCCCCTATGTGCCGGAGCATCGCAGCCTCAAAGGGCAGCACCTGGTTGATGGCCAGGTCGTCCAGGTACCCTTTCGTGCCGGCAAAGATGCTGACCACCTGGGCGCTCAGTTCGAAGGGGGCGTATTGGGGCTGCTTGAGCAGCTCGACCATGCGTGCCCCGCGATCCAGTTGCTTTTGGGTGGCTGCCTCGAGTTCGGTTCCGAGTTGGGCGAAGGCCTCCAGCTCGCGGTAGGCGGCCAGGTCGAGGCGAAGCGAGCCGGAGATCTTCTTCATGGCTTTCTTCTGGGCGTTGCCCCCGACTCTGGAGACGCTGATTCCCACGTTTACCGCAGGCCTTACGCCCGCGAAGAACAGATCCGGCTCCAGGTAGATCTGCCCGTCGGTGATCGAGATCACGTTGGTGGGGATGTAAGCGGCAACCTCTCCCTCAAGCGTTTCAATAACCGGCAGAGCGGTCAGCGACCCCCCGGAGTCCGGGAAGTGGTGGACCCGAAAGCTTGCCTTGTCGGAGAGGGTTTCGAGCCAGGCCTGGGCACGCTCGAATCCGTCCGGCCTATGATACAGACCGTCCGCGTCGTCCGGGCGATGCTCCTTTGGGGCATCAAACCCCTGGGGATGTTTCCTGGTTTTCGAACGGTCGCGGCAATCATCGGGTGTATCTTTGGGGACTACGGCGTATTCGTCGCGAAGTTTGCAGCTGCGCTCCAGCAGGCGTGAGTGCAGGTAGAACACGTCGCCGGGGTAGGCCTCCCGCCCCGGAGGACGACGAAGCAGCAAAGATAGTTGCCGATATGCCTGGGCTTGCTTGCTAAGGTCGTCGTAGACGCACAGGGTATGCTGCCCCTTCTCGTACATGAAGTATTCAGCCATGGCAGCCCCGGCATACGGGGCAATGTATTGCAGGGGAGCGGGATCGGCTGCGGAGGCGTTGACCACGATGGTATAGTCCATCGCCCCGTGCTCGCGCAGCTTTTCGATCAAACCGACGACGGTGGACTCCTTCTGCCCCACGGCCACGTAAACGCAAATGACGTCGCCGCCTTTCTGGTTGATGATCGTGTCGGTGGCGATGGCGGTCTTGCCGGTCTTGCGGTCGCCGATGATGAGTTCGCGCTGCCCCCTGCCGATGGGGATCATGCTGTCGATAGCCTTGATTCCGGTCTGCATCGGCTGGTTGACCGGCTGGCGCTCGGCGATGCCGGGTGCCTTGAACTCCAGCGGGCGGCGCTGGGGCGTTTCCACCACCCCCAGCCCGTCGAGGGGCCTGCCGAGAGGATCGACCACCCGCCCGACGAGTTCCTCCCCGCAGGGGACGCTCAGCAGTTGCCCGGTGCGGCGGACTTCATCACCCTCTTTGATCTCGAGAAAGTTACCGATGATGACCACCCCGACGGAGTTCTCTTCGAGGTTGAAGACCTGCCCGATGGCCCCGTTTTGGAACTCGAGCTGCTCGGAGGCCATCGCGTTGGACAGCCCGTAAACCCGGGCGATGCCGTCGCCGACCTCGAGCACCTTGCCCACCTCGGCGACGTCCACCTCCATGCGATACTGCTGAATCTCCTCGGTGATGACCGACGAGATCTCATCTACTTTGAACTTCATTCTGCTACCTTTGAACTACGACACCAGTTCCGTGTTTCATAAGTTCCGCGACCATCCGAGCCGCGGGCTAAAGCCCGCGGCTCGGGAATTCAACAAACGTTCGCCCGCTGTGGATCTCGCGGGATGCACGATCCATCAGCGCCTTGCCAAGAGCACCCAACTGGGTGGCCACGCTCATGTCGAACTTCTCGTCGCCGATATGCACGACGATTCCGCCGAGCAGATCCTCGTCGACCGTTTCGACGAGATCCACCTCCCTGCCGGTGTGCTTGGCGATTACGCTTTCGAGCTTCGTCCGCAGGTCGTCATTAAGCGGTGAGGCGGTCCGCACGTGGGCTTCAACCCGCCGGCGCAATTCCTCGTGGGCACGGCGATACGTCTCCGCCACCGCTCCCAGCAGGCCCAGACGGCCCTTGCGGCCCAGCACCTGGAGCGAGTCGACGAACAGGTCGCTGTAGCGCCCACGGAAAAGCCTGTCCAGCGATCGCTCCCGGTCCACGGCGTCCACCATCGGGCTGGATACAAAAGCCGAGAATCCCGCGTCGGTTTCCACGTGAGCAGCCAGGTCGAGCAACTCGTCGCGCAGGGCGTCCGCCTCGCCTCTCGCCTCAGCCAGCTCGAGCATGGCGCTGCTGTAGACACGGGCCAAGGCCATCTCTTTGTCGTTGAAACTCGCCATCGTCTCAGTTACGATAGACCTTGCTCAGCTCATCGATCGACTCGCTTATCAGCCGTTCGTGCTGTTTGGCATCGACCTCCCGGCGGATTACTCGCGACGCCACGTCGGTCGCCAGCTTGGCGCTAAGCGTATAGATTTCCTTGACCGCCGTGTCCGTGGCGATGCCGATCTCGCGCTTAGCCCGCTCGATGATCGCCTCCGCCTCCGCCCGGGCGTCCTCCTCGATTCTTCGTTTGAGCACTTCACCGTCGCGCCGGCCTTCGTCGACGATGGCGGACGCCTCCGTCCGGGCCTCGCCGAGCTTCTCGCCGTACTCTTTGAGCCTGGCCTCAGCCGCCTCCCGATCCTGCTTAGCCCGCTCGAGGGAATCCCGGATGAAATCCTCCCGTTTCTTCAGGGCTCCGAGGATCGGTCCCCAGGCAAACTTCCCGAGCACGAAGACGACCGCGAAGAAGGTCGCCAGGCTCCAGAAGATGTTGCCCAGATCGCCGGTAAACAGCGAAGGGCCTTCCCCTTCAGCGGCGGCGAACACCTGGGCGGCGGGGAACAGCAGTCCCAAGGCACCGGCGGAAACCAAAGTCGCACGCTTTCTCATTATCACCGTCCCTATCATCCTACCGTGTACCCGGACGCCAGCCTCCCGTCCGGGTGAACGTAGCGATTCTGGGCGCACCCGGTCTTACTTGATGGCCGCGAGGAAGCACCCCAGCACGCCAAACAGTGTGGCACCCTCGATCATCGCCGCGGTGATGATCATTGCCGTGCTGATGCCAGCGGCAGCCTCCGGCTGGCGAGCCATGGATTCCACGGCGCTGCCACCGATCCTGCCGATCCCCGCAGCACCACCCATGACAACCAGCCCCGAACCGATCGCCCCGCCGAGATTCGCCGCGGTAACCCCGGGGAAAATGCTGCTCGAATCAGCACGGACCTCGGCCTCGTCGTGCCCAGGCTGGGCGGAGACCGGCGATACGAGCATCAGCACCGCTCCAACTCCGATCAGCACCAGTGCAATAACTGAACTCTTCTTATTCATCGTTTCCTTCCTTACGGTTTCTCGCCGACTCGTGGGAGAAGCCGGCCGGTGCAAGTCGCCATCGCAGTCACGCCTTACGACCCGAGTGTCCCACCACTGTCCGGGCATGGCGACGAATGACAGCGGAATTCAGAATGTCGAATGGCGAATAGCGAAAGGGCAGCATTGACCTTCGCGCTCGCCGTTATCCTCGCTGCAAACCTCCTGGGGTTAGTGCGCCGCGACAGCGTGCTCCTCTTGGCTGTGCTTATCCTCGTGTTCGTGGTGGATCAGCACGGCCTGCCCGATGAACAGCGTGGTAAGGAACGTGAAGATAAACGCCTGCAGGAATGCGACGAAAACCTCCAACAGGTTGAACGCCACGCTGACCAGCACCACAACGATTCCGATTCCGGTGGCCGGCCACGCCCCCAGGGCGTTGTAGCTTAGGGCAACAAAGCTGAGCAGCACGGCCAGCAGCACGTGCCCGGCTACCATGTTGGCAAACAAACGCACCGTCAGGGCGAAGCACTTTGCGAACACGCCGACAACTTCCAGGGCCGCGATTAGCGGGGCGATGTACACCGGTCCCTGGAAGAAATGCTTGATATAGGCCATGCCGTTGATCCGCAGGCCGTTCACTACGATCATGAAGAAGGTGCAGCCCGCCAGGGAGCCGGTGACCCAGATATTTCCGGTGGCGCTGCCCCCGAAACCATGATGGGCGTGCGGGAACACTCCGCGGACCAGCGGGCGCGAAAGAGGCTCCAGAGGCAAGAGCCCCAACAGGTTGACAAACAAGATGTAGAAAAACACCGACCAGATGTAGGGGATGAAACGGTCGGTGTGTTCCCCCAGCAAGGGGCGGGCCACGGTATCCCGGAAGTAGGCGCAAATCGACTCGAAGAAGTTTCCAAACCCCCGTGGAGTAAGATCGCTTATCACGTCGCCGCTGTCGCGCAGGCGCACGAACCTGGGAATAAGGAGCACCAAAAGCAGCACGGCGATGAGCTGCATGATCACGTGGTTGGAGAGGATAGTGAACCCGAACGCCCCCTCGCCGACCTTCTCATAGGTCCACTGATAAACGTGGTCCATCGGGTTGGAGGCAGCCACCATTGCGGGGTTCATCAGGATTCGTTCTCGCTCATGCGTTTAAGGGCGTAAGCCGCAAATATCGAGTCCACAAGCAGCATCACCAGGTAGCTGACCGCCACCGAACTCACCAGCGCCTTCCGGTTGAACCAGCCGCTGAGCATCAGCGGAACAACCAGCAACAATACGGACACGAATCGGATTGCCGTTGACGCCAGGACCGAGTTCACCGCCTGGGTCGATCGGGCCACCAGCACCAGGGCTATCGGAATCGCCCCCACGCATCCTGCGACCCAACTAACTCCGCACCCCGCCAGCACCGACCGGAACCCCAGGTCGGTGGAAAGCCCCGATACCACGACACATCCCAGTCCCGCAACCACCCCAGCCGGCACGAGGGCGACCCCGACCAACGTGGCGTACGTCCGGGCGAAGGTCGAACGCGAGCTGCTCATGGCCTGGGCCGGGGCTCCTCCTCTTTTTCTTCGCTGCCGGTCTTCTCGAGGTCCTTGAACGCACCCAGGGCGGCGCGAATGAAGTTATACATACCGCCGCCGATCCCCAGGATCGCCCCGATCAGAAGACCCCACGGCTTGGTCTCGTAGTGGCGGTCGATCCAGAAGCCCACCAGGGCGAACCCTGCCACAGCGGCTGCGAATTCGATGCCCAGGGTGCTATAGCGAACCCACGATCGCCGATCGCAGTCCCTGCCGGTCATCAGGGAATCCAAACAGGGATCCAGTCGCACTCCGAAACCTCGCACAAATCAAGTACCAGGTTCGGGACAAAACGAAGCACGCCGCGCCTTCCCCCCGGCCAGTGCGCTGGGAAATCGCGCCGAGGGGGTGGCAGTTTAGCAACCTCGCAGACCGGGTTCAAGGCCTTTTCTCGACACACCATCTGCACCCGATGGGTTTGACCGCGGCGGCCTGGCGAACTAGCCTCCCGCTTGGCATGTGAGTTCCGTGCTTGCTACTTAGAGTGCGTTCTTTAGCGCCCCTCCCTGACGGTCGGGGTTCGGAAAAACCGGGGTCGCCGTCGGTTTCAGGGCATACTCGTAATAGACCACTGTCACCGCATGATTGAGCATTTAGCGATCGTCGGGGCTACCGGGGCTGTCGGGCGGGAGGTCTGCGCGATCCTCGATGGCCGCGGCATCAAACCCCGGCGGATCACCCTTCTGGCTTCCAGCCGAAGCGTGGGCAAGAAGATCCCCGTCGGCGGAACCGAAGTCGAGGTGGCCAAGCTCACCGAGAGGAGCTTCGACGGTGTCGATTTCGCGATCTTCAGCGCCGGCGGAAGCCGCAGCAAACAGTTCGCTCCCGCGGCTGTCCGGGCCGGGGCGGTGGTGATCGACAACTCCTCAGCCTACCGCATGGACCCGGACGTCCCCCTGGTCGTCCCGGAGATCAATCCGCAGGACGCCCGCGACCATCGCGGCATCATCGCCAACCCCAACTGCTCGACGATCATCATGAACGTGGCCGTCTGGCCACTGCATCGGATCAACCCCGTCCGCCGGATCATCGTCAGCACCTACCAGGCAGCCAGCGGCGCCGGGGCGGCGGCCATGGAGGAGCTGCGGACCCAGTCGGCTGACGTCCTGGCCGGCATGGGAGGGCAAACGGCAGAGCAAGAGGTAGCGCAAAGATCCTCTTCGCCGCGTGCCACTGCTCTAGAGCAGTGCCACCGGGTCTTCCCTCACCCGATCGCCTTCAACCTGTTTTCGCACGACACCCCCATCGGCCCCGACGGGTACAACACCGAAGAGCGGAAGATGATCGAGGAGACCCGCAAGATCTTCCACGCCCCTGACCTGGCCATCACCGCCACGTGCATCCGCGTACCCATCCTGCGGGCCCACAGCGAGTCGATCAACCTGACCTTCGAGCGGCCGATCACCGGCCGCGAGGTCCGCGACGTTCTCGCGGCTTCCCCCGGGATCGAAGTCGTCGACGACGTCGAGAACAACCGCTTCCCCATGCCCATCGACGCCACGGGAAAGGACGCCTGCCTCGTCGGCCGAATCCGCAGCGACGCCAGCCGGACGGACGCCCGGGGCATTGAGCTGTTCGTCTGCGGGGACCAGCTCCGCAAAGGAGCGGCCCTCAACGCAATCCAGATTCTGGAGCTGCTCATTCGTTGCGTTTGAAAAAGGGGATAAGTACAGTTTCGTCCTAAGGACGGTGCCGGAGAGTGATCCCCGAAGGAAACTGTGCTTATCCCCTTTTTCCCGCATGGAGGTGGAAGGTAATCGCCGATGGGAGCCGTGCACATACTGGCTGAGGGTGGCAGGGTCGCCGAGCGCTTGCCGGGTTACGAGGTTCGCCCGCAGCAGCTTGCGATGGCCGGGGCCGTCGCCGACGCGTTTGCGGCCAAAGAGCACCTGCTCGTGGAGGCCGGCACCGGCGTGGGGAAGACCTTCGCCTATCTGATCCCCGTGATCGAGAGAGTCACGAAGCACGGCGGACGGGTGGCGATCAGCACCCACACCATCGCCCTCCAAGAGCAGCTCATCTCCAAGGACATTCCCTTCCTGCGATCAATCTTCAAGAAGAAGTTCTCCGCCGTCTTGGTCAAGGGGAGATCGAACTACCTGGGGATTCGCCGTCTGACGCGGGCCAGCAAGAGGCACGACCTGCTCTTTGATGCGAAGGGTGATGTTTCCCAGCTGCACGCCATCGAGGACTGGGCGTACAAGACGGAGGATGGGTCGCTTGCCGACCTCGACCACCAGCCCAGCCCGGCGGTATGGGATCGAGTCAAGAGCGAGTCGGACGATTGCCTGGGCCGGCGGTGCGAGCACTACGCCCGCTGCTTCTATCAACGGGCCCGCCGGAGGGCCGCTGAGGCCCAGATCCTCGTCGTCAACCACGCAATGCTCTTTTCCGATATGGCCCTCCGCCGGCGAAATGTCTCCCTGCTGCCCGCCTATGACACCCTGGTGCTGGACGAGGCCCACACAGTGGAAAGCGTAGCGGGAGATCATTTGGGTCTGAGCATGGCCGATACCCAATTGCGTTATCTACTCAACTCGCTGCACAACGAACGCACCGGGCGGGGCACTTTGTGGGGTGGATCAAGCAAGGCGGCCGTCGAGGCTGTCGGTGACGCCAACCGCGCCGCCGACGAGTACTTCGACGAGCTTAAAGCCTGGCATGGCGAGCAGCCCGGGTGGAACGGCCGGCTCCGAGAGCCGCCGCCGTTTGAACAGCGACTCTCCGCCGCACTGGTCGAACTCCGCGAAGAGCTCCGGGCAGCTCGAAAGAAACTCGACGGCGAGGAGGCTCGCTTGGAGCTCGGCGCCGCCGCGGAACGGTGCACCGACTTCGTGAGCGAAATCGATGACTGGCACCAGCAGACGTCCGAAGGGTGGGTCTACTGGCTGGAGGTTGCTCGCTCCCGCCGAGGACGCGTGACCCTCTCCGGTCGGCCGATCGACGTCGGGCCGGTCCTCAAGGAGCTCCTGTTCGACAGGATCGACAGCGTCGTGCTCACCTCCGCCACGCTCACCACCGGGGGAGACGATCCGTTTTCCTACATCAAAGAACGCCTCAATCTCCCCCCGGATAAGCAGGAGCAGCCGCCGGCCGAGAGTGAGCAGGATCCTCCCGATCGCTCACCGAACGATGTCCGCACCCTGGCACTGGGCTCCCCGTTCAACTACCGCGAGCAGGTTACGGTTTATGTCGAAGCCGATATGCCCGCGCCCAGCGACGCCGGGGCGTTCACCTCGGCAGCCTGCGAGGCGATCAAAAAGTATCTACTTATGAGCGGCGGGCGGGCGTTCGTCCTGTTCACCAGCTATGACATGCTCAACGGCTGCGCCCGGCAACTGAGCGAGTTTCTTACGGAGCGGAAGATGCCGCTGTTGGAGCAGGGCTCGGGGATTCCCCGCTCGAAAATGCTCGAGAGGTTTCGCGAGGTGCCCCGTAGCGTTCTCTTTGGAACCGCGACCTTCTGGGCGGGGGTGGACGTGCCCGGTGAGGCTCTCAGCAACGTCATCATCGTCAAGCTGCCCTTCGCGGTCCCGAATCACCCGATCGTCGAAGCCCGCATCGAGCACATCCGCGCCTGCGGAGGCAATCCGTTTATGACCTTCCAGGTTCCCGAGGCGGTCTTGAAGTTCAAGCAGGGCGTCGGGCGCCTCATCCGCCGCCGCGACGACCGCGGCATCATAGTGATCCTCGACCCCCGCGTAGTGAGCAAGCCCTACGGAAGGCGCTTCCTCGACGCCCTGCCGGACTGCAAGATCGTAGTCAACAGAGGAAGACCCAAAGACCGGGCTCGGACACAGGAATGAGAAGTAGGGCGGGCGCTGTCGCTGAAGGCAAAGAGTCAACGAGGCGAGAATACGACCCTGTAGGGCGGGTCAGCAGGCCCGCCTGCCAGGCAATGAGCGTACCGATGCGGGATCCCCGCGGGTAGCCCGGGTTCTACGTGGGAATGCGCACGGAGCATCATGCGGCTTCCCTTTTGAGGGCCATTCGAGCGTGATACAAGATGAGCTTGGCAGCCACCCAACGCCATACACGCTACCATCGACGGACCCGGGCAGGCAGAGGGGCGAGCCCGCCTCACCGCCTCGCTCAAGAGGGGAGTCACCCGACTGACGTGCAATCCTACTTCGACGGGGGTATTCGAAACGGTCCCGGCCGGAGCTTCTCGACGCACGAGGTGTCCACCGGCTGCTGCGGATGTTCGAGGAATGCGCTCATGATTTCGGTGACGCACGGTCCACCCACTCCGTGGGAACCCGGGGTGACAACGTGGGTGCCCTTGCTCAAGTGGCGAGCCGCCCCCTGTGCCTCCCGAGAAGGCCGTCCTGGCCTGCCAGTCCCCATAACCACCTGATTATCGGAGCACACGATTCCGGGACAACACGCGCTGTGATACCAAAATGTTCGTTTGCGGATGTCCTCTACGGTGTACAACGGCTCGGGGTTCAGGATTTGATGCGTGCCACTGCTTCCAAGCAGCGCTCCCCCGGCTCGAAACGCGGTGGGCCCGCGGCAAGAGAAATGGCCTTTCTTGTGCAGACAATGGCTTTATTGGGGTGGTCGAACAACCACCGATCGGCATGGGAAGAGAGGGGGTGGCGGTGCGTAAGTCGCTATTTGGCAAGGGTTTAGGCGAATTGACGTGGTGTTCATGGCCGGGCGGGGGAATGGCTTCTTGTGGCATTCTCGTTTTACGCGGCAACAGGTGCGGGCGCGGGGGCTCCTGGTGGACGCATGTGTTGGGCGGGCCAAGGAGATGTCGTGCCGGGTCGCCATGCTGCGTATGGGGCGGGATGGCCTCATAACCTTGCCGCGGACTGGCGGGCGGGGAGTCCACACAGTGACATCATTTTGACACATAACCCCGTACCATTGAGGCCGGGGTGCGCACGGTGCCCATGATCCCAGCAGCGCTCGGAGACGGGCGCGTGCTGCAACGCCGTAGTACCGACTCCCACACTGGGGCCAACACGCCGCGGGGGCAGGCTTGCCAAGTGCCTTCGGACTGGCGCCGGTCTTCTTGCCGGACCGGCGGTCCCGCCTCCCCCGATGCGCCGGTGTCGCGAGCGTGTGGCGGAGTCGGTACAACTGGTGCATGGCGCGGCGCCCTCTGACGCCGGTGCGTTTATGCCCTTTTGGGGTTGCAAATCGTCGCCGGAAACAATAGTATAGGTATTATCGGGATACTGGACCGGGCGAAATGCGATTTCGACGGCGGGGTTCTGCCCGTATGGGCCGTTGGGCTGAGCCATCGTCTGGGACGATCAGGGGTCCTCGGAAAGCCGCTTGTTTCGCGAGTTTCCGGTGAGGCGGAGGGGGGGGTTGTCGCGCGGTGAACGGTTCAGCGGCCGTGGTCAAAAAGGAGCAAGACATGCACTGCCAGGTTGACGTGCGGAATCGACGGATTGCAATACTGTTGGTGGTGGGGCTGGCAACGCCTCTCGCGGCTCAAGAGACACTGGACTGGCCTGTTGGACAGTTTGAGCCTTATCAACTTGACAGCGGCCCCCGCGACAATCT
>SDBU01006191.1_pt1 | contig 14136 bp, 13 predicted proteins | sample 2277071 | NCBI WGS metagenome assembly SDBU01 (sample SAMN10397929, study PRJNA504765) | marine sediment metagenome | isolation source: marine sediment core GS08_GC12, 126 cmbsf | place: Arctic Ocean: Gakkel Ridge, Loki's castle | collected 2008
TAGCGGACCTGATTTTATCCTCCCAGTCTTTACCGGGCGAGGCCAGTATCATGTTGGCTATGACCTCAGAATCAGTGGAGCTATGAAAACTGTATCCCTGCCGCTTAAGTGTTTCACGAAGCAAGTCTGCATTTATTATGTTGCCATTATGTGAGACTACGACAAAATCTCCTTGATATTTGACTATAACAGGCTGTGCGTTAGCGATCTTACTGGAACCCTTAGTAGAATAAAGGGTATGTCCAATACTGATATGCCCCGTTAGTTGACTAAGGTTGCTCTCAGTGAAAGCTTGAGAAACCAGCCCCATTTTTGTATGAATCTTTACTTCATTGCCATCAGCGACAGCGATCCCTGCGCTTTCCTGGCCACGATGCTGAAGTGCAAAAAGAGCAAAAAAGGTAAGCCGAGCTAGGTCTATTCCTTGAGCATATATTCCGATAACACCACAAGTCTCATGCATAGTAGCTATTGCCAAATGAAATTATAAACTGCTATTCCCTCACGGTCAATTCACTATAGTACAGTTTCTAATTCCATACAGTGTTTTCTTTTTGTGCTATAATAACCCACTATTATAAAGAGTAAGAGGTAGTATGCTAAATAAAGAAGTAAAATTGGATATAATCAAGGAACATAGGATTAAGGAAGGCGATACCGGCTCTGCTGGAGTTCAAGTAGCGTTGTTAACTAAAAGTGTCAACTTATTAACAGAGCATCTCAAAGTACACTCACATGATTGTCATTCACGCCATGCACTTTATTCACTATTAGGGAAGCGTCGACGTTTTCTATCTTATCTTAACAAAACGGATATAGAGCGATATTATTCTCTCATTAACAAATTGGGCATACGAAAATAGGAGGAGATGATATGACTGAGATTTTCGAATGTTCAATAGCTGGGCGCGTTCTTAAGATTGAAACTGGACAACTTGCACGGCAAGCGAATGGTGCGGTACTTGTTCAGTATGGAGATACAGTCGTTTTAACCACTGTATGTGCATCACCAGATACAACAGATAAACTCGATTTTGTACCCCTAACCGTAGACTATGAAGAGAAGCTCTACGCGGTTGGTAAAATACCCGGCAGCTTCTTCAGGCGTGAAGGTCGTCCCGGCACAGATGCAATATTAACTTGTCGTTTCATCGATCGTGGGTTACGCCCCCTCCTCTCAAAGAAATTTAATCATGAAACGCAGGTAATAGCTACTGTCCTTTCCGCTGATATGGAGAATGATCCTGCTATCTGTGCCACTATCGGTGCCTCGGCAACTTTAGGTATCTCTGATATTCCTTTTGCTGGCCCGATTTCAGTTGTACATGTTGGTTATATTGATGGTGAGTTTGTCCTGAATCCGACATTGCCACAAATAGAGAAGTGCTTACTGGATATAGCCGTTGTTAGCACCGAGCAAAGCGTAGTGATGGTGGAAGCTGATGCTAAAGAAGTTTCGGAGGAACTGGTATTAAAAGCCATAGAGCTGGGTCATAACACAAATCAAGAGATCATTAATCTCCAGAAGAAATTTCAGGAAGTCCATGGTAAAAATAAAATACCGCTTGAAGTTCAAGAATTAGCACCTGAACTTTGTGATAGCGTATGTGCCCTGTTTGATACTAAATTTGAGGCTGCCTTAACTCAGGCGAATAAGTCTGAACGTTCACAGTCTTTGAAAATGATTGCAACTGAATTGCAACATGATTTATCAGATAAATTCCCCGAAAGTCAAATAAGCGTCGCTTTTCAGACTCAGCTGAAAAAAGAGGTAAGAGCATGGATCTTAAAACATCAGCAACATGTTGATGGCCGTCAGGCTGGTGAAATTCGTCCTATCTCTTGTCAGGTTGGGATATTACCCCGCACACATGGTTCTGCAATATTTGAGCGTGGGGAAACTCAGGTACTAGCCATCACAACCTTAGGGTCGTCAAGACAGGAACAGTCGCTGGATGGACTGGGTTTAAAAAATACCAAGCGTTTTATGCACCACTATAATTTCACTCCATTTTCTACGGGTGAGGTAAAGAGAACTGGCTCGACAGGGAGGCGAGAGATTGGACATGGAGCTCTAGGAGAGCGAGCCATTAAACCGATACTGCCTTCCGAAGATGATTTCCCCTATACCATTCGCCTTGTATCAGAGGTGCTAGGATCCAACGGCAGCACTTCCATGGCAAGTACTTGCGCTTCGATCCTATCTCTGATGGATGCTGGCGTACCTATCAAAACACATGTAGCTGGCATAGCCATGGGATTAATTACGGGGGAAGGGAAAGAACATATCATTCTGACAGACATCGAAGGATTTGAAGACGCGCATGGGGATATGGATTTTAAGGTTGCTGGCACTACTCAAGGGATCACAGCTCTACAACTTGATATCAAGCTTAAAGGCATGGATCTCGATATTTTATCAGAGGCCTTGGATAAGGCCCGCCAGGCTCGCCTAGAGATATTAGATAAGATGTCTAAGGCAATAAGCACCAGTCGCCCAGAACTTAGTCCTTATGCACCCAAAATGAGTAAAATAACTATCGATCCAAGTAAAATTGGTTTAGTCATCGGACCTGGAGGCAAGACCATAAGGTTAATCACAGATGAAACAGGCTCAAGCATAGAAGTGAAAAATGATGGCAGCATCATCATCGGTTCCCAAAATGAAGAATCCGCACGGAAAGCAATTAAAATGATAGAGGACTTGACCCGTGAGGCAAAACCAGGAGATGTCTATACTGGAAAAGTCACCCGTATACTGAACTTTGGTGCTATGGTGGAGATTCTCCCAGGTAAGGAAGGATTGGTCCACGTAAGCGAACTGGCTGATCAATATGTATCCAAAGTTGAAGATGTAGTTAAAGAGAATGATGAGATAACAGTAAAGGTTATCGAAATCGATAACATGGGCAGGATAAACCTGTCGCGCAGAGCAGTACTGCAAGGTTCTTCCTACGTGCCTAAAACTGAAGATAGAGGTTCCTTAGGTCCAAGAAATAATTCGCGTAGCCGACCGGGTTACCCAAGCCGTCCACCTAACAGATAAACCGGACATAACAATTATACCAAGTAGGTTCATCTTATTATAGGAGGGGAAGTTGGTGGAAGTTATAAGAGTAGTTGTTAATGGTGCTCTGGGCAAAATGGGAAGAGAGGTCGTCCATGCTGTACTCTCTGATTCTGATTTAAAGATGGTTGGGGCAGGGGAACAAGCGGTAGTTCAGGAATATCTACAGCTACCAGAAATCTCCGAGAAGATACCTTTCTCATCAGATTTAGACTCTCTTCTGGTTAAATGTAAACCCAATGTCATTGTCGATTTTACCAGTGCAAGCTCTGTAATGAATACTTTTCACATCGCTATTAGGCAGCAGGTCAATATGGTTATAGGGACCACTGGGCTATCTGAGGAAAATCTATCTGAAATCAACAAATTATGCCAGCAAAACAGTCAACTTGGCGTTATTATTGCACCCAATTTTTCATTAGGAGCAGTACTGTTGAAGCATTTGGCTAAAATAGCTTCTAGATTTTTCGACTATGCCGAGATTGTGGAAATGCACCATGAAAAGAAGATTGATGCACCTTCAGGAACAGCTATTGATACTGCAAAAGCCATGTTGCAGGCAAGAGGCAAACCTTTTACCTCTGCTACGACTGAAAAAGAGGTAATTCGCAATACCAGGGGTGGGGAATTAGAGGGTCTAACAATTCATAGTATGCGGCTGCCAGGATTTATGGCAAGTCAAGAAGTAGTATTCGGTGGCTTAGGACAGACCCTGAAAATACGTCATGATTCCATAAGCAGGGAATCTTTCATGCCTGGTGTGATCCTGGCAATCAAAGAGGTAGTCAATCAGAAAGGTTTAACTATCGGCTTAGATAACTTGTTAAAATTGTGAGGGCAAAGGTATGGAAAAACTTAACGTAGCTGTCGTTGGGGCTACGGAGTTCGCAGGGCGAGCATTTATTAAAGTGCTTGAACAACGAAGGTTCCCTGTCGCCTCCATTCGCCTGTTTGCTACAGAACATTCTCCAGGAAAGGAACTTTTCTTTGACCACCAGAGGATTCAAATCGAAGAAATTGTCCCTGATGCATTCAAGGACACTGACGTGGTCTTTTTTTTCGCTGGTGCTGATGTCAGCCGCCGCTTAGTACCCCTGGCAGTTGGAGCTGGCGCGGTAGTCATTGATAATAGCGCCGCCTTTAGTAGTGAAGCCGGAGTGCCCCTGGTCGTACCCGAAGTAAATTTGGGCGATATAGAATGGCATAAAGGAATAATCGCCAACCCAAGTTGCCCTGCAATTCAACTAGCAGTAACCCTAAATCCTTTGCATAAAGTTATTCCCGTCAAGCGAGTTGTTTTAAGCACTTATCAATCAGTGTCAGGTAGTGGTGCTGCAGCCATGAAGGAGTTAACAAATCAGACAAGGTTGGTTTTGGATGGCTATCGCGTTTGCCCACATGTCTATGCCCACCAAATAGCCTTCAATGTATTGCCCGAAATAGGGCTATTTTTAGATAGTGGCTACACCAGAGAAGAACAGAGAATTGCGGATGAAACATGTAAGATACTACATGTGGATAAGATTGCTATGTCAGCAACCTGTGTCAGGGTTCCTGTCTACTTTGGGGATAGCGCATCAGTGCACATCGAATTTGAGTCATCCATGAGTCCAGACAAGGTAAGAAGGCTTTTAGCTGAGGCCCCAGGACTCAGAATCATTGATGACTGTAGTGTTAGTCTTTATCCACAACCATGGGCAATCAGTGGCTCAAACCTTATATTAATAGGTAGAATCAGGAAAGACCTTTCGCTACCGAATGGAGTTGTCTTGTGGGTCGTTGCTGATAATATTCATAAGTGTACAGCTCTAAATGCAGTGCTAATTCTGGAAGAAGGAGTACACAAAGGTTGGATAAATAAAACCAGTAAAACACAGGAGGTTTTAAAATGAAAAAATTGGGTCGTTTATTAACAGCTATGGTCACCCCATTCGACAATAGTGGAAAAGTCGACTATCAGCAGGCGAGAAATCTTGCTAAAGCACTACTCGATTCTGGTAGTGATGGACTTATTATCTCTGGCACAACAGGAGAATCTCCTACTCTTACCTTTGAGGAAAAACTTCAACTTTTTACCGAGGTGAAATCAGCTATAGGAGACCGTGGGGCACTGGTAGCAGGAACAGGAAGCTACGACACCAGAGCAAGTCAGGAGCTAGCTCGTGAGGCTGAGAAAATAGGAGTAGATGCCTGTCTACTGGTAGTTCCTTACTATAATAGGCCAACTCAGCAAGGCTTATTTGAACATTTCAAAGCTATTGCACAGGCTACATCCTTACCTTGCATTCCATATAATGTACCCTCACGCACTGCCCTTAATTTAACTGCTGAAACAACGATAAAGCTAAGCCAAATTGATAACATCGTCGCTGTAAAGGAAGCCAGCGCTGACCTACGACAGATAACTGAAATCATAGCGGGGACTCCAGAGGATTTCATGGTTTACAGTGGCAATGACAGCGATACCTTACCCATTCTCGCTTTAGGTGGTTATGGGGTAATCAGTGTTGCTTCACACCTTATAGGCTTACAAATAAAAAGTATGATGGAGAACTTCCTAAGAGGAGAGATCAAAATAGCTGCTGAAATTCATCGTTATTTGTTGCCTTTGATAAATTCCTTGTTCATTATTACCAATCCCATGCCTGTTAAGTATGCCTTAAATTATGTAGGCTTTCCTGTAGGTAAACCTCGCTTGCCTCTACTTGATGCAGATGGTAAACCAGCAGAGGTTATAAGAACAACGATAGACAGCTACAAAATTGACCTGCCTGGTATTATAAAAGCTACATAGAAAGAGCTGAAATAAATACCAGCGAAACGAAGGGATCTTCTCAGTCAAGAATAGGTCTTACCATTATTGACTGGTCACGGTGTGGACCTACCGTTACAAAACTAATGTGGCAGTGGAGAAGTTCCTCAATTCTGCCTATATAGCGTTGGGCCGCTGGCGGTAGTTGATCAAATGTCTTCGCCTCAGCTGTTTGCTCTTCCCATCCATCCATTTCTTCATATACAGGTTGACTTTTTTCCAAGACGGCTATACTACTGGGGAAATAATCCAGCGTTTCGTTATCAACTTTATACCCTGTACATATCTTGAGTGACGAGAAACCATCATATATATCAAGGTGAGTTAACGCTATGTCGCTAATACTATTTATCTGAACACTATATCGTCCGGCTACTGCATCAAACCATCCACATCGCCGCGGCCTACCAGTAGTAGTACCAAATTCATGCGCCTTATCTCGTATAAACTCGCCCGTATCATTTATTAATTCGGTAGGCATGGGACCATTTCCCACTCTGGTGCTGTATGCTTTAAACACACCAACAACACGATTAAATTTTATTGGACCAATACCTGAACCCAACGAGCCTCCTCCTGCCAACGGAGAAGATGATGTTACATAAGGATAAGTACCGAAATCAGTATCAAGCATGGACCCTTGTGCTCCCTCAAGTAAAATAAATTTTCCTTCATCTACTGCTTTATGGATCATCGTTTCCGTATTTCTGATAATGGGACCCAACTGTTCTCCATAGAGACTATACTGCTTGATTACTTCTTCCAATACCAGTGGAGGCTGCTGATATATTTTAGTTAGTATAAGGTTCTTCAGTTCAAGGATAGGTTTCAACCGCTGTAGCAATATATCCTTATTCAGCAAATCTTCGGCACGGATTCCTATCCTGGCAGTTTTATCAGTAAAAGCTGGGCCAATCCCCTTACGTGTGGTACCTAAAGCTCCTTGTCCTCGTCGCTCTTCTTCCAGTCCATCAAGAAGAATATGATAGGGCATTATGATATGGGCACGATTGCTAATGAACAGACGGCTTGTATCTACATCATGACTATGCAGTTCATTTAATTCAGTAAGCAGGGCCTGGGGATTAATAACCATTCCATTGCTGATGATACAGGTTGCCCTACGATTAAAAATGCCCGACGGCACGAGGTGCAATTTGAAAGTACCACAATCGTTTATTACTGTATGCCCGGCGTTGTCACCCCCGGAAAAGCGTATCACCATATCAGCTTTCTCAGCCAAATAGTCAATTACCTTTCCCTTGCCTTCATCTCCCCACTGGCCTCCAACGAGAGCGAATACCGTCATTTAGTTACTCCTTTTTGTGTTTTTCTTAAGTAATGTAGTCTTTGAAATACAGTAACATAAACTAAAACCGCTAGAATCCACAAGATGACGAGTACCTGATTTAATAATAGACCAATTGTTAGCACCACAATTCTTTCAGCCCTGGTAAACCATCCTACCTGACATTTCAGACCCAGTCCTTCTGCTCTAGCCCTCACATAACTGACAAGGAAAGAGCCAACTACTACAAGAAAAATAAGAATGATTTCCAAGTTGCTTCCCGTGGACATGAAATAGAACAGCAGGCCACAAAATATGGCTGCTTCGGAAATACGATCGACAGTAGAGTCCAGAATGGCTCCAAAAATTGTAGCCTGTTTATTAAAGTTGGCTAAAGCTCCATCGAGAAGATCAAAAAGCCCCGCGAATAAAACCACAAGCCCACCGATAAAAAAATGGCCGGTAGCTACTACATAGGCTGCCACAATACTCACGGCTAAACCAATAAGAGTGAGGGCATTAGGTGTTATACCAATCCTGCTTAGGATACCTATAAAAGGATTGGTAATTCGACACTCCATATTATCCCTAATCTTTGTTAAATTTATCATTTTAACTTTTAGTTGAACTGCCATTTCCCCTCAGTCAAACCAATATTCCTCCTGATTTACAATGGAATATCAATAACGGCCAAGTTAGCACTTCGTACTAGCGTAATAATAGCAACCACTGCCACCTACAGGTATACAAACATCCTTTTTTCTTCCCTACGGCATTCCGTTTGGCTCGTAAAGCTATTGTAATAGCCTTAAATCTTACTCTTTGCTCTCGACAGTTCCTGACTCAGGTAAAGTAATCTGCCCTTCCTGTCCTTCCCCAGTAATAAAGTTTTCGGTTTCTACATGAGCTTCGCTGTCCGAATACTGAACTGGTGGAGATTTCATAAAGTATGATGAAGGTGCTACGATGGCCCCACACAGGCCTCGATCAAGCGCTAACTTACAGCACCTAACAGCATCAATAACGACACCAGCGGAGTTAGGACTATCCCATACCTCCATCTTTAACTCCATGTTCAAGGGGACGTCACCAAAAGTTCGTCCCTCCATCCTTATGTAACAGAATTTGCGGTCATCTAGCCATGGAACATAGTCGCTTGGGCCAACATGGATATTATCAGCACCAATGTCATAATCTAACTGAGAGGTAACAGAGTTAGTTTTAGAAATCTTTTTAGATTCTAATCTATCTCTCTCTAGCATGTTATAGAAGTCTGTATTGCCACCAAAGTTTAACTGATAAGTTCGTTCAAGCTTTACTCCTCGATCACGGAAAAGCCTGGTCAGTACTCGGTGGGTTATGGTAGCTCCAACTTGTGACTTAATATCATCTCCGATAACGGGTAACCCGCACTCAGCAAAGCGCTTTTGCCAATAAGCCTCGCGGGCAGTGAAAACTGGTATGCAATTGACAAAACCGCAACCAGCAGTCAGTATTTGCTCTATATACCACTTCGTTGCTTCTTCACTACCTACAGGTAGATAATTTATTACGACGTCTGTTTTAGTTTCCTTGAGTATTTTTACTATATCTGAGGTTGGCCCTGGCGCCTTTGTGATAATCTCAGAGAGATATTTACCCAACCCATCATGAGTCATCCCTCGTTCTACTTTCACTCCTGTTTTTGGCACATCACAAAACTTGAAGGTGTTATTTGGAGTGGAGTAGATAGCTTTTGATAGGTCCTTGCCTACTTTATTTTTATCGATATCAAACGCAGCCACAAAATTTATGTCGGATATATGATAGCCACCGAGATTGACATGCATTAACCCAGGTACAAACTCTTCCCCGCTAGCTTTTCTGTAATATTCAACTCCCTGAACCAAAGAGGAGGCGCAATTGCCGACACCTATGATAGCCACATTAATAGTCCCCATAACTTGTTTCCCTCCTTATTTATTACACATACGTCCTATACTAAGTTTCTTACTTATATCGAACATATATATTATGTACACATTTTAGGTATTGTTAATGCGTAAACACTCCTATTCAGCAGAAGTCATTTCGTCTCTATCACTACTTACTTGATCAAGCACTTTCAATACCTTCGCCCCCTGTTCAATTGAATCATCATAATAAAAGCTGAGATGAGGGATAATTCTCAATCTTATACTAGCTGATAATTTCCTGCGCAGATAATTAGAAGCAGTATTAAATCCTTCTATCACCTCTAATTTGCTGCTTTCGTCGCCTAAAACACTGACATAAACCTTGGCATTTCTCAAGTCATGAGAGGTTTCGACTCGTGTCAGCGAGATAATATTACCCAACCGGGGGTCATTAACCTCGCGCTCAAGTAATCTACTGATCTCACGCTTGAATACTTCGTTTAATCGATCAGTACGTCTAGACATGTATATTTTTCAGTGGCAACCAAGAGTCCGTCATGAAGTACAAGATAAGGGGGATATTCTAGGTTACTCTTTCCTCCCTGTAGAATTCAATGATGTCGCCCACCTGTAAATCCGAAAATTGCTCTATCCCTATGCCACATTCAAAGCCAGCAAGAACTTCACTAGCAGCATCCTTAAATCTCTTCAAGCTGGATACACTAGATTCAGCAACTTCCTTATTCTGCCGTAGTATCTTAACTTTGGCATTTCGCTTTGCCTTGCCTTCGCTGATATATATTCCCGCTATCTTATTCTGCTTTCCCACTGCATATACAACTCGTACTTCAGCTCGACCGTCAAATACATAAGCATACGTCGGCTCCAACTTCCCCTTTATTGCCTTCCCCACTTCTTCTTCCAATCTATAAATAATATCGTAACTCTGAATATCAATTTTTTCCAGTTCCGCCAACTGTTGTGCTCCTATTGTAGGCTTTGCATTAAATCCAATTACAATGCCATTTGATGCTGAAGCAAGCATTACGTCGTTTTCTGTAATGCTCCCACTTGCAGCATGTATCACATTGGCCCTTACCTGCTCACTACTCAATTGCTCAATGGATTTCCTTATCGGTTCAATACTACCATGAACATCAGTTCTCAGTACGATGTTCAGTTCTTTTATCTTCCCTTTACTTATCTGGCTGGAAATAGCACTTAAACTCGACAGTGAACGGGGAACCTGATTCAGCCGTTCGCCGGTGATATTACGTGCTTCGCGTCCATCAGCTACTATACTAAAGCTATCACCCGCCTTTGGTACACTCTCCAAACCAAGGACTTCTACTGGAGTAGAAGGTTCGGCTATATTAACTGGATTTCCCTTATCATCGAACATGGCCCTGACCTTACCCCAAGCGGTACCAGCCGCAACTATATCTCCCTGGCGTAAAATGCCACGCTGAACCAGCAGGGTAACCATGATTCCCTTATTTCTATCAATCTTGGCTTCGATTACAACTCCCTCAGGGGAGCAATCAAGATCAGCTTTCAGCTCTGCTATATCTGCGGTCAGAAATACATTCTCTAGCAGGTCTGATATTCCTGTCCCCTTTATTGCAGAGACTGGAACACAGATAACATCCCCCCCCCATTCTTCAATAACCAATTCTGCGTCGGCGAGTTGTTGTTTAATACGATCGATGTTTACATCGGGCCTGTCTATTTTATTTATAGCAACCACTATTGGTACCTTGGCAGCCTTGGCATGGCCTATTGCCTCCAATGTTCGAGGCATGACGCCATCATCGGCAGCAACTACCAGTATTACAATATCTGTTGCTTGTGCACCACGGGCTCTCATAGCAGTAAATGCCTCGTGTCCAGGTGTGTCTAAAAAAGTAATCTTATTACCATTAATCGCCGTTTGATATGCCCCGATATGTTGAGTAATAGCACCTGCTTCTTGATCCGTCACATTAGTATGCCTGATGGCATCCAGTAGAGTTGTCTTCCCATGATCAACGTGCCCCATTATGGTGACCACTGGTGGACGAGTTTGTAATTTAGCTCCTGCATTCTCAGGAGAAGCATCTACTGCCTGGTGTTCTTTTTTAGGTTGAGCTACATAGCCAAAATCCGCAGTAATCATGGCTGCAGTATTAAAATCGATTGCTTGATTTATGCCTGCCATGATTCCTCTTCGCATGAGTTGCTTGATTACCTTCACTGGCTCTGTTTTCAATAATGCAGCCAGTTGTTTGACAGTTATTGAAGTTGGAATTTCAATCTGAGGCAAGCCCGCTGGCCGTGTTTTGATTGTCTTTTTTTTCTTAAGCTTCGTTTCCTTTTCCAATCCTGTATTTCCCAAAATTATTTTCCCCCCAGCAGCTTATTGTAAAAGTCTATCAAAGCTTGACGATTATCGCTACTAAATTTCGTTCGCAGACTATACTCCAGTCTATTTTGCCTCATCGCTATCTCCCAGCAATCCCTCAGGGGACAGAGATAAGCCCCTCTACCAGGTATTCTTCCTGAAGTATCCACTATAACATTTCCTTCATGGCTACGTACCAAGTGTATTAATTCTACTTTGTTTTTTTTCTGGCGACAGGCAACACAGGACCGTTTTGGTATATGTTTATCTTTTTGAGTCATCCTTCTTAGCCCCTATAATTTTGCCCTTTCTTACGTCCCTTACTTTTAGCTTTACCTTTTGCGCCTGTTTTGTTTCTTGCTTTTTGCGCTTGCCCTCTATCTGGCATAATGTCCTCAGCAAAACGAAGCACAGGAGTTCCATCCATCTGTTGCACAGGAGATACCTCCGCCGGGCGGAACTCCTCCCTGGCAAGTAGTGTGTCTATATCCTCGCCTGTCTCTTCCTCTGCCTCTTCACTGACAGTCTCTGTTTCCGGTACTTCAGTCTCACCTTTATTTAGTACTGCCAATTTTTCCACAGCTTCCGGCTGAATGTCAGTAACTGGCTCCTCTTCTTTCTGTTCTTCTCCCGTAGCCATCAGATCTGTAGCGGAATCGAGTGAACTCGTCTTTTCCACTTCGGCGGCAGACACGCTCTTAATATCGATTCGCCACCCTGTCAACTTCGCTGCCAATCTGGCGTTCTGCCCTTCCTTGCCTATAGCCAGAGAAATTTGCCTGTCAGACACCACCACAGTAGCCGTGTTTTGCTCTTCATTCAGTTCGATATTTGACACTTGTGCTGGACTGATAGCGTTGGCGATAAATATTTTAGGATCACTATGCCATTGAATTATGTCTATTTTTTCCCCATTCAATTCGCTAATAATACTCTGTATCCTTATGCCTCTAGTTCCCAGGCAACATCCAACGGGATCTATCCCTTCCTGACGACTTACTACAGCAACTTTACTTCTGCGTCCAGCCTCGCGCGCTATGGCTTTTATCTCAACGACGTTACTAGTAATTTCAGGGATTTCTATTTCGAAAAGCCGACGTAGCAAGTTAGGGTGTGAACGAGACACTATTATCTGGGGACCCCTTACCCCTTGGTGTATCTCCAGTAGATAAAACTTAAATCGCTGTCCTGGTCGATAACGTTCGCTGGATACCTGCTCATTTACAGGAAGCATTGCCTCAGCTTTCCCCAAGCTGACGCTTATTTGTTTGGGATTAATGAAGCGAATCATTCCGCTAACGATTTCATTTTCCTTAGCGTTGTATTGTTCAAATATTACATGATGTTCTGCTTCGCGTAACCGTTGTAACACCACCTGTTTCGCCGTTTGTGCAGCTATACGGCCGGCGTTTTCCGGCGTAGATTCTATTGCCACTACATCACCAAGCTGATAGTTATCTCGTAGTCCTTGAGCTTCGGAGAGTGAGATCTCTGTAAGAGGATTTGTAACTGATTCAACTATGACTTTGTTAACATAAACACTGACCCCAACGCCAGTAGAATTAATCTTAACCGAGATATCCTGCTCAGGAGAGAAGAGTCCCTTTTTATAAGCGGATGCCAACGCTGCCTCTAAGATAGTCAATATTACTTCTTTTGGCAGATTCCTCTCAGATGAGAGTTGTGTAATCGCCGCCATAAATTCTGATTTCATTTTATCTCTATACGACAATTAAAAAGTGGGCATTCACCCACTTAATCAGGTATTATATTTCTTTCCGGGACTAATTTAACATGACTGACATAAAAATGCAAAGATGAAAGCACTGATTCAACGAGTTAACAAAGCCTCTGTAAGCATAGATAACAAACTAGCAGGGCAAATTGGGCGTGGATTAGTGGTTTTTATCGGTGTCGAACGAGATGACTCAGAGGAAGATGCTCACTATCTGGCTTATAAGATAAAGGACCTACGTATTTTTCCTCGCGGACAGAGTGAATTTGATATATCTGTATCGGAAATTAGCGGTGAAATCCTGGTCATAAGTCAGTTCACCCTTCTGGCTAATCTCAGAAAAGGGAGACGACCTAGCTTTGTTGATGCTGCCCCCCCAGATAAAGCGCAGTTGCTATATGACTACTTTGTGAATCAAATTCGATCCACTGGTCTTAAGACAGAAACGGGTATTTTCCAAGAACACATGTTGGTACATATCGATAATGATGGCCCTTTTACATTGTGGATGGATAGCAGGTAGAAACGAATAAAAACGAATCGTTGCACATGCAACTTGTTGCAATAAGGACCTCCGCCTGTTATACTTCTGCCACAAATGCTTTGTTATGAAATCTTGCAGGAGAAAGGCTATCGTCTGACCTCACAGCGCGTATTGGTCCTCAAGGCTATTTATCACGCCAAGAACCATATCAGTGCCGAGGAAATCTACGAGCAATTACACGAACGATTTCCTTATATCAACAAATCTACAATCTATCGCACCCTGGAACTACTGAATAACTTAAAACTGGTTACAGAAAGTAACCTTGGTGATGGATGCGTTCGCTATCATGCAGCTATAAAAGGACACCACCATCATTTAATTTGCAATCTCTGTGGAAAAGCAATCAATTTGGAGGAAACAACACTGGAGCCATTGAAAGCTACCCTGCTCAGGGAATATGGATTTGAGGCAG
>SDBU01006192.1_pt1 | contig 14135 bp, 12 predicted proteins | sample 2277071 | NCBI WGS metagenome assembly SDBU01 (sample SAMN10397929, study PRJNA504765) | marine sediment metagenome | isolation source: marine sediment core GS08_GC12, 126 cmbsf | place: Arctic Ocean: Gakkel Ridge, Loki's castle | collected 2008
CGCCTGAGGGAAGAACAACGGCCGCACTCGTAGTCGGTCGTGCTTGGCTTTCCTCTTGTCGTTCTCCGTGGCCTCCGTGTCTCAGTGGTGAACTTCTCGCCTCGTGAGCTTATACCTTCGGCGCGTTCCGCCTGTAAGTCGCATCCGCCGCGGCGGCGCTGCCCCGGTTACGTTGTCCGCTTCGCGCCACTGTGATAGAGTTCCCCCCTGGCCGTTCTGCGTAGTCCGGCGTCTGTGGAGTTGGGTGGATGGAGCATAAGCGGGCCATAGTGTTGTTCGTTGCTGCCGTGTGTCTTCTCGGTGCAGCGAGTGGCATCTTCGATACCAGCTTCAACAACTACCTCGACCACACCTTTCACATTACGGCTGAGGAGCGGGGGGACCTGGAGCTGCCGCGGGAGTTCCCCGGCCTCATGGTTGCCGTCCTGGCGGGCGTGCTGTTCTTCGTCGGCGAGGTCAACCTGGCCCTCATAGCGGCCGCGCTGGTCGGAGCGGGAATGGTCGGGCTGGCGACGTTTGCCTCTCGGGGGGACCAGTATGTCCAGATGCTGGTCTTCACCATCGTCTGGAGTGCGGGCGCGCACCTGATGATGCCGGCCAACCAGTCCCTGGCGCTGCGGCTGGCCGGGGAGGGGCGTACGGGGGCAGATCTGGGCAAGCTGGCCGCCGTCCGCGCCCTGGCGGGCATTGTGGGATACGGCCTGGTCTGGCTGAACTTCAGCGTCTTCCCCCATCGCTATCCCGCGGCGTTCTTGCTGGGCGCGGGCGCTGCGGTCGTCGCCGCCGCGTTCTTGCTGAAGCTGAAACGCGCCATGCCTGAGATGCATCGCGGGCCGCGGCCCAAGTTCGTTTTCAAGAAGCGATACTGGCTGTTCTATCTGCTGAGCATCTTGTTCGGCGCGCGGAAGCAGATTTTCATCACCTTCGGCCCGTGGGTGTTGATACGCATATTCGATCAGCCTCCGCAGACTTTCGCCAAGCTGCGGATCGTGGCCACCGTTCTGACGGTGCTGCTGGTGCCCTGGGTGGGGCGGCTGGTGGACCGGGCCGGCTCGCGGGTCGTCCTGATGGCCGACGCTGTGCTGCTGCTCTGCGTGTGCCTGGCGTACGGATTTGCGCAGGACATGTTCCCGGCCTCGGTGGCGTTGTTCGTCGTTTGCAGCGCCTTCGTCGTGGACCAGTTGCTGTTCCCCGTTCAAATGGCCCGGACCGTTTACCTTTTCCGCATTGCGGAGTCCAGGCGTGACATAACGGCGACTTTGGGGCTCGGCGTCACCATTGATCATGCCATCAGCATTCCGGTTGCCATGCTGGGCGGACGGCTGTGGGGGGCCATGGGCTATCGCGCCGTGTTCGTAGCCGCCGCCGGGATCGCCGTCCTCACGTTCGTTGCGTGCAGTCTGATCGGGCTCCGGCCTGCGGACCGCCAATCTGTTATGGCGGACATTCCGCAGGACCGTTGACGGAGCGGCCACGCAAGCTTGTCGCTGCTTGCACGAGGCCGCCGGCGGCCCTATAATGCGTGTTCGCAGATTCGAGCGGAGCGTTGTCCCGCCATCTGTGATCCCCTCTTTCCGGGGCGGCAGGACTTCCCGTTGTGGGGGAGGTCGGTCGGCCCCAGGCGGAATGCCCATCATCGCGCACGGTACTTCGGCCTGTGCTTTCCTCGCGCCATCGTGGTGAACTGCGATGAACATATCAATCACCCTGCCTGATGGAAGTGTCCTCAAGAAGCCGGTGGGCATCACTCCCGCGGAAGTGGCCGCCGGGATCGGAAAGCGCCTTGCCCGGGACGCCGTGGCCGCGCGCGTGGACGGCGTGCTGCTGGACTTGAACGTGCCACTGGAACAAGACGCGACCGTCGAGGTCGTCACGATTCAGTCGCCCACAGGGCTCGACGTGATGCGTCACAGCGTCAGTCACATAATGGCGTGCGCCGTGGGACGGCTCTTCCAGGACGTGAGATTCGGCATTGGTCCGGCCATAGAGAACGGTTTCTATTACGATTTCGACCTGGCCGGCGCCATCTCGGCGGACGACTTCGAGCGCATCGAACACGAGATGGCGCTCCTGGTCGCCGAAGAGGAGCCCTTCGAAAGGCTGGAGATGTCGGCCGACGATGCGCGCGATCTGATGGAGAAGAGCGGCCAGTCCTACAAGGTCGAGCTGATCGACGGAATCGAGGACCGGGTGGTCTCGCTGTACAGGACCGCTGAGTTCGTGGACCTGTGCCGCGGGCCGCACGTGCCGCACGCGGGCAAGCTGGGTGCATTCCGGCTGCTCAGCGTCGCGGGGGCGTATTGGCGCGGCGATTCCGACCGGCCCCAGTTGCAGCGGATCTACGGCACGGCCTTCCCGACCGAAAAAGAGCTTGCAGACCACCTGGAACGGCTCCAGGAAGCCGAGAAGCGCGACCACCGACGGCTGGGCAGGGAACTGGACCTGTTCAGCTTCGACGAAGAGATCGGACAGGGCCTGCCGCTCTGGCATCCGCGTGGAGCCATCCTGAAGCGGGTCATCGAGGACTACTGGCACGACCTGCACGCGCGGCGAGGCTATGAATTCGTGTCCACCCCGCACATCGCGTCGGAGAAGGTCTACGTGCGCAGCGGCCATATTCCCCAGTATGAAGAGCTGATGTACGCCCCGCTGGAGATAGATGAGGAACGGTACCGCCTCAAGCCCATGAACTGTCTGGCCCACATCAAGATACTCCAGACCCGCACCCGCTCTTACCGTGACCTGCCGGTTCGCTATGGCGAACTCGGCACCGTCTATCGCTACGAGATGAGCGGGGCGCTGCACGGCCTGATCCGCGTGCGGGGGTTCACCATTGACGACGCGCACATCTTCTGCACTCCGCAACAACTGGTCGGCGAGATCGAGGGTGTGCTCGACGTAATGGACGAGATGCTCGGCGCGTTCGGGTACGAGTACAGGTCGTATCTCTCCACCCGGCCGGAGGTCTCGCTGGCAGAGGCGAGCGATGAGGAGTGGGACCGGGCCACCGACGCGCTGAGGGAGGCACTGGAAAACCGGCAGATGCCCTATGAAGTGGACGAGGGCGCCGGCGCGTTCTATGCGCCCAAGATAGACGTCAAGCTGCTGGACGCCCTGGGCCGCGAATGGCAGGCACCCACCATTCAGGTGGACCTTAACTTGCCCAAGCGTTTCGACGTGACTTATGTGGGCGAGGACGGCCAGGAACACGAATGCATCATCGTGCACAGGGCGATCCTGGGGTCGCTGGAGCGATTCGTGGGGGGCCTGATCGAGCACTTCGGCGGCTGGTTCCCCGTCTGGCTTGCCCCCGAGCAGGTCCGCGTTCTGCCCATTACGGATGCTCATCTTGACTACGCCCGGCAGGTGCTGGGCAGGCTGCGGGACGCCGACGTGCGGGCCTCCTGCCACGAACGCAACGAGACCATGGGCTACAAGGTGCGCGCGGGCACGGTGAACAAGATCCCCTACCTTCTGATCGTCGGCGACCGCGAGGTGGACGACGGCACCGTCAGCGTACGCAGCCACGACCACGGCGATGAGGGTGCGGTCGAGGTCGAGCAGTTCCTGCGGCGGGTGAAGGAGGAAATCGAGCAGAAACGGCTCCCCGCCGGATTCCGAGTTGCTTTTGCCGGGGATTAACTTGCCATTGCCGCCCGCCCTCCGTATGCTGGGCCGATCGTGATTCTGACCTGTCGCTTTCCCGACCACTCCTGACTCGTCTCCGACGCCGCGATGCAAAGATGAATCCGGACGAACGCAAGAATGCGCTGAAATGCGTCGTTGGGGAGGGCCTCTCCGGAACCGGCATGGGGCTCCTTGCGGTGGTCTCGGTGCTTCCGCTGCTGTTTTCGGCTCTGGGCGCCAGCGAGGTGGAGCTGGGCCTGTTGGGCAGCATCTTCTTGGCCGGTTGGCTCTTGCTGCAGCCGCTGTCGCTGTTCCTGTTCGGCCGGCGTCGTCGGACGAAACGCTTCCTGCTTCCGTGGGGTTTTTTCTGTGCCGTTCCGACCTATCTGGGGGCGGGGGCGGCAGTGTATTTCCTGGGAATGGATCGCCCCAGGCTCTGCGCCGTTGTTGTGCTTGTGCTCCTTGCCGCCCGGGTGTTGGGGGGCGGGATGGCCATGCCGTTCTGGCTGGACTGGCAGGCCATGGTCTTCAGGCGGGACATCCGGGGGCGGGTGATTGGCATGATGGTCGGCGCCTTCACATTGGGCGCGACGCTGGCGGCCCTTGTGGCCGGCTGGGCCGTGGAATGCCTGAGCTTCCCGTTTAACTACTCGCTGCTGTTTCTCATCGCCTCCCTCTTCTTCGTTGTCTCACTGGGTTCCTTCTGGCTGGTTCGAGAGCCCGATTCGCTTTCAGCCCCGTACATTCCTTTGAAGACGGCCGACATGTTCCGACGTTTCGGCCGGTCGCTCAGTGACAAGAACTTCCGCAGCTACCTGATCGGGCGGGTTCTGATGACACTGGGTGCCGGGGCCGCTGCATTCTACGCCGTTCATTTCAATGCTCCGGCGGGGGGCGGGGTGGCCGAGGCGACCGTCATCAAGCTCAGTGCATTGTTGTGCCTGGCGCAGTGCGCCGCAAGCTACCCGCTTGGTCGTCTCGGCGACCGGGCTGGCCACAAGGTCGGCGTCGTGGTAGGGGCCGTGGCCCAGGTAAGCGCGATCTCGGTGGCCTATCTGGGCCGGGGGGCGGTCGCCTGCGGCGTCACCTTCGTGCTGCTGGGCATCTCGTGGGCAGCGGTGTGGATCTCGCACGTGAACATGCTTTTCGAAACCTGCCCCCATGACAGCCGCGTGGCTCACATCACCCTGAGCAGCGCGGTGCTCGGCCCCGTTCTGGTGCTGGTCCCGGTGGGCACGGGACTGCTGATCAGCCATGTCGGGATGAGACTGGGCATCGGGCTGACGCTCATCCCGACGCTGCTCGGCGTCGCCTGGTTGGCGCTGATGGTCAGGGAACCCCGCGACATAGAGCTGGGCGGGCGGGACTTCGACGCGCCCGCGGCGGCCTGATCGCGTCGGTCGAGACCCGGACGAACGGGCGGGCCGCCGGCATCAACTCGTTGCGGCGGGATTTGCTTCGTAGTAGGTCTCGTAGCGCCGCTGTCGGTGCAGGATCGAGCCCTCGTCCAGGAGGGCGTGCACGTACTTGATGGCCTCGTTGCGGTGGATGCCCAGGCCGTCGGCAAGGTCCTGGAGCGTGCACGGGCGGCGCCGCAGCAGCGCCAGCACTTCCTCCTTGCCCGCCCGTGCCTCCGGCGTCTCTTCGAATGCGTGGCTCGGCGCGATGATGTCCGTCCCGGGGCCGAGCATGGCGCATATCTCCTCCAGTCTCTCTCGCGCGGCGGCGCGCACTTCCTGCTCCGCAGGCGGACGCACGGCAGTGTTGAGTTGAAGGCGGTCCGGGCCGATCAGCTCCGTGCAGGCCTTGATGCGTTGCACCTGCTCGTCGCCGGAGTTGACGCCCTCGATGATGAACACCTCCAGCCAGATCTGGCCTTCGAACTCCCGGCGCAGTTGGGCGAGGCCGCTTACGACACTCTCCAGCGTCAGCCCGGGATGCGGGCGGTTGATGCGCCGGAATATCTCTTCGTCGCCCGCATCGAGGGAGGGAAGGACAAGGTCCACTGCGCTGCAGGCGTCGCGCACTTCCGGCACGCAGAACGAAGCGCCGTTGGTCAACAGGGCGATGGGGATGTCCGTAAACTGCCGGATGCCTGCCGCGATCTCGCCGAACGAACGGTTCAGTGTGGGTTCGCCCGAGCCGCCCAGCGTCACGAAATCCGGGCGCGGGCCTTCGGCCAACCGTTGGCGGACATCTTCGAGAAGTTCGTCCACGGGCACGTAGTCGGCGCGCTCGATCGTCGTCTGGGGCGTGGGCCCAAGCTGGCAGTACGTGCAGTTGTAGCTGCAGGTCTTCATCGGCACCAGGTCAACGCCCAGCGAGCGTCCCAGACGCCGCGACGGCACAGGCCCGTATGTGTACCTGCCGGTCATCGGCTCATTCCCCGTTGCGCAGACGCACCTCGATGGCCGAAGAGGCGCTTAGACTGCCGATTATAGGCGTCCGCGCGTGGGGCGTCAAAGAGAGCGCCACCGCGGCGTCCTGGCGCGATGCGTTGCAGTCGCGGGGACACTGCGCTACACTGGCAGCAGGCCGGGCTATCGGGCCAGGCGCAGCAGGAGGGATTGGTGAAGCCTCGCGAGGGTAAGAAGCCGCGGGCCGGCCGAGCGCGCAGACGGCTTGTGGTCCGCCGGGTGGAATGCAAGACGGTGCTGAACCGCAGCACCATCGGCCAGTACACGATGAACTGCTACACCGGCTGTCAGCACAGTTGCATCTACTGCTACGCGCGCTTCATGCAGCGATTCCATCCGCACCCCGAGCCCTGGGGGGAGTTCGTGGACGTGAAGGTCAACGCCCCGGAGGCGCTCGCCCGCCAGTTGAAACGGGCCAAGCCGGGCCCCGTCTTCGTCAGCAGCGCCACCGACGCCTGGCAGCCCCTGGAGCGCAAATGGGAACTGACCCGCGAATGCTGCCGGATGCTGATCGAGCACGGCTTCCGAGTCAACGCCCTGACGAAGAACACGCTGATCCTGCGCGACCTGGACATCTTCAGACCGGGCCTGACGCAGGTCGGCGTGACCATAACCACCCTCGACCGGCGCCTGGCGAAGCTCTGGGAACCCGCGGCGAGCAGCGTCGAGGAGCGCTGCCACGTGTTGCAGACTGCCAGTGATGCGGGGCTGGAAACCGCCATCATGTTCGGTCCCCTGCTTCCGGCCCTTTCCGACGGGCAGGACTCGCTGAACGCCCTTTTCGAGCGCGCCGCCGAGCTGGACGTGGACCTTATATGGGTGGACGCCATGAACCCGCGGCCCCGCGTGTGGCCGTCGGTCGGCCCGTTCCTGCGCAGGGAGTTCCCCGACCTGCACGATCATTACAGCCGGCTGCTGCACCACGGCGAGACGCGGGACGCCTACGTGAAGGAGCTCGGGGACCGCGTGCGCAAGGCAGCGCGCCAGCACCATGTCGAAGGCCGTCTGGCAGGCTGTCCGTAGCCGTGCCCTTGGTCGCTGGCGCGGTGCCTGGTAGAATGGATAATTCGGCTCGGACGGTTGGGAATATGCCATTTATAGAGGTCTAAAGGCGGGCGTTACCGCGCCGCCGGCAGGGGCAGCAATGGCCAAAATGCTGATCTCCACAGGCAGGGGGGGCGTGGGCAAGAGCACGTTCGTCGCCCTCGCTGTCCGGCACCTTCCTTCGCCGCCGCTGCTCATAGACGCGGACGCGGACCAGAGCCTGGCGCAACTGCTCGGCGTTGACCTGGCGGCCGAGGAGGTCAACACCATCTCCGATGTCCTCTACAAGCTGCAGCGCCGGGAGGGCTACGACGAGCTGGGGTCCATGCCGCTGGCCGCGAAGATCGAGTACCTGCTCAATCTGTCCTGCGTGTATGAGTCGCCGCGATTCGACCTGATAACGCTCGGCGTCAAGTGGACGCGGGGCTGTTACTGCGCGCCCAACAGCATCGTTCAGAGCATCCTGCCCGGCCTGGCAAAGGACTACGAGTACGCCATAGTGGACTCGCCGGCCGGACTGGAGCACGTCAACCGCCGCGTCGTCAATGAGCTTGACGATATCTTCGTTGTCATTGACCCTTCGGCCAAGGCATTGCGCACCGCGCAGCGACTGGGCGAACTGACCCGGGCTGTCGGGATTTCATATGAGAACCTCTATCTGGTCGGCAACTACCGTTTCCCAGCGGAGGCCGAAGAGCGGCTGGCAGCCCTGGACGGCGCGACCTATCTCGGAAGGATCGAGAGGGACGAAGGCGTCGAGCGATTCGACTGGGAGGGCAGATCGCTGCTCGACCTGCCCGAAGACTCCCCCGCCAGCCGTTCAGTAGCCCGCATCCTCCGCAAGGCAGGCTATGCCACTGCCTAGCCGCCGGGCCGTTCCCCCTGCCGCGCACCTGGCGCACCTAACCGCCTCCGTTGAGCCCGGCCGGTTTATCCCGGGTCCGGCAGGGCGGACCGAGCGGACGGGCCCGTTCCTTCCACCTCGTCGGGATCATCTATCTTGAAGTCCAGAAGGTCAGATAGTCGGTGGCCGTCTCTAGAGCCTATGCATGACCTGATGATGGTCTTCGACCTCACGCATGAAATCAGGCCGAAACTGGCGCATCTGCTCAATCGCCTTGTCATTGACCACGCCTTCGGGGAAGCCAAGAAACATCGGCAGCAGCATCTCCCCAGCGTCTTGAGTCACCCGAACTGACCGCAACCATCCGGCAACGCTCTTTTCCGAGTAAGGCCCTACCTTCTCAAGGATGCCCTTGGTCACAAGGTTGGCCACAGTGGGGTGAGTAATGGGTAGTGAGATGCAATTGCGCCCCTGTACGCTGAACTCCCGCAGCACCGCCCGTTCTTCCTCGTCAAGGTTCTCAATTGCTTCCAGGATTCTGCGTAGTCTCTTGGCTTCCCTCCGATTCTCCCGTACCTTCTCAACAAGCCACTGCGCCCCCTCTACTGCGAGTACACACACCGAGGCAACGAATGCTATGCCGATGTAGACGCCATACTCCCCCATCACGCCCGAAAGGTGGAGCTTTGCCAGCCAGGGATCGGGGAGGACCAGAAGCACTCCTGTCACGGCAAGGCAACGGACGAAGTAGCGCACGGGCGCCTTTAGGACCACAACCAATCGCTGCCAGTTCATTACTCACCTTCCACTTGGGGAGAGCACACCAGATACGTTATCCCGAACGTCACCGGCGCCCAGAACGGAATTGCCAACCACGAGAGAGGCGAGAAGTCAGGGAATGGTCAGCAATGACCGATTACTGCTCCCGTGATTCCGGCGAATCATGCCGTACGGGGGCGAATACATGCCTCTCCCCTATCTTCCCCAGAGGTCCCAGTCCGGTTCTATCAGAGGTCGCTGCTCTCTGTATGTGGAGCACAGGGCAGCGTACAGATCAACGGTGTCACAAGCGAACGCCAGCGCCTGATTCATGTCATCTTCGCCCAGCTCTTCCGCTTCCGCTGTATGCAGAAAGCTGTTACGTGTCCTACTTATCTTGTCGAACCGGGGCATGATATGGGGCCAACCGGCATCCGTGGCGAGTCCTCCCAGACTCTTGCCCGTCAGGTGCTTGACGAAGTCATCCTTAGCGCGAAAACCTCTCAGCGCGTTCGCAATGGCAAATTGAACGTCATCCGGGCAGTTCATCTTCTCCAGCAACCGAAACAGGAGATCGTCAAGCATGCCCTCGAAAGCAGTCTGCGCCAGTATGAGTACGAGGACTGCGCGTCTTGTCTGATAGCACTCAACCATCATCTCAAAGACAGGGGTGAATCGCAGACTCGGGAACAGCACCATCTTCCCCTCGGAGCCGCACTCCGGACAAGTTAACATGCCGATCCCCCATTTGCTTTCCCGCAACTGCTCCGCAAGTCTCGGCGCATCAAGGACGCGCCCACAGCCGTACACGCACTCGCAGTACCTATTCAACTGGGAGACAAGTCTTTCGTGCTCACTCATCTCTGCGCCTCAGAAGATCCGCGTCCGCTGGGACCATGTCTGAAGCTATCCCGGCTTTTCTCCGAACTTCTAACGCCATCGAGAGCACGGCTGAAGCCGGCGGACAACCTTCTCTTCACCTCAGTTTCCGGCAGTTCTGTGAAGTCAGTGTTGTTTTTGAACACGTCACCGAGAGCTACGCGAAAAGGAAGGGCCAAGTGTGATTCGGGTGTCAGCATCGCTGTCTTTAGGAACAAGTCCCCGAAGATGCCAAGCCCCATCTGCATCGGCGGGATCAGTCCGACCGGGCCCGACTTCATTGCTACCCCAAGGAACAGAGACAGCAGGCCGTGCAGACCTTTTAGCTGCTCTGTGCCCTCTTTGGCGGCTGCGACCTCGCCGTACGCCGCCAGTCGCTGTTGCATCGTGCTGGTCAACTCTTTTGCGGTGCTTCTCAAGGAACGTGTGAATAGGCGCGCCAGGGAGCGGTACCCGTTTGCCATGACCCGTTCTCTGACGTGGGCCTCTTGGGGAGACGCGAAGATCGACACATCGAGGAGGTACAGGAAGTAGGTGTACACTTCGAACACTGGCGCGGTCGTGTGGTGGATTTCTAGGGAGTGCTCGACAGCTTCAGCAAACTTTTCGTCACTGCTCCTGAGGACATCGAGCTGGAGCTGTAGTGATTGCTCGACTGTTGAAAGGAACTCCGCCGCGGTGTCAGTTAGGAGATTGAGGACATGGGAGATGCATATCTGCCTGTTATCCACTGCCACTGTCCACCTTATCCATCAGGCCCGTCGTGGGCACGGCCGCGCGCACAATTGCTCTCTTGAGCTTAATTATACAAGAAACAGGGGAACAAGTCAGCAGTTGGCTGGTGGGGTTTGAACATTGCACTTGCGGGTCGGGGCCTTTGGGCTTTGCAGGGCCAGGGCACGGTCCCGCAGGTGCGGGATGCCCCTACGAAAGCGGGTCCGGCCTACCCCGGGGGCTACCGGATGAAGGGCAGGCGGGGTGCCGGGAACGGCCCCCCACCCGCGCCTAACCGCCGGGCGGTTCCCGGCCGCGTCATACTCCAAGTAGTTCTCGTACTGTCTTGGGCCGCCCACGAACTGCCCCCCGTAAGTCAGCAGATTAAGGGGGCCATGCTCAGCAAACGTCTGCTCAGGGATACCCCCATAGCCACAGAACCCCAATGTATTCGAGGATTGAAGCGATCACGGGCGCCAACAGGACAACAGTTATCAGCCCTCCGAGAGCAGCGAAGAGCCAATAACGCCTGTCCAGGATCACAAGAGCGATCACCGATGCGACGAACCCACCGAAGATCAAGAAAGCAACTATAGTGCTCTGCTGCTCATTGAGAAACGGCAGGCAGCCGTTCATGTCCACGAGAAACCAAGCCAATACCTCCAGTGCAAGCAGGATTGTGGCTGCGATGGCCAACGGCTTTCCACGCCGTGCCGTGCGTCTGCTGTTTGCTCTGTCAACCATTTTGCGAACCCTCTGCACTGGCTGCTCGTTGGGCCACGCCGTGTGGTTATCACTGAGCGGAGGTCGGCCCAGAGCCCGTTGGCTTGGCTGGTTCGTATCCGTACGCTTTTAGGATCGCCATCAGCTTAGCGTCCTCCTGCCAATCGGGCTTCACGATCAGATGGCCCTGTGGGTCACGTCTCATAGACATATCTAGCATGCCCACGATGCCTCCTGGCAGTCCGTATTGACATCGACTCGTTGTAACCCACGCTACCATCTCTTCTAGGCCCATACGAGCTAACGTGGGGTCCACCTCTGCCCAAGCGGCGAGCACCTGATACGTGCGATAACACGACAAGTAGGTGTGGTCCGTTCGGAAGTCGCCGCACGTGTGCCATCCGCCAGGTATCTCGGGGGCCATCCGTGCAAGCGATCGCACGGCTTCTCGGTCACGCGCAGACCCACGCCGGTGAGCGTACGGCACGCCGAAGAAGCAGAACCGCACCTCTCCCGTGTCGAGCCGGATCTGCGCCGTTTTGCCAATATCAAACAGGAACAACAGTGCCAAAACGAACGCGAACAGCACAACGATTCGCACCAGACGTTGCCTTCCCCAGGCCAGCGTTCGCCGCGTGGTCGCCATCACGGATCGTCTCTGCTAATCCCGCGTGAGCAAGCACCGGCGCTGCCGCCGACCTCGGACATTAACCGGACCGGCGCCACCGGGCAATCCGGATTAGGGGCGCACGCCGGCGATGCAATTGCTCTCTTGACCTTAATTATACAGCAAACAGGGGGATAAGTCAGCAAGGGCCAGGGGGTGGAGAGCCAGGTCCCGGGTAGCGCTGTTTTTGCCTTCTGAAGCAAGGGCACGGCCCGCCGTGCCCCTACAACGGCGGATGGCGCTCAGCGGACACCTGCCGTTCTGGTTCATCCTGGATATCCTGTACATCCTGTTAAGGTCGTTGTATTTCCGGCCGCAAGCGGCGCACCGAGGTGTTGTGTTCGCCTCGGGCGTTCCAATATAATCCCTTAACGTGCCAACTCTTGTGCGGGCTCGCGTGCAGTCTCGGATGCGGCTTGTTTTTTCCTATCGCCCATGGCCCAGTTCGTAAGCCATCTCAAACGATTGCTCCGGAAGGTCGTACCTCCACGCGCCGAGACCTCGGCGGTCGGCACGACGGTGGTGCTGGCGGGGGCGGTCGGCATCGTCGCGGGGCTGCTGGCGCTGCTCATTAGCTGGATGATAGACTCTCTGAATCGGAACGTCTTCTTTGGGATCGGCACTCGTCCCGACGCACTGCCTGTCCCGTGGCGTTTCGCTCTGGTCCTTGTCCCGCCCGTGATTTTCCTGCTCATTGCTTACGTGATCCGACGCTGGGCGCCTGAAGTGCGTGGCACGGGCATACCGCGCGTAATGAGCGCCGTCGGCCGCAGCGGCGGCTACATCCGCAGGCGCGTCATCCTCCTGAAGCCCATTGCCACCGCTCTGTGTGTGGGGGCAGGCGCACCCCTGGGAATGGAGGGGCCGATCGTCCAGACCGGCGCCGCCGTGGGCAGCCTGGCGGGACATCGGTTCAGGATGGGCGTGTCCAACATCCGCATCCTGGTGGCCGCCGGCGCGGCTGCCGGCCTGGCGGCGAAGTACGGCGCTCCGGTCGGGGGGGCCGTCTTCAGTGCCGAACTCATCCTCGGCAGCGCCAGCACCGCGGCCTTGCTGCCGCTGATCGTCGCGGCGTTCCTGGGTGTGCTTACGCGCCACGTCATCCTGGGGAACGTCCCCGAGTACGCGGTACCTGCGGGGGCGTCGCTGGATTTCGTTGATTACGGGCTCTTCATGGCGCTGGGCGTAGCGTGCGGATTGGCGGGTGCATACTTCATCAAGATGATCTTCTTCACCGAGGACGGGATGGGCCGGTTGCTCAAGCCGTGGTGGAGCAAGGCCGTTGTCGTGGGGCTGCTGGTGGGGGCCTGCGTGTTCGTGTTCCCCGAGCTGCTGGGCACGGGCAAGCCCGTCATCGAGAAGCTCCTTGCTGGCGAAGTGCCCGGTCTGTGGCTGCTACTGGCGTTCGTTCTCCTCAAACCGATGCTCAGTTCCGCGGCGATGAGTGCGGGGGCGAGCGGAGGCATATTCGGTCCGTCCATATTCACCGGTGCGGCATTGGGGGCGCTTTTCGCGGGATGCGTGTCGGGCCTGCTGCCGCTGGACATGGTTCCCTCTGCGTACGTCATGGCCGGGATGGCCGGTGTCATGGCGGCCGTCATGCGGGCTCCGCTGCAGGCGATACTGGTCACCTTCGAACTGACCCACAACTACTCGATGATCGCGCCGCTGATGATCACGTGCGTGATCAGCATGAAGGTCTCGGAGCTGTTCGAGCCCGAATCGGCCTTCACCCGGCGCCTGGTGCGGTTCGGCGAAAGGCTGAAGCGCGGCATGGACTTCTCCCTGCTCGAGGGCCTTGCGGTCAGGGACGTGATGCAGGCGGAGTACGTGGCACTGCCGGCCGCAGCCAGCATACGAGACATAGACGAAGCCGTGCGCGCGTCCGAGAACCGCACGTTCCCCGTAATCTCCGGGGACGGCAGACTGCGGGGCATTGTAATGCTGGCGACCCTGATAGCCAGCGGAATACAGTCGAAGGATTCTGACTGTCCCCCGGAAGTGGCGGACCTTATCGAGCCGAGGTTGGTTTACCTCCGTCCCGACGATTCGCTATCCGACGCCTGGGAGACGATGGGGAACCACGACTATGACTGCCTGCCGGTCTGCCGATCCGGGCCCGAGGGGCTGGAGATCGTGGGCATCTGTGAGAAGGAAGCCATCCTCGAACTCTACGATCGGCAGGCTTTCATCAGCATCAACCAGCAGGCCTCGCGCTGAGCGCTCGCGCAGGCGGTGAGGGGGACCGGGGGTCGGACCGGGGGACGGCTGGGGACTCAGTATTCCTTGCGCCGGCGGGAGGAGGGGATCTTCAGCAGTCGGCGGTATTTGGAGATCGTACGGCGGGCGATCTCGATGCCCTGCTTGGCGAGTTCGGCGGCGAGCTGTTCGTCGCTGAGGGGGTTGCGCTTGTCTTCGTTCTCGGTGACTTGCAGCAGTTTCTGCCGGACGACCTCCCAGG
>SDBU01006193.1_pt1 | contig 14135 bp, 17 predicted proteins | sample 2277071 | NCBI WGS metagenome assembly SDBU01 (sample SAMN10397929, study PRJNA504765) | marine sediment metagenome | isolation source: marine sediment core GS08_GC12, 126 cmbsf | place: Arctic Ocean: Gakkel Ridge, Loki's castle | collected 2008
GAGGAAGATTTGGGCTATGCTACAGTTTTACGCTGCCGAAAGTGCGGGCGGGAACATCCGCAGGCGCCCGTCAGCTTGTGCGATTTCTGCTTTAGCCCGCTGGAGGTAGTGTACGATTACAAATCCATAGCCAAAGTCATTAGTCCGCAGCGGATAACCAGTGGTCCGCTGAGTATGTGGCGCTATCAAGACCTCTTGCCGGTTGATGGCGAGGTGATTGATATTGGTACCAGCGTTACCCCGTTGGTTAAGGCCGATAATCTGGGGCGTGAGCTAGGGTTGGAGCAACTCTACATCAAGAATGATTGCCTGCACCCAACCTACTCCTTTAAGGATAGGGTGGTGTCGGTAGCTATTACAAAGGCGAAGGAGTTTGGATTCGACACCGTCGCCTGTGCCTCAACCGGGAATCTTGCCGCCAGTGTGGCCGCCCACGCCGCTAAAGCCGGTCTTAAAGCCTATGTTTTCATCAATGCCGGTGTGGAACAGAGCAAAATGGTGGGAACCGCCATCTATAATCCGGTATTGGTCTCGGTTGAAGGGAGCTATGACGAGGTCAATCGCCTTTGTAGCAAGGTGGCCGCGAAGTATAATTGGGGATTCATCAATATTAATCTCAGACCTTACTATGCTGAGGGGAGCAAGACCCTTGCCTATGAAGTAGCCGAGCAACTGGGGTGGCGCGCCCCTGATTGTACGGTGGTTCCGGCGGCTTCAGGGCTTCTCTTCACCAGAATCTGGAAAGGGTTAAATGAATTATCAATGGTGGGTTTGATTGAAGCCGTCAATACTCGCATGTATCTAACTCAAGCTGCTGGCTGCTCACCCATTGTCAATGCTTTTCATGCCGGCTCTCTTCACATCCACCCGGTAAAGGCAAATACCATTGCCAAATCCTTAGCTATCGGTAACCCTACTGACGGTTCCTATGCCCTAAAGACGGTTAAGGAATCGGGTGGGGCTGCCTGCGCCGTCGCGGATGAGGACATTGTGGCCGGGATGACGCTATTGGCGCAGACTGAGGGTATCTTTGCCGAGACGGCGGGTGGCGTAGTGATAGCCGGGCTAAAGAAGTTAGCCGCTTCGGGGATAATTAAAAGCAATGAGCTCACCGTAGCTTTTATCACTGGGGCTGGACTTAAGACTCAGGAAGCAGTGGCTGATGTCGTCCAGCTCCTTACCATTCAGCCCACCCTGGAGTCTTTTGAGGAGGCTCTCAGTAGGAAAGCCAGGATTTGAATCTAACAGGAGGATATAAAATGGTTAAGCGACAAGTAATGTTCACCTTTCCTCCAGAGCTAGTTAAGGAGCCGGTCCTTTACAACCTGGCTCAACAGTTTCAAGTAGTGACCAACATCCGCCGCGCCGATATATCCGAGGATAAGGGTTGGGTAATACTGGAACTGGAGGGGGAGGAGGAAGATATTGAGCAGGGACTGGCTTGGGTTACCGCTAAGGGGGTGAGGGTGGACCCCGCCATTGGTGATGTGGTAGAGGGTTAAATGAGCGTTAGGCTTGAAATACTGGAGCCTTGGAGCCGAATCACCAACCAGCTGAATATGGTGCGGGTGATGAGGTAACTATATCTTACTAATTGGTGGAGACTGGAACATGAAGAGAATATACCTTGATTATGCGGCCACTACGCCAACGCATCCTGAGGTAATAGCGGCGATGCTGCCGTATTTCAATGATAGTTTTGGCAATCCCTCCAGCATTCATTCCTTTGGGCAGGAGGCGAGAGCAGCTATAGAATCAGCACGGGATAAAATTGCCACTCTTATCGGAGCCAGGAGCGAGGAGATTGTCTTTACCAGCGGGGGGACGGAGGCAGACAACTTTGCCTTAAAGGGTATCGCCTACGCCAACCGGAATAAGGGAAGCCATATCGTAACTAGTAGCATTGAGCATCATGCGGTTATGGAGACTTGCAAATCCTTAGAAAGGCAGGGAATTACGGTCACCTATCTTCCCGTGGATGAGTATGGCTTGGTTGATCCTGATGATGTCAAAAAGGCGATTACCGATAAGACTATCTTGGTTTCTATCTTGCATGCCAGCAATGAGATAGGAACCATAGAGCCGATAGCTGAAATAAGCCGGGTGGTAAAGGGAGCCGGAATCTATTTTCATACTGATGCGGTACAGACAGTGGGACATATCGCCGTAGGTGTGAATGAACTGGGGGTGGATTTACTCTCCATCTCGGGGCACAAGCTCTACGGTCCAAAAGGAGTCGGGGCGATTTATATCAGAAAAGGTACTAAATTGCGCCCCTTTATGCACGGTGGCGAGCAGGAGAGAAAGCGGCGGGCGGGCACCAATAATGTCCCCGGAATCGTAGGATTTGGCAAGGCGGCGGACATCGCCCAACAAGAGATGAGTGACGAGGCGAGACAACTGACTCGCCTTCGTGATAAGCTTATTCAAGGCCTCTGGGGCAGGATTGACCACATCCGCTTAAATGGTCATCCCCTGAAGAGACTGCCCAACAACGTCAATGTAAGTATAGATTTTGTAGAGGGGGAATCTATGTGCCTGAATCTGGACTTGGAGGGTATTGGCACTTCTACCGGCTCAGCCTGTACCTCGTCTAGCCTTGAGCCTTCTCATGCGTTGCTGGCACTGGGGCTCTCTCCTGAACAGGCGCACGGCTCCTTGAGGCTTACTCTGGGGAAGTGGACTACTGATGAGGAAATAGAGCGGGTTCTGGAGGTCTTGCCCCGAATTATAGCCAAACTTAGAGCCATGTCTCCGCTTTTGAAAAGCCGCGGATAGAGAGGAAAACATGCGTGATTTGCAGGCGCCATATAGTGAGAAGGTAATAGAGCACTTCAAGAACCCGAGGAATGTAGGTGAGATAGACAACCCCGATGGCACTGGCCATGTGGGGAACCCGGTGTGCGGTGATATAATGGAACTCTATATCCGGGTAAACGATGGCGTTATCACCGATGCCAAGTTCAAGACCTTTGGTTGTGGAGCCGCCATTGCCACCAGCTCTATGGTTACTGAGATGGTAAAAGGAAAGAGCATAGAAGAGGCGTTAAAGATATCAAATAAGGCCGTGGCGGAAGCTTTGGATGGGCTGCCGCCGATTAAGATGCACTGTTCAGCTTTGGCCGAGGAAGCGCTTAAATCGGCTATTGATGACTACCTAGGGAAGCGAAAATAAGGGCATTCGAATAAGAGGCAGCGAGTGGCCAGTATTACCGTGGTAGTAGGCGACCTGCCGTATGGGAAGGGAATAGGTTTAGGAATAAGTAAAGAGGAGGCTAAAAGTGGCACAGAAATTCGGTGCGGTAAGTGAAAAGGATATAACCCGTGCCATAGTTGCTGAATTTGCTGCCCAGTTTCAGGAATATGTGGAGAGCGACTGTATTATCGTCGGCGGCGGTCCCAGTGGACTCATGGCGGGCAGGAATTTGGCTAGAGCTGGCAAGAAGGTTCTCATCGTCGAACGGAATAACTACCTCGGTGGTGGCTTCTGGATTGGGGGGTATCTGATGAACAAGATAACCATAAGGCATCCGGGGGAGAGAGTCCTGGACGAGCTTGGTATTCCGTATAAGGCGATTAATAAGAACCTGCTGGTCGCCGATGGCCCCCATGCCTGTTCCAAGCTTATTGCGGCCACCTGTGATGCCGGGGTTAAGTTTGCCAATATGACAATTTTTGATGACCTGGTCCTGAGGGAAGATAGTCGTATTGCCGGCGTGGTGATTAACTGGACACCTATCTCGGCGTTGCCCAGAGAGATAACCTGTGTTGACCCGGTGGCTATAGAATCGAAAATAGTTATTGATGCTACCGGTCATGATGCTCAGGTGGTGAGGAAATTGGAAGAGAGGGGACTAATCAAAACCAAGGGTTATGGTGCCATGTGGGTAGAAAAGTCGGAAGACCTGATTATCGAGCATACCGGTGAAGTTCACCCCGGGTTAATTGTCACGGGCATGGCAGTATCAACAACCTATGGATTGCCCAGGATGGGCCCAACCTTTGGGGCGATGCTCCTATCAGGGGAAGTGGCGGCTGAGATTGCTCTTGAACATTTGAGATGAAAGTTCACCGGGTAGAGAAGGTTCTCCTTTATGATGAGGGTGCGGCCGAAGAATTAAATATAGAGGAGATTGCTGAATATTTAGGGGAGAAGCTGGGGAAGGTAGCGGTGGAGATAAGAGGGAATCCCTTTACCCTTTGCCCGGAGGAAAGCCTGGGTTATGCCAGCAAGCTCGCCGCTATCAAGATTCAGGATGCGACGAGGAAGATAACCCCCGAGCTAGAGCCTCTCTACGGTGAGATACAGTACGAAAAAAGAAGGATTCAGGAAAAAACAAAAGCCTTCGGCATCCTCTACGATGGCTTTCACCTCCAGAGAGTCTTTTCGGAGCTTATACCAGGGGAGAAATGCGCCCTTGATTTCGTTTACATCTTCTTTACCAACCGCTTGTTTGCCACCTGGGAGGAGGGCGATAAGAGATACCATGCCCGGACAAGCGTGTATGGTTTGCCCTCGGTTATCTCCACCACCGGACTGGTGGAGGCGCCGGCCAAACCGAGGGAGTATTACCTGCTTAAGCCGCAGTATGAGCTGCTGGGGAAGAACCTGTTGGAACTCAAAGAGAGGTTCCGGGGCAGGTTTATCGATTACGAGGATGAGCGGCTGACTGAGGTTATGAAGGGGTATGCCATGCAGGCGGTTTTCTATGTCCTGACCGGTAACCCCTTCTGTGCGGATAAGGGTTGTCGGCTGTATAACGCCCACTGGCAGGAAGAACTTATCCGGGCGCAGCTTGAGAGCGAATACGAGTTTTGTGAGCAACATACCGGCGTTTTAGCTGGTTTACGTGGAGAGTGAGAGCGCAGACATTGGGGGGCTAGAGGTTAAAGCAGATGCACAAACATGGGGATCTCTGGGTAATAAGCGCTTAAGTATCGCATGAGACGGCACAGGCTTGCCTTACCTGCCCGTAGTCTCTAAGTATTAGCTTATCCTTTTTTGGGGGCGGCGAATTTTTCTTCCATTTCCCCCAGCATGGTGTGGCAGAAGGTGAGCATTTTCTGTCTGTCTTCGGCACTCATTGGGGCCAAGCAGTTTTCCATCATTCGGGGCATCATTTCGTGCATGGTCTCCATCATATCCCCCGAACCCATGGATTCCATACACTCCTTCATCATCTCGGGCATCATCTGAGACATCATGGCCATCATGTCCTCTCCCTTCATGCCCGCCATCATCTTGGGCATCATTTTGCCCATCATGTCCTGCTTCTGCTGCGGGCTTTGCCTTTTCATCCAGCGATTCATCATCCAATCCATAAAGCCCATTGCTTCCTCCCAGTAATCTTTCAGCTTCGAGAGAACCGAGGCGAACCCCGCGGTGCTCTCACCAAGGGGATGATAACCCTGCCATCACGGGTAAAGATGGAGATTGTCCTGGTTATTCCCGGCTATCAGCTACAGCCCTAGCGCTGTCTTAATTTCACTGAGTATTTCTTCTTTTTCAACTCAGCTATGAGCTTGTTTACATCATCACTATTGATGTGAACACAGAGGTTCTTTTTGGTCGTCTCGGGTAGCTGTTCAATGTGAAGGGTGGTAATTTCCAGCCCGAGCTTATTTGCAGTGGAGATTATTTCTTCTAGTGCCTTACCCTCGCCACCACCACTAATCTCAACGCGGCTGCCTGGCTGACCCAGACCAAGAATCGGGTTGATAATCTTATAGAAGAAGTCGTTTGTGGTTACTATGCCTACCACCCGACCATCTTCAATTACCACCATAGAGCCCACCTTATGGGATTGAACAAGTGCCGTTGCCTCCTCAGCGGTCATATCCGGTGACACCGTAACTACATTCCGTTCCATGATTTCCTTCACTGAGGTCTTATTCAGCAGGTAGCTCAGTTCCCAAACCGTCAGTGAGGTGGCTTTAGATGGAGAGACGCTCTCCAGCCGGCGCTCGGTTACGATACCGACCAGTTTGCCCTTGTCCACCACTGGTAACCGCCGGATGCGGTGCGCTTCCATAATTCGCTTGGCGTCAGCAATGCTGGTGCTACTCGGAATAGTAACCACATTAGTTGTCATGATATCACGGACATTCATTTTTTACCTCCCCCTTTCTATAGTGTGTGCTGACAATACTACATATATGGTGGTATGTCAACAGCGTTTTGGAATATCCAGCCAGTTAGACGTTTCCCAGATTCTTCTGGTGAAATCATGGCTTTGGCATGAGGAGATACTATGTCAGATTGGGACATGAATGAGGGGGAAAATCAATACTCCCCCTCGCAATTCAGTAGTGTAATTTGTTCGCTACCATTGGATGAACATTGGGATGTATGTTCAACCATAATAAAAATGGTTAGTTCCCTATCTCTTGCCTATTCTATAGTTATCTTGCCTACCATAGACGGGTGGATTTTACAATAGTATTCCAATGTACCTGACTGCTCGAAGGTATATCGAAAAGTGTCGCCAGGAGATAGATTGCCACTGTCGAACGAGTTATTACGTGCGGTTATGGTGTGAGTGACCGAGTCATTGTTGTCCCATACTACAATGGCTCCAACCGGTAAATTCTGGGTATCTGGATTGAAGGCGAATCCTTGAATTATCACTTCGATCTGAGGTGGCGTCGGTGGTTCTGGTTCTTCCGTTGTAGGCGCCAAGGGCGTACCACCACCTGTTGGTGGTGCCGGTGCTGGTGCTGGTGCTTGTGATTGGCAAGAAACCGTAAGCACCACGGCTAAAACCAGGGCCATGGACAATATAATGTTAAGTAGATTTTGATATTTAGTCACATTGCCAAAATATATTTTCATTTTTCACTCCCTTTCGACTTTGAAGCATTATCCTATTAATATAACGCTAATATTTGTAAAAGGATAGGATGCAATTAATAATACCTTTCGATTACTCCAGAAGGATTAAGGCCCCTTTTATTTAATGAGAAAGGAATTTATTCAAGTAAAATTATCGGGATGTCTGTTCCGTTGTAGGTATAGCTATATTGAGAGAGAAGAGCATGCTTTGTCAAGAGTATAGTTAGTCTTAGGGATGTGCGAAACTCAATTACATCATTTTACCATTAATATGTAAATTCAAGACTAAACAAGAATCATATTAGCTTGTTGCAAAATGGAACAGCTTAGCTCATCTCAATTAGTTTAAGATGACTCTCTCAATGCCATAACGCCGAAGATGACTATCAATACTCCTGCGGCAGCTGATAAAAACGTCCATATCGTTGTGGGAGGCTGCGCCGCCCCAATGACAAAGAAAATAACTCCTATGGCTCCTACCACTGTTGAAACCCACAACGCCCATTTCCCACTGCGATAATTGAGGGGCAAGAAAATTACGATTAGAGCCGCGAGGATAGCGATTACTATAGAAATCGCCTCCCCTGCGTTCTCCACGATGTTACCATTCCTGAAGCCCTCGAGCAACATAAGTACAAGGATAACCATGAACGTGGACATCCAGTCTCGCCTTTTCATTTTGAATTACTACCTCCCGTTAATACTATTAGCAGATAGTATACACCTAAATGGCGCCATGTCAAGTTTCTTCATTAAATTCAAATTGATACACTACCTAAATTCAAATTGATACACTATCAGAAATGCAGAGATAAACCACCGTGCATTTGTGATTAGCCCAAAGTTGATTGAGGTAACAATACGTCATTTTGTTACAAAAGAAAAGGGGGAGCAGAAATGCTCCCCCTAAAGGTTTTTCTAGCTTTGAACCGCTACCACTGGACGAACATTGGCATGACGACATGAATATAGTTGTCCACTCCCTCGGGGCGGATAACACCAGGGCTTGATGGATTGGTGATCTCCAGGGCTACCTGTGCCTCGTGCAGCACACTGAGCACATCAACCAGATACTTGCCGTTGAAGGCAATCTTTGCCTCCTCACCGCTAACAATGGCATCAATCTCACCGACATCATCGCCTACCTCTTCAGAGCGGGCGGAAATTGTCATTTTACCCGGGGTTAGCTCTCCACCCGGGGCTACCACCAGACGGACAATGCCACTGCCATCGCGGGCAAAGATAGTGGCCGTCTTGGTTGCCCTCAAGAATTCAGCGACACTGACTACGGCACGAGTATTGTGGCTCTGGGGGATAAGCTGGGCATAGTTGGGGAAGGTGCCCTGAACCAGTTGAGATACTAGCTCGGTATTCTTCAAGCGAAATAGCGCCTGGCTCTTATTGGGATTTACCGTTATCTCCACTGGTTCCTCCTGGTCAGCCATGAGCCGATTTAACTCAGCTAAAGTTCGGGCGGCAATAATTACCTCCGTCTTCTGGCTAACCGGGGTGGCAAGAGGTAGCTTGTATACCGCTAATCTAAAGCCGTCAGCCGCGGCCAGCGTCAGTAAATCACCGTCAAATACCGCGTCAATACCAGTGAGCACCGGGCGGGACTCCTCGGTGGCGGCAGCAAAGACAACGTGACTAATTCCCTGGCGGAAGGCTTCTGCTTCAACCTTGGTGGTAATACCTTCATCAATCTTGGGTATGGGGGGAAAATCCTTGGCATCAGTGCCACTGATGCGCGCCTCAAATCGGGCGCAGCGCAGCTCCAGCGTCTTGGTTTGAGGAGAGAGGCTAATATCAACCTTCTCGCTGGGTAAGGAGTTAATAAACTCGGTGAGAAGTCGGGCGGGGACAGTAATCGTCCCTTCTTCCTCTACCTTGGCCCCAATCCAGCAGCTAATTGCCATTTCCAGGTTAGTGGCAACCAGCTTAAGACGGGACTGGTCGGTGGCTAAGAGGACATTATTTGTTATGGGCAGGGTTGTTCTGGTCGCTACCGCTCTTCCAACCACACTAAGCCCCTGATTTAAGTTCTCCTGCAGACATGATAGCTTCATAACTACACCCCCAAAAGTGTTTTACCGGTAATGAAGTAGTATATACCAATAATTAATTCTATTCAAGGTTTACTACTCCGCTTTTGCCCCCGCTTTTTTTAGTGAGACGAATATTCTCGATTTTCATGCCCCGGTCCACCGCTTTGCACATATCATAAATAGTTAAGGCAGCAACCGCGGTAGCGGTAAGAGCCTCCATCTCCACCCCGGTCTTACCGGTGCTTTTTACCGTGGCGGTAATCTCTACCGTACTACTTGCTTCGTCCAAGCTGAACTCAACCTTAATATCTCCGATAAGAATTGGGTGGCACAGGGGTATTAGGTGGGGTGTTTGCTTGGCCGCCATGATGCCAGCCAGCTGGGCCACCGCCAGAGCATCGCCCTTGGCTATCTCCCCCTTCCTTATCAGGTTAAAGGTAGCTGCTTTCATCCTGACCGCGCCTTTAGCTACTGCCTCACGCTGGGTATCAGGCTTCCCGGAGGTATCTACCATACGGGGACGACCCAGTGCATCTATATGGGTCAGCTTCTCCATAAATTAACCCCCCACCTGAGTTAACGGACGGTCTTGAGGCATGTGTCCCTCGGCCAGGTGGTGGCGTAGCGGCTTTCGGGCAACTGCCTCTTCAATCAGCCGTTTCAGTCCGCCTAAAGATACGCCGTTACGCAACGGCTGCTTCAGGTCTATTTCGTCCTTCGCTAAGAGGCAGAGGCGGAGCTTACCATCAGCGGTAAGGCGCAGCCGGTTGCACTGGAAGCAGAAATGTTCACTAACCGGGGTAATAAAGCCGATGGTGCCTTTCGCTTGAGGAAAACGAAAATACCTGGCTGGGCCGTTGCCGATACTGGGCAAGCAGGGCTCCAGTTTCCCCAACTGCTCAAGGCGCTTTCGCATGTCACTAACCGAGATAAATTGCGAGGTTACCGTGCTCTCACTCGTAAAAGGCATGCACTCAATAAAACGCACATGCCACCCCTCGTTAATGGTTTTAGCGGCAAAATCGAGGAATTCATCATCATTAATACCGGGCATGACCACTGTGTTGAGCTTAACCGGGTTAAGCCCGACTGACTTGGCGACCTCAATGCCTTCCAGCACATCACTAAGGTTGTTACCGTGGGTAATAAATTCAAATTTATCTTGCTTGAGTGTATCCAGGCTGACATTGAGTCGGCGTAGGCCGGCTGATTTTAACTCGGCAGCATAGCGTCCCAGTAGAATCCCGTTGGTAGTCAGAGAAATATCATCTATTGCCTCTATGTGCGTTAACATCTGTATTAATTCAGGTAACCCTGACCTTACCAGGGGTTCACCACCGGTAATCCTCACCTTGCTGATGCCTAACTCGGCGGCTGCCTGAGCTATGGTATGGATTTCCTCATAGGAAAGGAGAGTATCACGGGGCATCAAACTGGTGCCGCCAGCCGGCATACAGTAGATACAGCTCAGGTTACAACGGTCGGTTACCGAGATACGCAGATAATTTATGGGACGCTGAAAGGAATCAGAAAGTCCGGTCATACCTTTAACCTCTCCAGTACCTGATATACTTTCCTTGCCGCCTGTCCCCGGTGGCTAACCTGGTTTTTTACCTCCGGTGGCAGTTCCGCCATTGTCTTATCTAGCTCAGGAAGGTAGAAGACGGGGTCATAGCCAAAGCCATGCTCACCCCTCGGCGCAAAGGTTACAAGTCCCAGGCACTCGCCAGAGCAAAGCCCCACCTCACTATCAGGTGTGGCGACAGCGATGACGCACCGGAAACGGGCAGACCGTTTCTCCCACGGCACACCCTCCAGCCGCTTTAGTAAGTAGTTAATCCTCTCCCTATCTGAAGCGCCTTCACCAGCGTAACGAGCTGATAGCTGACCGGGTTCACCACCTAAAGCGTCCACCTCCAGCCCGGAATCATCAGCCAAAGACAGCAGTTTGCTCTCATCAGCTAAGGCACTCACTTTTAATCTAGCATTCTCCTCCATGCTTTCCCCTGTCTCATCAACAATGGTGGTAATACCTAGGTCAGCCAGGGTAACCAGCTCATAGGGAAGGTTCTGGAGCAGGCTCTTATACTCACGCACCTTGGCTTGATTATTGGTTGCCAGAAGAAGCTTACGGCGCAACGGAACTCCAAGATTTAAATTATCCTCAAAGGCTACTAAGTAAGCTCGTCAATAGTCATGGCCGCCATGGTGGTAGTCTGGAGTGTACCTCTCGCGCCCAGTTCCATGGCTACTTTAGCTATGACCTTATTGCTCGGAGCCTCCAGGATGTTGATAAAGTCATACGGACCAAGAAGGGCATACTGGGCTAGTATCTTTACTCCCATGGCTTCAACTTCCTTATTCACCTCTTTGATTCGCTGTGGACTTGCCTTTATCGTCTTCCTTCCCTCGTCAGTTAGAGTGGTAAGCATAACATAGATTGCCATTTTCTTACCCCCTTTTAAATATTGGTGAGTCATGCGGCATCCTCACCTGGATGTTGGTTTGACACATCACTTCCAGGATGATAGCCCCTGCCGCTTAATCAGTCAAGGTCGGTAAACCTTCCCTCCAGGTTCTTTACTACCTGAGGCATAGTAGTGTATTCCATTTCCTCCAAGGGTAGACGGTGCGGCTCGAAAGGACCGTGGCGACGCATCAGGTCAGCCATCTCATTTGCCTGGTGGCGTGCCAGATTAAACGACTTGTCAACAAACATGTCGCGAGGTCCCACCAGCTTACCTCCTGCTAACTGAAAACCAAGTGCGATTACTCTGGGAGGCCCGTCAAAGCGAGTCGGGGTGCTATCGGGGACAGATACGGGCATAAGCGGCCCCATGTGTGAGCCCCGCATCCACCCCTCCACCAGGATGGGGGAAGCGAATGGTTCCAGCACCTCGCCTACCGCCGGGAACTGACCCTGAGAGCGCACGATACATACCGGGTCATCCTTGCCCACATATCGTCCGGCAATTAGAGCCAGACGCTGGGTAGAGGATACGGCGGCTATTTCCTTGGTATCCCGGTGGTAGATTGCCTTTACCATAAAGCGTGAAGGTGCCCCGATGAAGACCAGAAGGTCGTAAATTTCCTCCGGGGTATTAAAGGTTATCTTCTTATGCTCTTTTACATCGTGCACCTCAAAGGCAAAGCCATTATGCATATTGGCGGCAATAACCAGCCCAATGGTATTAAATGGGTCGGCGAACATCTTGTACAGCGGCATATTCCACGCCCCGGATGAGGTCTTGTCAGCCATAAAGATAATTATGGTCTCCGCCACTCGCTCCTCAAATGCCATCTCAGCCACCCCGGGGCCCATCCCCTTGACATTACCCGAAAAAGCATCCTTTAGCAAATCCTGCCCGGCACCATGAAGTTTTAATTTTTTAGCTACCTCGGTACAGTCAACGAAGGTATCCCAGGCTAATTTATGAATTTTTTCATTATCTTCGCCCTGTTGGTGAGTCATAATCAGCTGCAGGTCATCTCCGCACTTGGTTACATGATAGTCAACCAGTAAGCCATCTTTTTTAGCCCTGGCCATGTGCTCACCAGCTTTGGCTAAAACATCAGGGTGAGACTCGGAATGCCCTACATAACCCCCAATATCAGCCTTAATTACACTCAGTGTAATACTCAATAGTTCCCTCCTTCACCGAGTTTCCTTAATAATCTATCCCCTTTCGTGGTGTTGTCCCCTTCTCATAGGGATGCTTAATCTTTAGCATCTCCGTGACCAGGTCGGCTAATTTAATTAATTTGGTATCAGCCTTGCGGCCAGTAAGGATAAGCTCTACATTCGGCGGCTTATCACTAATAAGCTTAGCCACCTCATCTATCTCAATCAGCTTCCAGGCAGCGGCCACATTTACTTCGTCCAGTACCACCAGGTCGTAGCTACCGCTGAGCATAGCCTTACGGGCAGCGGCTAGAGCTTTCTCAGCTTGTGCTATTTCCTCCGTCTTAAGATTTGCCGGGTCAGTGAATCCTTCATGTCCGAAGCTATTTATAGTAACATTAGGTAATTTTGACAGGATGTGGCGCTCACCATAGTCGTAGTCACCTTTCATAAAGTAAACAATATATACCTTCAGCCCATGACCCAGAGCTCGGATTACTGTCCCTAGGGCAGCGGTGGTCTTCCCTTTCCCATCACCGGTGAAGACCTGAACCAACCCCGGGCTAAGTGGTTTAGATGACGAAGAATTACGCCGTGACACTTTTTCGGTCAATTAAGCCCCTGACAAAATAGCTGAAGACCAAGGCTTCAGTTACGAATAGTTTAACAAGCTGCCCCAACCATGTCAAGGCGCGATGTTGCCCAGCAGTCTCAGGTTGAGGGGAAAGCATTGTTATCTCGCTATTAATGATGATATAATCAGACCACGAGTTAAGCAACTTGAAGAAGGGTTATCAAAATGGCATCAACTGAAGAACTAATTGAGGAATATAAGCGGAAGCGAGCCAAAATAGAGCAGATGGCTTCCCCTGAGGCTATCGAAAAGCGTCATAAAAAGGGACAGTGGACTGCTCGGGAGAGGATAGATTACTTTTTTGACCCCGGCACCTTTACTGAGATTGGCTTATTCGTTAAGCATAGAACCACCCATTTTGGTATGGATAAAAGAGAGGTGCCAGCCGAGGGAGTGGTAACCGGCTATGGTAAGGTAAACGGCAGATATGTGGTTGCCTTTGCTGAGGATTATATGGCTATGGCCGGGACTTTTGGTGAATATCACGGCAAGAAGGAAGTCCAGGCTATTGAGTTTGCCAAAGAAAAGGGATGGCCACTGGTAGGTATGAATGATTCCGGTGGTGCCCGACTTCAGGAGGGGATGGATACCCTGGAAGCCTACGGTTGGTTATTTCGGTCTCAAATCCTGGCATCGGGCATAATCCCCCAAGTGGCTTTACTGATGGGTCCGTGCCTGGGTGGGCAAGCCTATCATCCGATAATGCAGGATTTCCTTATCCAGAACAGGGATACCGGTTTTATGGGGATTGCTGGTCCTGCCTTTGTCAAAACCCAGCTTGGCGAGGAAATTACCCTTGAGGAACTCTCTGGCTGGAAAGCCCATGCGGTTAAATCAGGACAGACGCATATAGTAGCTAAAGATGATAAGGACGCTTTAGATAAAGCTAAGGAGCTTTTAGCTTTTTTCCCGGCCAATAATAAGGAAAAACCGCCTCGCATTAAGACAGACGACGCGCCGGAGAGGACAATCCCTGAGCTGGATGCCATTATTCCCGACCGG
>SDBU01006194.1_pt1 | contig 14133 bp, 22 predicted proteins | sample 2277071 | NCBI WGS metagenome assembly SDBU01 (sample SAMN10397929, study PRJNA504765) | marine sediment metagenome | isolation source: marine sediment core GS08_GC12, 126 cmbsf | place: Arctic Ocean: Gakkel Ridge, Loki's castle | collected 2008
ATCTGGCCTTGGTAGTATCTTCATTTTGATTTACCTCTTGATTTTTTGGTCTGCTTCGCAGAGTTCACTATCACCCCACGAGAAAAGCCAAGGAAGTCGTCAAACCAGTAGTCGCCACTGACAACGAACCTGCCGAGGCCACCGAAGAAAAGGTCAACAGAGCGAACCTGCTTTGATTCTCTTGAATCTTGGTCTGGTGTCCAGAGTCTTAATTGTTTGTCTTTTCCAAACTTCTTTAATACTTTCAGAATTTTATTTAAGCTGTCTTTAGTATCAAATAAAGCCTGTAGATATTTCTCTGTTTCTGAATCTTGTTTGAAATCACCATTTAATATAGGTATTTTTATCTTATATTTCTTTGGCTTTACAATATTACTCCCTGCATCGTGGATTATCTCTGCCTTTAGATTATTCTTGCTGTAAATTATTCTAGTGCTTGTTACTTCCCAATGTTCTTCAAAATCTTTTTTTAGGCTGCTTATGATTGTTTTGTTCTCTTGTTTTGCTACTTTATATATGTCTAGTGCAGAAATCATTTTCATGTTCTTGCTATTGAAATATTCTACCCAGTCTTTCTGTGTCTTTCTCATCTGTTCTTTGATTACCTTACATTCAGCTTCTTTGTTTATTTGCATTTTTCTTTCCTCCATTTAACAATTTAATACATGATTCAAAAACTCATCATAGTCTTTGAACGTCTCTTTCTTTCTTCCGCACCTTGCACAATCTACTATCTTCTTTTTGTCTTTCTCGTATTTTTCAATGTATCCTAGTTGGTCTTCAAAGACTATGTCTGGCATTTTGTTGTCTGGCATTTTGTTTTATGCTCTTTTCTTTCAGATAAATGAATATTTAATTTATCCTGGAGTTTACTTTCTGTTTCTGCTTCTAGTTTCTTATTACATTTGAGGCATTGCAGCTTTAACATCTTATCTTACTCTCACATTCCCCACAGATATTGTTTTCTTTGCTTAATTATCCTGTCTTTCTTTTCATCAATGATCTTAACACCTTCTTCGTTTGGGTGGGCCACTTTCTCTTTAAATACATAGTCTAGCCTTATCTTACATTTAGGACAGGACTTTGGTTTCTTTGTTCTATTCTCCCAAACGTAATTACACTTATAACATTGGTATTCATTCATTGTTGTTTACCTCACTTATTATTACTATTATTACCATTATATATAAACCTTTCGTTTAAAGTAGCAACTCTAGGATATACTTGATTAAAACCTTTAGGAATTGATTAAAACATTTAAGCAGTATGACATTTCATAGGCATATTCCCATTTCATAAAACATAATCTTTTACATTAAAGATTTTAAAAGTAAGGTTTTGTATAGTAATTGTGTTTGAAACTTATATGGATTTAAAATGTTTAACATCAACCACTCATTAACTTCTTAGTTAGTCCGCATATCTTATCAACTATCTTATCCCTTTTAGGCTGCCTTTTCTCATAGAAGTACATAGCAATCGTGAAAGCAATTAAAGAAACAACTATCGGCAGCATCATAACAATACCTACTAGAATGAAATAAGCAGTTACTTTATCTTTGACTTCATACACTTCAATGTTCTCAATATACTCCTCTGGGTTCTCTTGATATTGATTAGTAGCTGTAATATTGGACCACACCCCAAAGCCATGGCCTACTGACAGATAGATAGTAAGCATACAGAACATGAATATCTTTCCTATTGATATGCTGTTGGTTAGATTCCTTGCAAACCATATAGTAATGAAGACAGTCATAACAAGCAAGGGCACTACGCTTCCAGTTAGTAAATAGATTGGGTTTGCTTCTGCTATCTCAAATACAGGAGAACTTAGAGCAGTATAAACATCTGCTATAGTTGTAATGATTAGTACGCCAATAAATGAGTACAATAGATTCTTTTCTGTTATGTATTTCTTTAGCTTCATTTTGTCAGCTTCTCAATTACTTTTCTGTAAGTCTCTACGTCTTTTGCATCAATCTTCTCTGGATGCCTGGCAACAAGATGTTCCAAGAACTCTATAACGGGGTAAGTATCTCCTAGGCCCATCTTTAGATTACAATAGGCACAGCTCTTTGTCATGTGCTTGTCCAGGCCATCACTTACCTTGGCTATATGAATCATCTGCCTCATGTTTCTTGGATCAAAAAACTTTCCTATTCCCATTTCTAACAACCTCCAATTAATAGATTAACTGCTTCTACAAGTTCAGTAAGTGTCTTTTCAAAGTAAACTATCTCTAGCATTACTATGGCTATTAAGATATATAGAAACAAAACTAGTATTATTATAATTATCTCAAATTTAGTGTTCATGGTTTAGTCCTCCAATCTCTCAATCTCAATACTAAAGCTTTTATTCCACTATAGGCTATATAAATCAAAGCTATAATTACTATCAGAGCTGGAATCGATAGAACAAACACCATAAAGAATATGTAAAATATCAATAACTTCCATGTAAAATGAAAATTATATTTGTCAGCATTGTTATATCCAAACTCTATACTCCCTTTTGCAACTTCAAAAATAGTATAACCTAGCCAATCGATAGTTTTATATAAGATGTTTTTGACTCTGTTTACACTAACAAAAGAGTAGTTCAAGTTCGCAGTTACATTTGTCTTTACTCTTTCAAATGTTGATTCATTCCATTCTAGTTTTGTTTCAGTCCAGTTGTATATATCTCTTGGTGCCAAGTCTTCGAAGTCTTGGTTATGTAACGTCTCGCCCACATACATCATGCCTACTATCAACAACAAACTTCCAATAAATAAAAAATTCATTTTTCATCACCATAGAATACAATAGCAACTGCTCCGTTTGTTAATTGACTTATCTCATAACGATACCATTTGATTTTAATATTCTTTTCTTTGAGTTCTTCTTGTATCTGTTTCATTCCTTTGTCTATCATCTTCTCATAAGATGTCAAATTTAACCCTACTAAGTTCTGCAGCCTTGCTACAATATCTAAAATAAAGTTCCTTGATACAACCTTTTGTATGTTAATCATATTTACCTCCTACTCATATATCCATATTTATAATCAACGTAACAAAACATTATCATTAGTGGTATTGTCATTAAAGCTGCTGTTGGTTTTGCTATTGTTATCAAAGTCCATATAAACAATGTGCTTGCAATTCCTAGTAAGCCTATAATCATTCCCGGCATTATGGATAATCAAATTTACTCCTCCAAAACAAAAAACGAATTAACGTACTGACAACAAACAATATCAGTATAACAATTATGATCCAATTGAAGCTGCTAAGTAATAGGAAAGCAAACATGACTACTAGTATTATGATATATACTTTTAGGTTCATGTTCCTTCAACTCCTATGCTATCTTTTCTTATCCAAGCCCAAAGTATCCCGGCAAATGCCAGGGATAATACTATGATTTCAAAGTTACTTAATGGCATTGTCAAACTCCGGAAGAGTTAGGAGCCTTCCTAGAGTGTCAATACAGCTAGGGGGATTGTTAGAATAACCTGGGTGGCACTTGATTTCTATTCCTGCTTCGAATCTGCCACCCAAGCTATTACATATATCTAGCCCCCCGCGGGCATACCCCAAGTACACTACAAGAATGATTAGCATAGTAAATCCTACTATCATTATATACCTAGTTCTATTAGATGGTAGGTTGTCTCTCCATTTAGTTAACCATTCGATTGAATCTGGCCCTGTATCTTTGTCTATGCCGTAGCTACCCCCACTAGTATCGTTCTTATTGTTTTTTTTAGTTGATTGAAACATTTCCAACACTCATGAATAAAGTCTATAGTCATAATGGAGCCGAAAAACCAATGAAAACCCTATATGCCTAGCTATAACACTCCTATGTATCATAATTGACCCGTTTCTTCATAGTTTTTTAACTTATAATAGTAAGTTCCTTCAGGAATTCCTAAAATTCTAGCCTTTTGAACATTAGTAATACCTTCAAAGGGTACAAGCCTTTCAAACATCGAATTTCGGACCTGCTCTTCCATTAACCTCTTCTCTTGGTCTGTTCCTCGCTTTAGTAGGCTGTCTTTCTTTCTTTTCCTGTACTCTACCTCATCTACAACGTATGCGTTGGTGAATCTGCCCTTAAAGTTCGATGTGGGCTTATAATAGCTATAGTATTTCTTCCCTAAGACATATAATTGTTTCTTTCTTTCCATGTTAAAGAACATAAAGAACCCTCTTTGAAAGTTCTTACCCATGTAGACATGAATCAATGCTCTGCTCCTCCAAAGTGCAACGTATCGGTCTAAATCAAAGAAAGTAGGCATTACTATGCCAACAAATAGTCTCTTTTGTCTTATTTCAGCTAACATCTTAACCAAGGTTCGGTTTATTAAACTCATTGCAGCTCTGGCATTCAACCCAGTAAATGCTTCATCATATAAAACAGCTTGATAAGGTTTTGCGTTTGTTATTGCCTTTGTAAATTCCCTAGGGTCAAAACAAATCCTATCTATGTTAAATGAATTGTCAAAATAGAAACAGTCCTGCATTGCTTTTACACTCTTGCCACTGCCTTCATAACCATCATATACAAATACAATATCCCAATCTTTTCTTATTATTTCCTTCGCTTTGTCTAAGTTACTCTGTAGAAAACCATCTATGTATAGTTTCTTTCCCTTTATATCCACGTTATAAAGTTTACTCTCGTCTATTTCTTCTTCCATTTTAACCCAAAGCAAACCTCGCATCGTCTTTCATAGGCATTCCATATCCGAACTTGTCTCTCCAGTAAATTAAACTCTTTTCATAGTCGCTGAGAAATAACTTAACATCATCTGTTAATTGTTTTGATATTCTTCCCTCTTTATCATATTTGTTGAAGTATTTTTTTAGATTAGGCATTCCTTTTGTTATTATTTCTTCAATTTCTTCTTTAGCTTCTTTCTTGTCTCTGAACTTTGTCCACATTCTTCTTTCAACTGCTTCTAATTTAATATGCCACATTGGATAATTACCTGAACTTGCGTAGAACTCTGCCTCTTTAATTAGTCTTGAAATGTTTAATGCAATATCAACTCCCGCGTTGAATTGTGTTTCTCTTGCTATATCATCACTCATTTTTATTCTCTATCTCATCTCTCTTGGGTATATCCCAATAACATGAACCACAACCAGGACATCTTAATGGTTTTATAGAATGATTATTAACATCTTTTCTCTTTGGCCAGACATTATCACAACGGCAACACTCCCATCCTCCAACCATAGTTTCTGGCATAATTATTATCAGAGTAACGCTCATATAAATACTTTTGCTTTTGTAATGACACATCAAGACTGATACATTGTGCAACACAAAGTCTACGCAATGTATGTTAGAGTTTATATAAAAACGCCCTCATTATCATTCTCTATGAACAAAAAAGCTCAAAGGTCGTTTACAATTTCTGACCTTGGAACTATTGCAATAGCCTTAGTTGTAGCGGCTGTGATTCTTGGAATGGGAGCAACCATTTTAGACAAACTCCAGAGTACGCAGCCTATAAATGGAAGTGCATACAATACATCAGGCTTTGGAATAACTGGTATGGTAACTATAGCAGAGTTCATTCCAACAATAGCAATAGTAGCCGTAGCTGCAATTGTAATTGGTATTATTTTGGTCTTCTTCGGAAGACAACGATAAAAACGCTAGAGGAGGTAGCAAAAAACTAATGAAACTATTAAATAAGAAAGCACAAACTTTTACAATCAGTGATTTAGGCACTATTGCAATAGCCTTAGTTGTAGCAGCCGTGATCTTAGGAATGGGAGCAACAATCTTGGAAAAGATAAAGAGCACTCAGTCTTCAGGTGCAGCACAGAACGCTTCATCTTTCGGACTAACCGGTCTGAATACTATGGCAGAGTTTATTCCAACAATAGCAATAGTATCTGTAGCTGCAATTGTAATAGGTATAATCCTGGTTTTCTTCGGAAGACAACGGTAAGTTTGAAGAGCTTTCACTCTTTAGACACCTATTTTGGAAAATGGAAGGTTTGCTTAATGATAAAAAAGGGCAGAAGTCTCTTGGAATAAGTAGTCTAGGTACAATAGCTATTACAATACTTGTAGCTGTTGTAATTCTTGGACTAGGTGCAACTATCTTAGATAAGATACAGACCACACAAGATGATATCACTTCTACACTCACAGGTAATGAAAGTTTTAGTTGGGTTTCTAATACAACTTCTTATTCTTTACAACAATCCAGGGGACAGACTAGTACAATAGTTCTTACTTGCAACACTACTGCTTTGACTTTAGGTACTGATTATGCTTCAACTGATTCGAGTGTAACTGTTAGGAATGATACTTCTGGAGCAGATCACGCCTGGCCACTTTGTTCTTTTAATGTAACTTACTCATATAACATCGGTGGTTCAGCAAGGAACGCATCTGGTTTTGGTATAACTGGTGTAGTAACAATGGCTGAGTTCATTCCAACAATAGCAATAGTAGCCGTAGCTGCAATTGTCATAAGTATAATTCTTATCTTCTTTGGCAGAAAGAAAGAGGAAGGATTATAGATTTTTAGTTCTGATTAAAACATTTAATCAAAGATAGTTATTTTTAGTCAAAACCAAAGTTATTTATACAAGCATACTTATGTAGACAATCTGTAACAAAAAATGAGGGATGTAAGCCTATCTAATTCTATAGTTCTAGTGTGGAGGTTCTGATGGTAAGGTTTGAAGTATTCATTGTAGCTCGTGGTGGTGGAAGAACTCCGCAAACTACCTCTCCTGTTAGAGGCCCGGCTACAGCTTTCGGAAAAGAGTTTGGAGCAAGTGAAGATGGAACTTTTGCAACACAAGCACAAGCTAAAGCATTTATTGATGCAAAAAGAAACGAGTTCTCAACAAGAGATGATCCAGTTGGAGTAAGGGAAGTTCCAACAGCAGCACAAGAAGCAGCTTTTGAAAGAACAGCAGCAGGAGAACAGATAACAGGCCCAGCACCTAAAGGAAAACGTACTACAAGAACCCCAGAAGAAGAAGCACAAATACAGGAACAAGCAGCAGCATTAGCATTAGCAAATATAGAAGCAGGAACATCTTTTGCTTCTAAAGAAACTATTGCCAAGTTAGAGGATAGAGTAAGAGCAGCAAAGGCACAGGAGAAAACCCAGAAAGAGTTTGTTGAGGAGAGAACAATAAGCCAATTAATAACTGGGACTACATTAACACAACAGCAAAGGGGTATGAGAGCCGAAAGGGATAGAGGCGAAAGGGATAGAGGTATTGTAACAACAGTTTCTATTGGTGGCAGAGAAACAGAATCCACATTAAGTTTAAGACCTAGTGGAGCTGTTACTGGTTTCCAAGCTGCACAAGAAGGAAGACTTAGTGATGTTTTAACTGATTTTGGTACACCTTTTATTTTACCTAAAGTTACAATCAAACCGAAGAAAACATTATTACAAAGAGCTGATGTTAGAGTAAATGAATTCTTAGGAACAACAACTCGAAAGAGGTTTGAACCACAAAAAGGAGTAACACTTCTTGAAGGATTAAGACAAAGATTTCCAGAAAGTAAAGTGATTAGGAAGACTAGTGACATTGCTTTTCCTACTGGAGAATTTGTAACAGGAGTTGGTGGTGGTTTTCAAGCAGAATTGAGAGAAAAACCAGTTACATTAGGAGTATTTGGTGTAGTGGGTTTTGGATTTGGTACAGCCGGTAGAATTGTAAGTAAGTTTGAAACTGGTAGGAAGTTGTTTAAAGTTGGAGGTGGTGCATTGTTAGCTGGTGCAGTAGGAGTAACAGCCTTAGAAATATCTGTAGCAGAAGGTTCAAAAGCAAAAGGAGAAGTTGTTGGTAGGACTACAGCAGACTTCTTAGCATTTGGAGCTGGTGCTGGAACTGCACAAACATTTGCTATAGCAACACGACCAAGATTGGTTGATATTAATCTAGCAGCAGGTAGAATACGTACTATAACTACTGTTGATGGAGTTCCGAAAGGAAGGGAGATTGATATTTCTAAATTGACAAGACGATTCGGAACAAAAGGTAGAGAACTTCCGACTATATTTGAAGATGCTACGCCAGCTGGTACTGCATTAAAGTTAGGGGCAAGACCTCCAACTACATTATTTAGAGGAACAGATGTTACTGTAAAATCTACAATAGCTAGAGAAAGTGGAGCTTTTGGATTTGTAAGCCAGGATTTAGCAGAAGGTTTCAAGAGAAGAGGAGGTAGAAAAGAAGTCAGACAATTTGAAACCACAAGATTTGTAATTGACCCAAACATTAGACGTGCAGTTTCAAGACCGGTTCCAACTGATAAGGGTTTTAAAACAATAACAAGTGAAGCTCCAGAATTTATAGCATTGGATGTTGTATCAGAGAAAGTTGTAACACAAAAACCTACGCCAAAACAAAAGGTAGCAATTGCAGCTGCAGGAATAACCACAAGAGTTCTTGGTTCTCCAGTAGTATTACCAGCACTAACAATAGGAGCAACAACTGCACTAGGAGGATTGGATATAGGGGGGCTAGCATTAGTTGGTGGTACTAGCCGAGCAGTGAGGAGATTTCAACCAGCTAAGAAACAGGCAGCAAGAGTATCAAGAATAGAAAGGTTACAGAAGCAGCAAAGACAACAGGAGTTTAGAGGATTGTTTGAAGAACAAAGAGTATTGAAACGGGGGAAGCAAAGGATTATTGAGACACAAAAGTTCCAGCCATTTGTAGATTTACTTAAAGGTACAAAAGGAAGAATCATTGAAACTATAACTAAAGTTCCAAAAGGTCCACCAGAAAGAATATTCTTTGAGAAAGGTAAACCACTTATAGTCAGAGAAAAGTTAGGAAGGATTGATATAGGGCAAAGATTTAAAACTAAAGATAAACAAGTTATAAGCGTTAAAGGGGAGGATGTGTTTATAAAACCTTTTTTTCAAAAGAGAGTTAAAGGTATTAGGGAAAGACGAGGTTTATCTATAGATGATATAAGTGGAGATATAAAGGTTAAACAGTTATTCAGAAAAGGTGGTAGAACTGTTAGAGTTGGTTTGGTGGAAAGAGTACCGAAGATTGCAGGCATAACAACAATTCCAACTGGAAAGAAGGCATTCCCAAAAGGATTTGGTAGCCAGAGTATCGACAGACCAATTGGAGGCATAGTTAAGTTAGTCCAGAAAACTAAAGGATTTTTAGTAGCCCAAAGATTTCCTTCTAAAGTAAAGGTTCCAAAAGAAAAACAACCATTACTTAAAGAACAAATAGGAGTACCACAATTAAAATTATTAAAGAAGTCTCCAGCAAAAGAACAGCTGCCTAAAGTTCTAGAACAACCAAAAGAGTTAAGAGGAGGTTTCAGGCCTGGAGTTAGAGGGAAGTTATTAGAAAGAATACGTCAAAGAGAATCAGAAAGAAGATTAGAAATGGAACTTAAAGGGGAAGTTGGAGTTGTTCCAGGACAATTTGGTGCACCACAAAAAGATAAAGGCCTTGCTGGACAAGCATCAGATTTAAGTGGAGGAATATTGGGAAAGAAAAAGAAGAAGAAATTTGCTTTGGTAGAAGAAGAAATATTCTTGAGAGGAGTTCAACCAGTAGTAAGAGGAGATGTTCCAACCATTTCTCAAACATTAACAGATATAAGATTTCCGATAGGAGAATTTCCAGTAGGTCCTGCAAGAAGATTAAGGCAAGAAAGATTAGGAATTGGTGGATTACAGATAGGTAAAGGTCCTGTAGATAGAGTAGGGAGTACACCTAGATTAGGTATTAGTACTGGACAGATTCCAAGAGTTTCTTCAGCTCTTGGTTTGGGTTTAGCATTAGGTTCAAGACAAGAAACACAATTAGGTTTAAAATTACAACCTTTATCCATACAAGCACAATCTGTCATAAACATTCAAAGTATAAAAACATCTCCCGCATTACAACAAGCTGTTGTTAGTGATGTAATACAAGCACAAATACCTACACAAACATTGATTTTTGAGCCTCCTATAAGGCCTATACCACCAAGAGATCCACCTAAGATACCACCAAGGCCACCTTTTGTTCCAAGGCCACCTTTTGTTCCAAGACCACCTAGAGTTCCTCCTAGATTACCACCAATCAAACCACCTAAAAGACCTCCAAGAAGGCCACCAAGAATACCTCCTTTTATTCCAATTATTCCACTCCCAGAGCCAAGAAGACTCAAACCAGTAGAACCAAGACCAGAGGAAAAGAGGAAGAGAAGGTTTAGAGGAACGCCAAGTTTAAGTGTAGTTCTTGGAGGAATAGGAACACCATTAACAAGAGCACAGATACTTGGGAAGGAAGCAATAAGCCCATTAGCAATAAGACAATTAAGCAGGAGGGTAATATAAAATGGAACAACCACTACCATTACAACCAGGGCAGCCAGGATACATTGACCCTTTAGCTACAACAACGGGATATATTCCACCACATAGATTTGACTCTGACCCAATGATGAGTAAGCATCTTGATGCTTCGGATATACTATTAAGATTAAAGAATACATTGATGGGCCTGGAATACAATGATGAAGAAGATGAATGGAAACCAGCAACAAAAAAAGTTCTTAATGAGAAAAATGAAGTTGTGGAGGTAGAAGAAGGGTCTTTAATGGAACCAAAAGATGTAAGAACTACTGTAAGTTATCTCCAAATGTTTCTTAATCCAAATACATTTCTTTCTGTAATAGATGATGAAAGAATTAATGACATCATGTGGGATGTCAACAAGAAATTAGCTATACTCTTTTATAATCTTAGGCATAAAATCACCCCCCATGAAAGAGATATGTTATGGGGTATGATAGAATATCCCATACTGTTAGGCTTGAACCGAGCGAACCGAAAGATAACTTTGGATGCAGTGAGTAAAATACAGCAATCCCACGAGATAATCCAGGGCACCCCAAGTGCACAACAACAACCGGAAAAAGAATTTAAAATTTTAGGTTGGTAAAAACCTGGAGGATAAAATGGTAGCAGTAATAGATGACTTTTTGGTATCGGCGGGTCCGTATTTTGATCAGGTATGGACACTTGTTTGGATGGTACTAAGGCTTGTGGGATTGCTTGCATTAATTGGATACGGCTTTATGCTGTATAAGTTTGACACGCTCATAAATGTAAGGGAATACTCAAAGGGCGGAAGAACAATAACTTATACTACAAGAGCGGTGAAGATAAAAGACAAGAAAACTGGAGCACCAAAGTTAAGGTTTTTCGGAATGATGGGATTTAAAGGAGATATTATAAATGAGCCTCCTGCAGAATGCCTGGTACCACACCGAAGCAGAATCACTAACAAGATGTATGATCTAATCAAGAAAGATGGATTATATTATCCTGTGAATAATTTTGTTTTGGGAGTAAAGGAGAGATACAAAGATGAAAAAACTGGAGAAATCAAAGAGATGTACACGCTTGAAGGAAGCGGCTTGGAAGTCAACAGAGACTATGATGCCGAGCAAGCAATTCAGAATACACTCATTGAGAAAGCAACTACTTACAGAAACAGAAAGCCAACAGAAGTTATTGCAAGCTTTGCCTTGATGATAATAACAATAATCATTGCAGGAGTTGTAATGGGATACCTGATAAAGGAATTCGGAAGCTTTGCCGATTCGATTGCAGGGTTACAGCAACCATTGAAAGATGGCATTATCGCAGCAGCACAAGGAATAATAGGGCCTGGTTAATATGTTCCAACTCATAGAAAGACTAAGGCTTGGAATAAAGCAGAAGGCAGAAGTGATGAAATTGCAGAGACAGAAAGAAAGAGAATTAAGAGAGCTGAAACAGAATAAGCAATTTGAAATAAACAAAACAGACCTGGAAAGGGAGATAGAACTTGAAGAACTGAAAGCAGAAGTAAGGAAACAACAGCAAAAATCATTACCCAAACCTGGACAGCAAATACAAAAGAAAACAGCGTTTGCAGCTTTCCAGAATTACTGTGATAATTTTGCAAAACAACCATCAATTATAGGTGAGTTAAAAATTGGAGGTGTAAATGGCAAAAAAAACAATAAGGGAAGTCGCAAGAGAAACGAGCATTGAACTTGGACAGGCTTTTAATCAATCTAGAGAATTTCTAAAGAAGAGGGTTAGAACTCCACCAAGAACAAGTGGAAGACCATCTTTAGCTTTTGCTTTGATTCCGCAAGAGATGAGAGTTGCAAGACCAAAGCCGATTATGAGAAAGAAGAGGAGGTGAACTAAATGCCACATCAAACAATGATAAGAAGGAATCCATTACAGATGGAACCTAACCCAACAAATATAGAAGAAAGACCTTTAAATGTAAAAGAAATAAAGGAAAAAGCATATCCAAAAGTATAAAACAATGAAAAAACTATTATGGATTATATTAATAATTGTAATGATAAACAGTGCAATAGGAACTGAACTAGTTTTCCAACAAAATTATTGTGTTGTTGGTAGCGACTGCACTTTAAATGACTTATTTCTGACGGGCAATTTCTCTTTCGTTGGTGATATAAGAAATGTAACTATATTGAATCAAGAAATTATAGGACAAATGACAATAGGGGGAAGCTTGAATGTCAATGGGAATGTGACGGCTGATAATCTAGTTGTTACTGGAACTATAACAGGAGATTCTATAGTTGGTGGTAATTGGAATCAAAGTGGAACTAATTTATTTCCTAAGTTAATTGATAGTAATGTAGGAATAGGAACGACATCACCAACTGAAAAACTAACTGTAATAGGAAACGTAAGTATTTCAGGAAACTTAACTATATTGGGAGAAAACGCTACATTCATGCAAGATGTAACTATTTTAGGAACTTTGCATGGTGGAAGTCCAGTAAAAATTGCTGGGATTAACATCACAGAAAATGTATTTTCACTTACGGAAAACAAGAATCAGTCCTCGAAATTTACTTTAACAAATATAAATAGCGGCTCAAATGCCTCAACAGTGATTTCAGCAATAAATAATTTGGGAGCATCAATGTCCATAGGAATATTAAGCAGTACTTTTAGACTAGACACAACTGATTATGCAAATGCAACTGCTTTGCTTTCAAGGTCAAGAGGAAAGATGATATTTGCCAATTTTTACAATGAGGATTTCTTATGGCTAACAAATCCATCTAATGATAATAATCCTGCTAATCTTGTTGAGGTAATGAACTTGAATGCAAGTGGAGTAACTATACAAAACAATTTAACAATTATTGAAAGGTTAATTCTACCAAACATAATCCAGCTTTCACCATCACAATCTACTGTAGTAGTAAGGGATGATAGTAGCGGAGTTGTTGGCACAAAGTTTGGAATTAGAAATACAGTTCCCTCAACAGATACAGATAGCGGAGTGAGTTATATTTTAGATGTAGGTTCAGGAAACAATATGAGTTTGGATTTGCATAGCTCTCTTGACCTAAACAATCCTTTAACTGTAGTAAGCCATTATAATAATGATATATTAGGTCATGTATGGAGATTAAATCCAAGTAATGATAATGCTTTCTTTGCATGGGAAGTGGGCAAACACATTAGAGTAATGACAATAAACAAAACAGGAGAAATTGATTTAAATAACACTTTGATAGTAGAGCCTGATAAAATGGTAAAAATTGTAGGAGAACTAAATGTAACTGAGAATGCAACCTTTGGAAAAGATGTTATGATTGTTGGGACTTTATTTGGTGGAAGTCCTGTTAAGATTGCTGGCGGATTGAATGTAACTGGAAATGCTACTGCTAATTACTTTATCGGTGATGGGAGTGGATTAACCAATCTTCCATCAAGTAGTTCTAATAGGTTGGATTCAAATGATGGTTATAAAACCTTACTTTTAACAAATAGTTTACTTCAATATTGGGACGGAACAAGAGACCGATTAGATTTTTCAGCAGTTCATTCTAAGTTTTATTCTCCAGATGGAGATTATACTTTACTTGATAATTCACAGTATTTATATAACGATGGAACAAGAAATAGATTAGAAATAAATAGTGCTGGTGCAATGCTTGTTAGTCCAAACGGAGCAGAGACATTAGTAGTGGGAGATAGTGGACTTCTTTATAATAATGTTGAAATTGCAACGGTAAACGATATAAGTCCAAACTGGGATACTGCTTACGGATGGGGAGACCACGATGGATTGTATTC
>SDBU01006195.1_pt1 | contig 14132 bp, 25 predicted proteins | sample 2277071 | NCBI WGS metagenome assembly SDBU01 (sample SAMN10397929, study PRJNA504765) | marine sediment metagenome | isolation source: marine sediment core GS08_GC12, 126 cmbsf | place: Arctic Ocean: Gakkel Ridge, Loki's castle | collected 2008
TTTAATGGGCATTAAAATATATAAACCTAATACTGCAGGTCGCAGAAAGATGACAGGGGTTGATTTTTCTGAAATTACTAGCAAAAAACCCCAAAAAAGCCTTTTAGCTAAAAAGACCCACAAAGCAGGTCGGGCAAAAGGCCGAATTTCTGTTAGAAGAAAAGGCGGTGGAGCTAAACAGAGATACCGAAAAATTGATTTTAACAGAAAAAAATTAGATATTACAGCAAAAGTGAAAAGCATTGAATATGATCCTAATCGCACCTGCAGAATCGCCCAAATAGTTTATAAAGATGGTCAAAAAAGTTATATTTTAGCGCCCCAAGAATTAGGAGTTGGAGATGAGGTGATAGCCGCAGAAAAAGTTGAGGCTAAAGCTGGTAATCGGGCAAAATTAAAAAATATCCCTTCGGGTAGCTTTATTTACAATATTGAAATGAATCCCGGAAAAGGTGGACAATTAACCAGATCAGCTGGCGGATCAGCCACTCTCTTGTCAAAAGAAGAAAAATATGTTACAATTAAACTTCCCTCTAAAGAAACCAGGAAAATATTAGCCGAATGTTCAGCTTCAATTGGAGTATTATCAGTCCCAGAACATTCTGCAGTCAAATTAGGTAAAGCCGGTCGAAAAAGATGGTTGGGTAAAAGACCCAAAGTTAGAGGTTTGGCTATGGCTCCTGGAGCTCATCCCCATGGAGGCGGCGAGGGAAGAAGTTCAATCGGTTTGCCTGGTCCCAAGACCCCTTGGGGTAAACCAACCCTAGGTAAAAAAACCAGAAAATCAAAAGCCTCAGATAGATTAATTATCAAGAGAAGGAAATAAGGAGTTTTTATGGGAAGGTCATCAAAGAAAGGTCCATATGTTGACTGGAAACTTCTGGAAAAAATAAAATCAGCCAAAAGGGAAGAAAAAAAGCCAATTAAAACTTGGGCTAGAAATTCTACAGTTTCTCCTGAAATGGTTGGTTTTGTGATTGGTGTCCATAATGGCAAAGAACACATTCCGGTAAAAATTAGCGAAGAGATGGTTGGTCATAAATTAGGAGAATTTGCTAAAACCAGAAAATTTATACAACACGGTGGAAGAATGGCTAGAGAAGAAGAGTTGACAGAGAAAAGGACTCCGCCTCCAGGTCGGGAAGTTACAACCGCTGAAACTGAAACTTTAAAGAAGGAGAAAAAAGAAACGGACAAGGCAGAAAAATGAAATATAAAGCCATTTTAAAATCAGCTAGAATTTCGCCCCAAAAAGCCAGATTAATAGCTGATTCAATCAGAGGAAAGGCAGTCATAGAAGCTGAGAGTATTTTGCAATTTTCAAAGACAAAATCGGCAAAATTAATCTTAAAATTGTTAAAGTCAGCTCAAGCAAATGCGAAAGATCAAGATGGCGAAGTAGAAAAATTAAAAATATCCGAGATTAAGGTAGACCAGGCTCCAACTCTCAAGAGAAGAAAAATTAGATCCCGCGGTCGAACGGATTTGATAAAAAGAAGAAACTCACATATTATTATTGTTTTATCTGACGAGTTGGATAAAAAATTAAAGGGAGTAAAAAATGGGTCAAAAAATAAACCCTAAAAGCCTAAGATTAGTGCAATCCAAAAATTGGCATTCAAAGTGGTTTTCTAGAAAACAATATCCTGAGATGGTTTTAGAGGATTTAAATATTAGAAAACAAATTTTAGGGAGATTTTTGCCAGGAACCATTAAATCTATTGAGATAGAAAGGGAAAGAGGCGGCGATATTAAAGTTTTAATCCATACACCAAAACCCGGCGTTTTGATCGGTAGAAGTGGTAAAGGTATTGAAGAATTAAAAAATTTCGTCGAAAAAAGAATTAAGAAAAAAGTAAAAATAGAAATTCTTGAAGTGAAACAACCCGAAACTGTCGCTCAAATTGTAGCGGAAAATATTGGTCACCAGATCTCCAGAAGAGTTTCCTATCGAAGGGCAGTTAATATGGCGATGGGGCGCGCTAAAGATGCTGGCGTTTCAGGAATAAAAATTACTATTTCGGGTAGATTGGGCGGCGTAGAAATTGCCAGAAGAGAAAATTTTATTTCAGGATCAGTACCTTCTCAAACCCTAAGATTTGAAATTGATTTTGCCAAAGTTGATGCCCATACCAAATATGGAATAATTGGCATAAAAGTCTGGATATATAAGAAAGAGTAAAGATAAAAGATTAAAAATAAAAAATCCTATTATATCTTTGCTTTTTAATCTTTGCTCTTGACTGAGCGAAGCGAGGGAACATGTTAATGCCGAGAAAGATGAAATATCGAAAACAACAAAAAGGATCCCTTAAACGTCTAGCCACTAAAGGTAATAAGTTAGCTTTTGGCAGATATGGATTGAAAGCTTTGGAGGGAAAATTAATTTCTGCCCGTCAAATAGAAGCGGCTAGACGAGCCATGACCCGTCATATTAAAAGAGGTGGTGAAGTTTGGATTAGAGTATTTCCAGATAAACCCAAAACTGCTTTTCCTTTAGAAGCCAGAATGGGTGGTGGAAAGGGACAGGTTTCTCATTTTGTTGCTAGGGTAGATCCGGGCCGGATTTTATTTGAGATGGATGGGGTCCCCAGAATATTAGCCAAAGAGGCGATCCGATTAGCGGCCCGTAAACTTCCTATAAAAACAAAGTTCATTGAAAAAGAAGAAGAAACTAAAGAGGAGCAAGAATGAAGGCGACAGAAGAAACAAAAAAAACAAAAGACAAATCTGTTTCAGAATTGGTGACCGAATTAGCGAAAGCCAAAGCCAAATTAGCTGATTTAAAAAGAGATTTAGCATTAGATAAATTAAAAAAGACTTCAGATATCAAAAAAACCAAGAAATATATAGCTAAAATTCAGACGATAATGCGAGAAAAATTAGAGGCCGAATTAGAGAAAGAAGAGATAAAGGAGAAAAATGTTGAATGAAATAAAATCCCGATCGCAATCGGGACCTAAGAAAATTTTAAAAGGAGAAGTGATTTCAGATAAAATGGATAAAACCGTTATAGTTTTAATTGAAAGCTTAAGAGAACATCCAAAATATCGGAAAAAATATAAGATCACCAAGAAATATAAAGCTCATGATGAGAAAAATGAATGTAAAATAGGCGATATAGTAGAAATTATTGGATCAAGGCCGATGAGTAAAGAAAAAAGATGGAAAGTAATAAAGAAGTTAGGAGTACGGAGTAAGAGCAAAGAGTAAATCTCAATCCTTAAAACTCTTACTCAATACTAAAATCCGGAGGATTTTTCCATGATTCAATCACAATCGAGATTAAAAGTTGCAGATAATACAGGTGCTAAAGAAATTATGTGTATCCGAGCTTTAGGGGGTTCTGGGAGAAGATATGCTGAAATTGGGGATGTTATCACGGCTTCAGTTAAATCAGCCACACCCACAGCTCAGATTAAAAAAAAGCAAATTGTTAGAGCAGTAATTGTTAGGCAAAAGAAAAACTATAGAAGAAAAGATGGCACTTATATTAGATTTGATGAAAATGCAGCGGTAATAATTGGAAAAGATAAAAATCCTAAAGGTAGTAGAATATTAGGTCCGGTAGCTAGGGAGTTGAGGGAAAAAGGTTTTAGAAAAATTGTCTCTTTAGCTCCCGAAGTCGTATAGTATATGAGGTAATATGAAAATCAAAAAAGAAGATACAGTTTTAGTGACAAGCGGAAAATATAGGGGTAAAACTGGAAAAATTGAAAAGGCTTTACCTAAAATTGGTAAAGTTGTTATTTCGGGTGTAAATATTGTAAAAAAAAGCACCAAACCTTCCCGTAAAAATCCGAAAGGTGGGATAATTGATATTGCTCTTCCGGTTGATGTTTCTAACCTCAAGCTTATTTGCTCAAAATGCAACAAAGCTGTCAGAGTAGGATATAAATATATTAGCAATAAAAAAACAAGATATTGTAAAAAATGTTCAGAACAGGTTTAACAGAGGATGATATGTTAAATTTAAATACTTATAAAGAAAAAGTAATTCCCTATTTTAAAAAGGAATTTGGTATCAAAAATGATTTAGCAGTACCTGTTATTGAGAAAATAATAGTTAATGCTGGGATTGGCAAAGAGGTAACCAACGATCCTAAATTCTTAGAAACAGCTTTGTCTGATTTGGCAAAAATTACTGGACAATTACCCAAAGTAAGTAAATCAAAAAAAGCGATTTCGGGATTTAAATTAAGAGAAGGAGCCCCCACTGGTTTAGTTGTTACTTTGAGGAGAAAAAAAATGGATGATTTTTTTACCAAATTAGTTAATGTTGTTTTTCCCAGAATCCGAGATTTTAGAGGAGTCAAAAATACAGCCTTGGATGATTTTGGGAATTTGAATATTGGGATTTCAGAACATACAGTTTTTCTAGAAATAAAACCAGATCAAGTGACAAAACCTTTCAGTTTTCAGGTTAATATTGTTACTAATACCAAAGATAAAAAACAAGCCAAAGCTTTATTTGAACAATTAGGAATAATTTTTGAAAAATAGGAGATGTAATGGCGAAAAAATCCCAGATTATAAAATCAAAAAAGAAACCCAAATATAAAACCAGAAAAGTTAATCGTTGTGCCAAATGTGGTCGAAAAAGAGCCTATATGAGAGATTTTGGTTTATGCCGAATTTGTTTTAGAGAATTAGCTTCAAAGGGCGACCTGCCAGGCGTGACTAAAGCCAGTTGGTAAGAAGGAGTTTTAATGATAACTGATCCGATATCTGATATGATTGCCAGAATTAAAAATGGACTTAGGGTCCAAAAAAACCAAGTGCAAGTTCCCCATTCTAAATTAAAAGAAAATATCGCCAAAATTTTAGTCAAAGAGGGGATTTTAAAAGACTACAAGAAAACAAAGAAACAAAATAAGGAATTTTTGCAATTATTCTTGAAATATGAAGATCAACAAACGCCTGTAATTTCTGAGATAAAACGAATTTCAAAACCAGGTCGGAGATTTTATGTTGGCCGAAAAGAGATGGGCAGATTAACTAAAGGTTTTGGTTTTTTGATTTTGTCAACGCCAAAAGGGGTGATGACAGACAAAAATGCCAAAAAAGCTGGTGTTGGCGGAGAGGTAATTTGTAGAATTTGGTAAACCCTTCGCAAATTCTTCGAGGAAGACCTCTCGAATTTGCTCAGGGCAAAGGAGAAAAATGTCAAAATTAGGCAGAAAACCGATATTGTTTCCCGAGGATGTAAAAGTAACTTGTGACAATAAAACTGTTAAAGTTTCAGGTCCCAGGGGTGAATTGGAATATAAATTAAGATTAGATTGTGATATTGAAATTAAAGATAATTTATTAAAGGTTATTTCCAAAAGAGATGATAAATTTTCAAAAAGTCTTTTTGGTTTGACTAGAGCCAAAATCCAAAATATGGTTGTGGGAACAAAAGATGGTTTTGAAAAAGTTTTAGAATTAGTTGGAGTTGGTTTTAGAGCAGAATTAGTTGGTGATAAATTAATTTTAAATCTTGGTTTCTCCCATCCAGTAGAGATTAAAGCTCAAGAAGGTATAGAACTTAAAGTAGAAAAGAATAAAATCAAAATTTCAGGGATTGATAAAGAAAAAGTAGGTCAAATGGCAGCTAAAATCAGAGCGACTAAACCACCTGAGCCTTATAAAGGTAAAGGAATAAAATACGCAGATGAGATTATAAAAAAGAAACCAGGTAAAATGGTAGCTAAGATTGAAGGAGAATAAGGAACCCAAAAATGAGTAAAAACAAAATTCAGCGAAGAGTAAAGAGAAAGAGAAAAATCAGGGCTAAAATTTCAGGAACCAGTCAAGAACCCCGCCTATCTGTTTTTAAAAGCAATTTACATATTTATGCTCAAATTATTGATGATAAATCGGGTAAGACTTTAGTCGCAGCTTCCGATTTAGAGATTAAAAAATCAGCAAAAAGTAAAAAACGCCAAATCGCTTTTATAGTGGGGAAAAAGATAGCCGAGAAAGCCAAAGCCAAAAATATTAAGAAAGTTATTTTTGACAGAGGAGGATTTAAATTCCATGGTCGAATAAAAACCCTAGCTGAAGGGGCAAGAAAAGCAGGTTTAATTTTTTAAATAGAGGTCAAAATGGTTAAAACTCCAAAAACTCCTCCTAAATTACCCGAAGTTAGAATTAGAAAAGCCATGCCTGTCGGCAGGCACGGGGGAACAAGAAAAGCTAAAAAAGAAAAAGTTGCAGGGGAATTCTCTGAGCAGGTTGTTCAAATAGATAGAGTCGCCAGAGTTGTTGCTGGTGGAAAAAGATTAAGATTTCGAGCGGTTGTCGTTGTTGGCAACCAAGCTGATAAAGTAGGATTAGGTGTTGAAAAAGCAAATGATGTGGCAACAGCCGTTCAAAAAGCAGTTAAAGTTGCTAAAAAAAATCTAATTTCAGTCCCAATTAAAAATGAAACTATTCCTCATGAAATTTTACAATCTTTTGGATCAGCTAAAGTTTTATTAAAGCCGGCCCCAAAAGGTACAGGAATTATTGCCGGTGGACCCATTAGAGTAATTGCTAATTTGGCTGGTATTAAAAATATTTCTGCCAAAATACTAGGTTCCTCGAATAAAATGAATAATTTAAAGGCTACTATTTTAGCACTAGAGAAATTAAGACGAACCCCCTGGCAAGTTCGAAATAAACCCTTCGACCCTGCTCAGGATAAAGGAACAAAATGAAACAAGATCAATTAAAACCGGCCCAACCCAAAAAGAAAAAAAAGCGCATCGGACGTGGCATTGCGGCCGGTGGTGGAAAAACGGCGGGCCGAGGCACCAAGGGACAAAAATCAAGATCAGGCAAAAGCATACCTACAGGTTTTGAAGGTGGACAAACGCCTTTAAAAATGAGACTGCCCAAAAAAAGAGGTTTTTTCAGAAGAAAAGAACCTGTCCAAATTATTAATTTAGACAAAATTAATATAAATTTTAAAAAAGATGAAATAGTTTCTCCCAAAACTTTGGTTAAAAAAGGATTAATAAAATCAGAGACAGCAAAAGTGAAAATATTAGCAGATGGGAATTTAGAAAAATCTTTGATTTTTGAGAATGTGATTTTCTCCAAAACAGCCGAAGAAAAAGTCAAAAAATCGAGTAAAACGAAATCCCGATCTCCGAAAAAGTTGAACGAAGTGAAATCCCGATCGCAATCGGGAGAAAAAAAAGAAAAGCCCCGACTGAAGTCGGGATCCCGCATAAAATCGAGAAAAAAAATCGGGATCAAAAAGTAAAATAAAAGGTAAATAATGTCAATTTTACCCCAACTTAGACAATTCCTTTTGAACAAAGATTTAAGGAATAAAGCTATTTATACTATTGTTTTGTTGGTTTTGGTTAGAATTTTAGCTCATATTCCTTTGCCTGGTGTGGATTTAGTGGCTTTAAGAGAGTTTTTCTCTCAAAATCAAATCTTTGGTTTATTGAATTTGTTTTCCGGCGGCACAATGGAAAACTTTTCCATTATCTTAATGGGTGTAGCCCCTTATATTACAGCTTCCATTGTAATGCAGTTATTGCCAATGGTTATTCCTCAATTGGAAGAATTACAAAAAGAAGGTGAGCAAGGTCAACAAAAAATTAACCAATATACAAGATATTTAACAATACCTTTAGCTTTAATTCAATCTTATGGGATGATTTTTATTTTAACGCGAGGCGCTGGTGGACAAGATCCGATTTTACCTGGAGGTTTGGCAGGATTTAATTTAATTTCTGCTTTAATAACAGTAACAGCGGGTACAGTATTTTTGATGTGGTTGGGGGAATTGATTTCTGAAAATGGTTTAGGAAATGGCGTTTCTTTAATTATTATTTTGGGTATTGTTGCTGGAATTCCAACTATGGTTAGGAATACTTTAGCTTTAATTTTTGTGGGTGGAGCAACAGATTGGTCAAAACTCATAGGTTTAATTGTCTTTGTTTTAATTGCGATAGCTATAGTGGCATTTATTGTTTTAGTTGCAGAGGGAGAGAGGAAAATTCCGGTTACTTATGCCAGAAGAATTAGAGGAAACAGAGCTTATGGAGGCGTTGATAATTATTTGCCCTTGAGAGTTAATCAAGGCGGAGTTATTCCAATTATTTTTGCTTTATCTGTGATTTTGCTGCCCGGCACAATAGCTAAATTTTTAGAAGGAGCAAAATCCGTAAGTTTAGCTAGTTTTGCTACCAAAATGTCTAACTTTTTTACCAATGATTGGGTTTATGGTGTTTTGTATTTTGTTTTGGTTATTGCTTTTAATTATTTTTATACAGCAATAATTTTTAATACCGAGCGAGTCTCTGAGAATTTGCAAAAGCAAGGTGGTTTTATCCCAGGAATTAGGCCTGGCAGAGAAACAAAAAATTATTTATCCCAGCTTTTATATCGAATTAATTTTTCCGGCGGTTTGTTTTTGGGTATTATTGCAATTTTGCCTTTTATAGTCCAGGCAATTACTAAAATTCCTACTCTAGTGATTGGTGGTACCGGTATCTTGATTTTAGTTTCAGTTATTTTAGATACAATGAGACAGATAAAATCTCAACTTTTAATGAGAAGCTATCAATATTAAAATTCCGAAGGAATTTCTATGAAAGAGAAAATTAATCAAAAATTAAAATCAGGTCCCAGGGGTTTAGCCTTGATGATTTTTCTCTTTGTTTTAATTTTTGTTGTTGGCTCTGGGGCAGGCTTAGGAACTGGATATTATTTAGGTAAAAATAAAACCCAGCCCGTAGAAGAAGTACCCGAAGAACAGAATCAAGAGACAGAGGAAGATTCTGAGCAAGAAGATGCTACTGGAAGTGAAGAAACTGCAGAAGAAACCTATACGGTTCAGGCTGGAGACACTTTATTTGCCATTGGTTTAAAATTCAACACTCCCTGGACTGAGATTGCTGAAGCTAATGGTTTAACTGAAGATAGCGTAATTGTGGAAGGTCAGGTTTTAAAAATTCCAGGACTTTCTTCTTCGACTCCATTAGAATCTAAATCTTTTAACATAAATCAGACAGAAGCTGAAAAAATCCAATCTCAGGTAGATTCAGGACAGTTATTGTGGTATTTAGATCCAGTGTCTGTTGCTAAAGAAGAAGTTCCTCCGACCTATAGCATTTCTAAAAATGATCGTTTTAGTCTAAAATCTAAAAGTACCGCTGAAGGTATTGCAATCGTGGAAGTGATTCATGATACAAAAGTATATCAAATAAAATTAATTCAGCCGGTTAAAAAAGGCTCAGATGGCATTTGGGCCACCGAATCGGTTTCAAGGATGTAAATATGAATACAAAAAAAGGAGATTTTAATTTAATTATTTTGGGACCACAGGGTTCTGGTAAAGGCACCCAAGCTGATTTATTGGCTGAAAAATTTAATATGGAGATTATCGCGCCTGGCAAGCTTGTTAGAGAAAAAGCTAAAGAGTCAAGCGATTTGGGTAAAAAAATTAAGAGCTATTCAAGAAAAGGAGAATTAGTTCCCAATGAAATTATTAGAGTTCTAATTCCCCAAAGATTAAAAGAGATAAAAAAAGACAGAATTATTTTTGATGGTTTTCCAAGAAATTTTCAGCAAGCCCAGTTATTAGAGGAGCTTTTAGGGGAATTTCAGATTAAAAAGCCGATTGTAATATATTTGAAGATTTTAAAAAAGACAGCTGTTTTGCGCATTACTTCTCGGAAAATTTGTCCAAAATGTGAAGAGATTTTCTATCTAAAATCTGCAGATTATAAAAAAGGGATTTGCCCCAAATGTAAGGTTAAAATAGTTCAAAGAGAAGACGATAAACCCAAAGCAGTTCAAAAAAGACTTGATATTTATTTTCAACAGACTGAAAAAATAATTGATTATTATCGTGAAAAAGGCAGGTTGATTGAGATTGATGGTGAGCCCGAGATTGAACAAGTTTTCTGCCAAATTCTGGAGAAATTAAATGATTACCTCAAAAAATAAAAGCCAAATCAAAATAATGAAAATAGGTGGTGCAATTTTAAAGAATATTTTAGATCAGATAGCTGCCGAAATTAAACCGGGGCAGACTTGTCAATTTTTAGAAGAATTGGCCAAAAAATTAATTAATGCGGCGGGCGGAAAACCTTCGTTTTACAAGTATCAGGGATTTCCGGCTGCAATTTGTACATCAATTAATGATGAAATTGTTCATGGAATTCCCAAAAAGAGAGTTTTAAAATCAGGAGATATTATCTCGATTGACATTGGTTTAAAATATAAGGGTTATCATACAGATAGCGCCATAACTGTTCCAGTTGGAAAAGTTGAGCCCAAGCATTTAAAATTAATTCGAGTAGCCAAAATTGCTTTAACAAAAGCGATTGCGCAAGTAAAACCCAAAAACCATATTTCAGATATTGGTTATATTATTCAAAAAACAATTGAGAAAGCTGGTTTTGAGCCTGTCAGAGAATGTACCGGACACGGCATTGGCAAAAAATTGCATGAAGCTCCGCCAATTCCTAATTTTGGAAAAGCAGGCCAGGGACCAGAGATTAAACCGGGTATGACTTTTGCCATTGAGCCGATGACTGTAGAAGGAAAAGCCGGGGCAAAAACTAAAAATGATGGTTGGACAATTTCTACTACAGATGGGGGATTTGCGGCTCATTTTGAGCATACAGTAGCGGTCACTGAAGAGGGATGTTTAGTTTTAACTGCTTGACTCTTGCAAAAATTATCTTTTTGTGTTAAAATATCAGTATGTCAAAAAGGTTAAAAATGGTCAAAAACAACAAAAAAGAGAAATCCGCCAGCCGGCGGACAAAAGAAAAAGAAGTAATTGAAATCGAGGGACTGGTGGTTAAAGCTCTGCCGGCAACTACTTTTAAGGTTGAATTAGAGAATGGACATACGATTTTAGCCTATTTGTCTGGTAAGATGCGGATCAATTTTATTCGAGTTTTACCAGGAGATAGGGTTTTAGTCGAATTGACTCCCTATGATTTATCTAAAGGCCGGATTATTAAGAGATTATAGGAATAGTAAATAGTTTGTAGTGGGTAGTGAGTAGAAATTTATTTTAAAAACTACAAACTACAAACTGATTACTACAAACTGAAACTCCGAAGGAGTTTATATGAAAGTTAGAGCATCAATTAAGAAAATGTGTTCAAAATGTAAAATAGTCAAACGTAAAGGAATTTTAAGAGTTATCTGCCCAAATCCTAAACATAAGCAAAGACAAGGCTAATAAAAGGAGATTTTATGGCTAGAATCGCTGGAATAAATATTCCTGACAACAAAAGAATTCAAATTGCTTTGACTTATATTCTTGGTATTGGAAAATCTTCAGCTGGGAAAATCTTAAAATCAGCTAAGACTAATCCTGATACTAAAGTTTCAAAATTAAGCGAAGAAGAGTTAGACAAAATCAGAGAAATTATTGAAAAAAATTATAAAGTTGAAGGTGATTTGCGAGTGGAAGTTTCTCAGAATGTGAGAAGATTAAAAGATATCGGAAGTTATAAGGGTGAGAGACATTCCAAAAATCTGCCTGTCAGGGGTCAAAGAACAAAAACCAATGCTAGAACAAAAAGAGGAAGAAGAGTCACTGTTGGATCAGGTAGAAAAAGAGGCATTGAGAAAACATAGAAATTTAGAGGAGTTTTATGGCTAAAACTAAAAAGACAAAAGAAAAACAAAAAATGAAGAGCGGCGCGAAATCCCGATTAAAATCGGAAAAGAAAAAAGTTTTTCGAAAAATCGAAAGAGGCAAAGTTTATATTCAGTCTTCATTTAATAATGTCATTATGACTTTAACCGATGATGCCGGCAATACAATAGGTTGGGTTTCAGCCGGAGCATTGGGCTTTAAAGGAACAAAAAAATCAACCCCCTATACTGCCACATTGGTTGGCAAAGCAATGGCAGATAAAATTAGAGGATTAGGTATATCTGAATTACAGATTCTAATTTCTGGCGTTGGTCAAGGACGAGATTCAGCCACCAGGGCTTTAGTCACTTCAGGCGCAAATATTAATTTAATTTCTGACATCACCCCCTTACCTCATAATGGTTGCCGTCCTAAAAAACCTCGCCGGGTTTAATTCGGGAGATAATATGTTAAAAACAGATAAAGTTTGTAAAAAATGTAGAAGAGCCGGTCAAAAACTATTTTTAAAGGGAGAAAAATGTCTTTCTCCGAAATGCCCTTTGACCAGAAGAAATTATGCGCCGGGGCAGCATGGACAGGTTCCCAAGAGAATTACTGAATATGCCAAACAATTGCGCGAAAAACAAAAAGCGGCTCTTGTATATGGTGTCTCTAATAGACAATTTTATAAATATTATCAAAAAGCCCTACAAAAGAAAGGTATGACAGATTTGACTTTAATGCGCTTTTTAGAGCTGAGATTAGATAATGTTATTTTCCGATTAGGATTTGTAGTTTCCAGAAGACAGGCTAAAACTATGCTTAGAGATGGACATATTTTGGTTAATGGCAAAAAAGTTACTTTTCCTTCTTTTCAGGTAAAAACTAAAGACGAAATTGGGGTAAAAGCTCAGAGTCAAAAAAAATCACCATTTTTAGATATAAAAGAATCATTAAAAAAAGTTAAAACACCAAGCTGGCTAAAATTAGATCCAGCAAAATTTACAGGTCAAGCTTTAAAGGAGCCAGAAAGATCAGAAATCGACACATCAATTGATGAGCATTTAATTTTAGAATATTTCGCAAGATAATATATTAGATAAAAAATCCAAATTCCAAGTACTAATGATCAAGCAAATTCCAAGTCTCAAATTACAAAAATTGAAAATTGGTAATTGAAAATTGGAAATTTCATTGAGGAGGTTTTATGCAAGAAGGTATCACATTACCCACAATCAAAAAAACAAAAGAAGAAGAAAATTCAGCATCTTTTGAAATTAGCCCTTTATTTCCGGGCTATGGCGTGACAGTTGGCAATTCGTTGCGTCGAATTTTGTATTCTTCTCTAGAGGGAGCTGCAATTTATGCGGTGAAAGTTGAGGGAACTACTCATGAATTTTCTACTTTGCCCAAGGTCAAAGAAGACCTAATTCAAATAATTCTGAATTTAAAGCGAATCAGGTTAAAAATTTATGAAGGCGACCAAGCAAAATTAAAGTTAGACGTTAAAGGGCCAAAAGAGGTAACAGCAACAGACATTAAAACTCCAGCTTCTGTCGAAATTATCAACCCCAAACAACTAATTGCCAATTTAGACAAAGCTGGCAAACTTTCTATGGAATTAAGAGTCAGCAAAGGCTTGGGTTATGTCCCAGTAGAAGCGAGAGAAGAGGAAAGATATCCTTCAGGAACCATTGCTATTGATGCCATCTATTCTCCAGTACAGAAAGTAAATTATTCAATTGAATCTGTTCGTGTCGGGAAGATGACAAATTATGATAAATTAACAATTGATATTACCACTGATGGTACAATTTTGCCCGAAGAGGCGTTCAAGAAAGCGGCTGACATTTTAATTAGCCAACTTGAATTAATTAAAGCCTTTAAAGTAAAAACAAAAAGATCTAAAAAAGAAAAAATTGCAAAAACCAAAACAAAAGCACCTGCAAAAGAGTTAAAAGATATCAAATCTAAAAAAATTCAAGAGGTGGATTTTTCCACCAGAACCACAAATGCCCTGGTAAATAATAAAATAAAAACTGTCGCTGGTTTAACAAGATTATCTCAAAAAACTTTAAACCAAATGTCAGGGCTAGGCGTTAAAGGCGTTGAAGAGATTAATGAAAAGCTAAAGAGCTGGGGTTTATAATATGAAAGCCCAACAAAAATTTTCTCGAAAAAAAGCCCCTCGCAAAGCAATGCTAAGAAATTTAGTCACCTCTATTATTTTATATGAAAAGGTAAAAACCACTAAGGCGAAAGCTAAGGCAACAAAGCCCTTGGTTGAGAAAATGATCCTGTTGGGCAAGAGAAAAGACACCGTAGCTGTTCGAAAATTATATCAATTTTTTCTAGATAAAAATGCCGTCAAAAAGATTCAAGAAGATTTAATAAAAAGATTCGGCAAAAGAAAGTCAGGTTTTGTTAGGTTGACTAAATTAGGTTTTAGAGCGGGTGATGCTGCTGAAATGGTGCAAATAGAATTAATTGTACCTAAAAAGATAGAAAAAGTAGCTAAAGAAGAAAAAGTTAAAACTCGGAT
>SDBU01006196.1_pt1 | contig 14131 bp, 15 predicted proteins | sample 2277071 | NCBI WGS metagenome assembly SDBU01 (sample SAMN10397929, study PRJNA504765) | marine sediment metagenome | isolation source: marine sediment core GS08_GC12, 126 cmbsf | place: Arctic Ocean: Gakkel Ridge, Loki's castle | collected 2008
TGCCCGGGTGCTTGGGCTTGATTGGATGATAGATGACCCTAGATTTTCTACTCAGCCAGCAAGGCTTCAACATAAGGAGGAGTTTGACCGACTTGTCCAGGAGAAACTGATGGAGGCTCCAGCGGAGGACTGGTTAGAGCTTATGACTATTGAGGATATTGCTGCCGCCCCAGTAAACACGCTGGATAGAGTAGCTATTGACCCTCAGGCGCAGCACCGTCATATGGTTCTCGAGCTTGACCATCCCCTCGGCGGAAAGATAAAACTGACAGGAAATCCAATAAAAATGCCGGGCAGCATTGATGATTCTAATTACCTACCACCACCCACTCTTGGTCAGGATAACTATGATGTGCTTGGTGACCTCCTTGGTTATTCTAAACAAAAAATCGATAAGCTTCTTGGAGAGGGTAAGGCTCATATGGAGGAGCTGAGCCAACATTTGCACAAGCGGCTGTAATGCTTGTCATCCAAGTATTAGTCACGCTTACCCGGGGTTCTAAGGCATGACTATCCTTTTCTATTAATAACATAATCTGCCAGTTGTATTAATGATTGGCGACTGGCATTATCTGGCAATAGGCTAAGATTATGGCAAGCCCTGGAGCAATAATCAGAGGCAACGCCGTAGCATTCTTGAACAATTGACGAGCTACGAATTAATTCTATGGCTAACTCTATATTTTTTTGCTTATCCCTGTTTTGAAATAGCCTCTTTACCGGATTCTCCTCAGGATAACACTCCAAAAGGAGCATTGCTGGCAGGGTAAGAGTGCCCTGGGCTAAATCGGAGCCTACCGGCTTGCCCAATTCCTCCTCAGTACCAATAAAATCCAGGACATCATCTACAATTTGAAAGGCGATACCAAGGTTATAACCATAGTTTTTTAGAATCTCAATCGACTTTTCCGGAGCTTGACTCAAAATAGCCCCTGACTCGGTAGCCATGGAGAACAGGGAGGCGGTTTTGCTGGAAACCCTCTGGAAGTAGTCCTCACGAGTCTGCTCCAGATTAAAAGCATTAAAGGCTTGATTTAACTCTCCGCTGGAAATAGTCATAATGGTTTGGGCAGAGAGCTTTATTACTTGCAGATTTCCAGTGGTAGCGGCAAGCTCTCCCGCTTTAGCAAACAGGTAGTCTCCCAAAAGCACGGCTTTGTCCTCCCCCCACACCTTATTAATCGTTGGCCTTCTCCGGCGAACTAATGATTTGTCAATAGCATCATCATGAACCAGTGTAGCCGTGTGAAGAAGCTCGACGGCTGTAGCCATTGGCAGCAGGTAATCAAGATTGTAGTCGTAAAACTTGCCCGATAGGAGAGTAAGCGCTGGGCGAATCCCCTTGCCATCACTCAGGCTATAGCCTAGCAGCTCAGACAACCAGAGAAAAGCAACCCTGCTGACCGACCTCAGCCTATCCCCTACCTTGTTTAAATCTTCCTGAACAGGTTCATAGATTGTGCTTAGTTGCAAGATTCTCCTTATTAGGCAAATCAATATGAGAGGTTTACTAGCAATGGACACCCCCTAACCGACTAGTCTCCTCGGCTACCAACCCTTCATCCAATTTGGAAAACAGGGGCTGGGGTTCTAGTAACTTTTGCCCCGGTAGTGGTGTATTTGACCGCCAGCCGTAATCTTCTATACTGCCTTCAAAACCAAGAAGCTCATGCAGCTTCTGTGAGCTAAAGGGTAAGAAGGGATATAACATATTTTTTAGGCGGGAAATTAAGCAAATAGCCATATACAGAGAGGTGGCTGCAGCCTGACGATTCTCTTTAATCACCTTCCATGGTGACTTTTCATCAAGGTAACGGTTTGCCTCATGGGCTACTGCCATCGCCATTTTTATCGCCTGCTTAAAATTACAATTATAAAGAAGCCCATTATCGGCATATATGGTATTAAGGACTGTAAGAGACAAGTTGTCTAGCCTGACATCTCTGCCGTCCATAGGAATTACTTTATTGATAGCACCCATGTCATCGTAGGTAGGCACACAGCCGTCAAAGTTGCGATAGGTGAAGGTGAGCACCCGGTGAACCAGATTTCCATAGGTAGCCACTAGCTCATCATTGTTGCGGCGAACGAACTCACGCCATGAAAAATCAGTATCCCCTGTTTCTGGCATGTTTACGGATAGCAGGTAGCGCAATGCGTCAGGGTCATAGCGTGACAGATAATCAGGCAGCCAGACTGCCCAATTACGACTGGTAGAAAGCCGCCTGCCCTCAATAGTTAAGAACTCGTTAGCCGGTATATCATAAGGAAGATTAAGGTCGCCATAGCCCATCAACATCGCTGGCCAGACAATGGTGTGGAAAGGAATGTTATCCTTACCTATAAAATAATAGCTCTTTACATCCTTATCTTGCCAAAAAGAACGCCACCTTTCCTCATCTCCGCTAGACTTAGCCCACTCCTTGGTCGCTGACAGGTAACCGATGACCGCCTCAAACCACACATAGAGACACTTGCCCTCAAAACCATCAAGGGGCACCGGTATTCCCCATTCTATATCGCGGGTAATAGCCCTATCCTTCAGCCCCTGCTCCAAATAGCTTATAGTAAAGTTAAGGACATTCTGTCTCCAGTGTGTCTGCTGTCTCACCCAATCCAAAAGCTTATCCTCAAAATGAGTAAGTTTAAGAAAGAAGTGCTCCGAATCCTTGAACTGGGGAGTGGTAGCACATAAGCGACAACGAGGGTCAATCAGCTCAACCGGATTTATCGGCTTGCCGCAGTCATCACACTGGTCACCTCGAGCCCCTGAAGAGTTACAGTAGGGACAGGTGCCCTCAATATAGCGGTCGGACAGGAAGCGCTGGCAATGAGGACAATAGGGTTGCGACACGGTAGCCTTATAAATATAGCCCCTGTGAAGAAGGGTGAGGAAAATGTCATGAGCTACCTCAGCATGGTTGGCAGTGCTGGTATTGGTAAACAGGTCAAAGGAAATACCTAGCTTCCGCCATGAATCAAGAAACTGTTGATGATACTGGGTGGCTATTTCGCCAGGCGCCTTCCCTTCCTGCTCAGCCTTGATAGTTATTGGTGTACCATGCTGGTCTGAACCTGACACCATCAATACCTCATTCCCCTTAATGCGGTGGTAGCGAGCAAATATGTCGGGTGGTAAATATGCCCCGGCAATATGACCCAGATGTAGCGGACCATCAGCATAAGGCCAAGCTACGCCAATAAAAATTCTCTCACTCATAATCTATTTCCTATATAAACAAGCTTATAAGCAAGCTAATAAGGACGCCGCCTACAAGCCCCCCAGCAAGGAAAACCCATCTCATCCGCTTCGCCCTTCGTATCGCTTGTTCCAATTTCGCTATCTGGGGGTCTCTTATATTATCTGGCGTAATGTACATTTCTTCAATGCCCATTTCTATCACTATCTCCTCATTGTCCGGGTCATGCCTAATAGTAAATTTGTCTTTCACTACTTAGCCTCCCGCCCCTTAATCCTTCCCCTAATAGACAACATAGGGGCTACACTCATTCAGGAAAGAAGGTGAGTATCTGTTCGCCCTTCTCCGCTCTATAGCGAGCGTAACCCTTTTTCAGGCAGCAATCGACGCAATAACGCGACATCTCGCCTTTTTCAACCTCAACGCCATCTTTCTCATCAACGGCTAAATAGCGCTCAAGATATGGTATAATGCGGTGACAATCATCACACTGGATATTCCCTAAAGATATACACCCTCGGCGCATCTATCAACTCCTCTTCTCAAGCTTTAATATATCTTTTTATACGCCCAAAACCTCAAGGTAGCTTGAGCCAAGCCCGATACAGCTCCTTCCTTGATAAACCAGTTTCCTTACTCATCCTGGCTATCGCCTCTTTAGCCGTTACCCCGGACTGGCGCATATGATGTAACTGCCTCTCAATATCCTCTGTTAACTGTGGTTTATCCTTCTCTCCCCTACCCTCAACGACCAGAGTAAACTCCCCTCTTGGCTCAGTGAAGTGCTCTATGGCCTGGCTTATTCTTCCCCTGAAAACCTCTTCATGAACCTTAGTAAGCTCACGACAAACGGCTATTTTCCTATCCCCCAGAGTAAGAAGCATATCGCTTAGCGCAGCCAGCAACCGGTGAGGAGTTTCCAAGACTACAATAGTGCCATATTCATCAGCCACCGATTCTAGAAGACGCCGCCTGCCACTAGCCTTATGCGGCAGGAAACCGATGTAGACAAACTTTTCCGTAGGCAGCCCGGAGACAACAAGTGCCATGATAGCCACCGAAGGTCCAGGAATGGGAACCACCGGGATACCCCGCCGGTTAGCGGCCACGATTAGTTCATAACCGGGGTCAGCTATACCTGGCGTTCCAGCATTAGAAACAAGAGCTACATCTCCCCCTTCAAGACGACCTAGAATATAATCCAGTTTAGTCCACTTATTGCGCTCGTGATAACTAGTCATTGGTGTCTTAATATCATAGGTAATAAGAAGCCGTTTCGTTCTGCGGGTATCTTCAGCAGCAATAAGCTTCACTTCACGCAGGGTACGGAGAGCACGCAAAGAGATATCCTCCAAATTACCAACGGGGGTAGCCACAACATAAAGGGTAGGCATTACCTTCTATCTTCTCTAATTTTACACCCAGCCGAATGGCGTATTTCTGTGGTAGACTTTAGCTATTATAGCCCATACTTCGTCACCTGTCTACCCAGCTAAAAAGATTGCTTGCCAACCGTTTCTTGACTTTGAACAGCTGCTTTTGATATAGTTTGCCTTTAAGGAAGGAGGCAAAATGGCTACTCCCCAATTTAGGCAACTCCGGCGTGTCTATGGATTTGATGAAGTAGCTATAGTGCCCGGAGATACTACTATCAATCCAGACCAGACAAACATTGATTTCAAGATAGAGGGGTTTACCTTCACCATCCCCATTTTAGCTTCAGCAATGGATGCCGTGACTGATGTTAACTTGGCTACCCTGATGAGCAAGCTAGGCGGGCTCGCCGTTCTCAATCTAGAAGGGATACAAACTCGGTATGATAACCCCCAAGCGGTACTGACTGAGATTGCTCAGGCATCTGATGCTGAAGTCACCCCCCTACTCCAAAAAGTCTATTCCCAACCGATTAAGGAGAACCTCGTTGGCGAACGAATACAATCGATTAAGAAGTCAGGAGCGGTATGTGCTGTTTCAGTAGCACCAGCTAATACTAAACGGCTGGCTCCAATAGCTGCCGAAGCCCAGGCTGATATTCTCGCAGTCCAATCTACGGTTACCAGTGCCCGGCATATATCCAAAAGTTATCGGGGGCTTATCTTCTCCGAGCTTCGCCAGTCCATACCTATGCCTATTATTGTCGGTAACTGTGTAAGCTACAGCGCCTGTTTAGAGCTTATGAGAACAGGCATCTCCGGGGTCTTGGTAGGCGTAGGACCGGGGGCTGCCTGCACCACCAGGCAAGTCCTCGGTGTTGGTGTCCCCCAGGTAACAGCCACTATGGACTGTGCTGCGGCTAGAGATGAATACCTACGCCAGTCCGGCAAGTATGTACCGATAATTACTGATGGTGGCATTGGCAACGGTGGCGACCTGTGCAAAGCCTTTGCTTCAGGTGCCGACGCTGTAATGCTGGGCTCCATTCTTGCCCAGGCCAAAGAGGCACCGGGGCTTGGCTATCACTGGGGTATGTCCCACCCACACCCGGCACTCCCTAGAGGAACCCGAATAAAAGTTGGTGTCACTGGCACATTAGAACAAATTCTCTTCGGTCCGACTGCAATTACCAATGGTAGCCAGAACCTTGTCGGGGCTCTTCGCACTGCGATGGGCATCTGCGGTGTGCCTACCATTCGAGAGATGCACAAGGCTGAGATGGTAATTGCTCCAGCTATTACTACTGAAGGCAAATCATGGCAATTGTTACAATCCTAGCCATTGATGTTATGCAAAACCACTCAACCTAAGACTACTCTTCTTCCTCCCCTTCCTCTTCAGTTACTATACTCGTCTCTCCACCAATATAAGGGAGCAGAGCCTTTGCTTTTTCCCGCTTGCGTGGTGATGGGAAGGCTATTTTATCAATTACCCGGCGCAACTCCTTTAATCTCTCCGCAGGCTGCCCAGCTCCTACTTCTACTACCACACCATCAACCCCGGCTTCCCATAGAGCCTGAAGCTCACTAGCTGTCACGATTAACGGTATAGAGACTAACAAAGGTTTAGTTAATAAATCGGCAAAACGCTGAAACAGCATAAGGTGATGCCAGGTAAGAAAATAACCCTCCCCCTGCTCACTGGCAACAAGCACAGCATCTACAGGCAACTCATTAACTGCCCTTAACAAGCCATCACTGAGTGATGACTCTACCTCTAATATCTTACCCACCTCATCACCTTGAAATATTGCCAGGGATGTATTAGCTGCTGGGAAAACCACAAAATCACAGCCAACCTTCAGCATCTGCTTTATTTCTCCCTGACCACTATCTCTCAGCCACCCACCCCAGGGAATATCAGGCACAACCCGAGATATTTTTTGAAGGCTTTTAGCTCCTGAACTTAATTCAGAGATATGCAACAGCCCGGCATCAGCTCCAGCCACATAATCAGCCAGGTCTTCAACATCAGCCTGAGCCAAACTGGCAACAAGTAATATTTTTGGCTTCGGCGAGACCGGTTTTGTCGTCCTAAACCCCACAGGCTGAGGCACAACCCGTGAAACCTGATTTAGTTTATCTATAAACCTACTCATCTACCTGCCACCGCAGTTTAACTATCCTCAAAGAACCCATCGTGGAAATTATAGGGGAAATTCGGAGGGAATTCAAGAAAAACAGCTTGAGGTTGTTTATTAACCTATCCCCCAGGAAATTTTAATGAAATTTAAACGCCGATTTTATGAGCAATTAATTCCACAGTTTTAGTATGAGTATATATAAAAGGGCGGAACTGGTTTAGACAAAGGGGGAACAAAAATGATTAGGACTGTTATTAGATGTTCCAACAATATGGTTATGGTATTTGATAAGAAGGGGGAGCAAATCCCTGAATATCAGGGTCAATACGAGGAAATAAAGGGAAAAATCTTAGAAGATGCTCCGCTAAACGCAGTTTTTGGTTATTTCCCTGATTATGAGACTGAATTAGAAATAATTCCAAGAGAGGAATGGTGAGATTTTTAATGAAATTTAAACGCCGATTTTATGAGCAGTTAATTTCGCTGCCTTAAGATGAAGGTTAAATATAAAAAATAACCTGGGTAAAAAAGGAGACAAGAAATGGAATTGACTAATAACAACAGTGAAAATCTAGGCAGAATAATCAAGCAGCGAAGGGTTATGATGCCGCTGACACTAAGGGAACTGGCAGCTATGTCTAGCGTATCTGCATCACACCTGGGTCGCATAGAGAGAGGGGGGAGATTCCCTTCAGGCTCAGTTCTGCATAGACTCGCCAAGCCTTTAGGCTTTGACGAGGATAAGCTATTCACTTTGGCTGGCTACCTATCGCCTCAGCCTGTTAGCCTTGCTGAGGCACATTTGAACTATAAAGGTATGGGGCTAGACCCTTTTGTGGCTAGGGTGTTGGCACAAGAGCCAGTTGAGTTGCAGCGTACCGTCATCGGGATTCTCAGCATCCTAAAAAGCATTGCCCAAGGGTTAGAATGAACATCTACTACTTAATTGAGACTAACCGTCTTCAATAAAGAGGCAAAGGTAGAAAAGGAGATAATAATGATTAAAACTGCTATTAGATGCCCAAACAATATGGTTATGGTATTTGATGAGATGGGGGAACAAATCCCTGAATATCAGGGTCAATACGAGGAAGTGAAGGAAAGCATTTTAAAAGATGCTTTGCCAAATGTAGTATTTCGTTATGTGCTCAATTATGAAGTTAATTTAAAATCAGTGCCAAGAGAGGAATGGTAAGAATAGCCTGTTCCAAGAGTGACTCAGCTTTCTGAAATGGTAAACACTACCAACCTTATCCACAAAGCAGTCAAACACTACACCTAGCTAAGCTCCACCTGTAGCCTGCATCATTGGCTTTCCTCCTTCTGTCACCGGGTTTGCTTTTCATTAATTTGTACCCCGTACTAAATACCTATTGGCATTTTTTGTGCTTTTTTAGTACAATTGGCATAAGAAATGTTGATGGGGTTGCCAAGAGCCATACTACGGCTCTTGATTTACTTGTGGAGAATGGAGGGCGTGATGATGTCTAAAAATGGGAATGTGGTAAGGGAAGAGGAATTAAAACGGTCGGTGGGGAGACTTGGGGCTTTAATAGATGAAGCTCCCATCGCTGTAGTGAACGTGGATATCAAGGGCAAAATCACCTATGTCAACAAAGATATGCTACAACGTACGGGCTATTCACGCGAGGAGCTGGTCGGTAAGAATGGGTTCAGGCTTGGTTTATTTCCCCGCGAAACGATGAAGCTCTTGGGAAGAAGGATGAAAGAGAAGCTGATGGGAAAACCTCCCAGCCCTCTAGAAATGCAGTTCAAGCGCAAGGATGGAGAATGGATGTGGGTTGAAATAAGAGGCAAGGCGCTGTGGGAACATGGTATGCCTGTGGGTATCCAAATCATGGCACAAGACATCACCGAGCGCAAGCGGGTGGAGCATGATTTAACAGAGCGTGTTAAAGAACTCAGTGGTCTTTACAGCATTACCAACATTGCTGAGAGACAAGGTATAACTTTGGATGAACTATACCAAGAGGTAGTAAATATACTTCCGGCGAGCTGGCAGTATCCAGAGATTACCTGTGCTAGAGTCACCATTAATGGCAACAAGTTCCAGACAGAGAATTTTAGAGATTCCAAGTGGAAGCAATCTTCAGATATCAAGGTACGTGGAGAAAAGGCAGGTATCGTAGAGGTCATCTACTTGGGAAAGAGACCAGAGCTTGATGAAGAACCGTTCTTGAAAGAAGAGAGGGTGTTGCTTGATGCTGTTGCTGAGCGGTTGGGAAGAATTACCGAGCGTAAGCAGGCAGAGGAGCAGCTGCAGGAAAGTGAAGAGCGGTACCGCGACCTGTTTGAGAACGCTAACGACCTTATACAGAGCGTCGCGCCTGATGGTCATTTTCTCTATGTGAATAAGACATGGCGGAGGGTGCTTGGATACAATGAGGCAGAGGTTGCCAATCTTACGCCATGGGACATAATCCACCCTGATTTTATACCCCACTGCAGAGAAGTTTTCCAAAAGGTTATGTCGGGTGAAACAATAAACAATGTTGATGCCGTCTTTGTAGCCAAGGACGGAAAGTTAGTTACGGTAGAAGGAAACGTCAACTGTCGGTCTGAGGGGGGAGAGGTAGCGGCTACCCGGGGTATCTTCCGCAACATCACCGAGCGCAAGCAGGCAGAAGAACTGTACCGAACCTTAGCCAATAGCTCACCGGTTGGCGTTTACCTTGTCCAAGATAGGAAGTTTCAGTTTGTTAATCCTCAGTTCCAGGAATACACGGGCTTTACCGAAGATGAATTGTTGGATATGGACCCTCTGAGCATTGTCCATCCTGAAGATAGGCAGAGAGTCAGAGAAAATGCGGTAGAAATGTTGAAGGGAAACTGTTCTTCCCCTTACGAGTTTAGAGCTATTAGCAAGGGCGGGGAGACCATATGGGCTATGGAGACAGTTACCTCTATTCACTATAACGGAAAACGGGCCACTCTGGGAAACTTCATGGACATCACCGAGCACAAGCTGATGGAGCAGGCGCTTATAGAGAAAACAGAAGAGGTGGAAGAGGCAAATCAAGCGAAGTCCGAATTCCTGGCTCACATGTCCCACGAATTGCGCACCCCACTCAATGTCATTATCGGCTTTTCTGAATTGATGGTGGATGAGGTGCCGGGAAAGATTAATGAGGAGCAGAGGCAGTCCCTTAACGATATCTTGGACAGCAGTCAGCACCTGCTGAGCTTAATCAACGATGTCCTTGACCTGTCCAAGGTAGAAGCGGGCAAGATGAGACTCAGGCTGACAAATCTTGCTCTGGCTGAGGTAATAGAACCGTTAACAAGAACCATGATGCCCATACTGGCCCCAAGAAAACAAAGCCTTGACGTTGAGATAGAGGAGGGGCTTCCCCCGGTTCATGCCGATAAAGCCAAAATAAGACAGGTGCTCCTCAACCTGCTAAGCAATTCGGCTAAATTTACTCCAGATGGAGGCAAGCTGAAGATTGAGGCAGGCAGGGAGAATGGTTGGTGTCAGGTCAGCGTGATTGATAACGGCATTGGTATCAACAAGGAAGACCAGGAAAGGATGTTTGAACCTTTTTACCAGCCAGACAACCCCATAACCAAGGAGAAGGGTGGGACTGGGCTAGGGTTGATAGTTACCAAGCAAATTATAGAAAGGCACGGCGGGCGAATCTGGGTGGAGAGTGAATACGGAAAGGGGAGCCGGTTTACCTTTACCCTACCACTGGCAGCCGCCGATTAGCTATATTCAAAGGAAAGAACAGGCAATGAACGAGAAGATACTGATTGTAGAAGACAACCCCCAAAATATGAGGCTAATTGAAATGGCGCTTAGAACTAATGGCTACACTCTGCTCAAGGCAACTGATGGGGAAGAGGCAATGGATATAGCTACAAGAGAGCTGCCAGACCTGGTTATAATGGACATACAGCTTCCCAAATTGAGCGGGCTTGAGGTGACCAGAAAGCTCAAGGAGACCCCAGCATTCAGCCATATTCCAATTATTGGTGTTACTGCCTATGCTATGAAGGGGGACAAAGAGAGGGTTATTGAATCCGGGTGCGATGCTTATTTGTCAAAGCCCATCAATACCCGTGAACTACCTGGAGTGATTGCCGAGATGTTGCACAACACCAAAAGATGACAATGGGAAAGAAAATCCTTGTAATTGATGATGACGGCGCCTTTATTAGACTGGTTGAGCAGATTTTTACCAGGGAAGGATATGGGGTGCTCAAAGCCAGTAACGGGCGGGAGGGGCTACGACTTTTATTTGCCCATAAGCCAGATATAGTGCTTCTGGATGTGGTGATGCCGGGGATGGACGGCTGGCAGACGTGCAACCGCATCCGTGATGTCTCCGATATACCCGTTATCCTAGTTACTGGCAAGGAGAGGGTTGAGGATGACATAGTGCGCGGGCTTGACTATGGGGCTGATGACTACCTCCTCAAGCCGGTGGGTAATAGAGAGCTGGTGGCGAGGGTGCGGGCAATATTGCGACGCACCGAGCTGCCGCCTTCACCAGAGGCGAGGAGGGAGATTACCTATGGTGATGACTTCCTCACCGTGGATGTTGCTGAGCGGAAGATTATTGTGAATGGAAAGCAGGTGAAGTTGACCCCAAGAGAGTTTCGCTTGTTTGCCCTCCTGGTGGAGAATGCTGGTCGTATTCTGACCCACAAGCAGGTCTTAGAAAAGGTGTGGGGCTGGGAGTATACTAATGACCTGGATTATGTGCGCATCTATGTGTCGCATCTGCGTCAAAAGATAGAACCAGACCCGGCTCTACCCAGATATATTATAACTGAACCCGGAGTCGGCTATTACTTTCAAAAAGCCGGTTGACGCCGACCGCATCTATGGAGCCAGCGGTCGGATTCGAACCGACGACCGGCGGTTTACGAAACCGCTGCTCTACCCCTGAGCTACGCTGGCTATATCTAAGTATAGCACAAAATCAGGTAACCTAATACCTCACTTGGCACTCCTAGTTGACGCTTAAATAGGGCTATGCTATTCTGTTAGTAATCCTGCTCAAGGAAGGAGTTATGCGGGTAGAGGAAGAGTTAGCCGAGCTATCACCTGAGAAAGATATACTCCTAACCATCGGGGTTTTCGACGGGGTTCACCTCGGTCACAAATATCTGATTTCACAGCTAACGGAGCATGCCAGGCAGCAGAATTTGCTTAGTGGAGTGGTAACCTTTCGCCAGCACCCCCAAGAGATACTATCACCCCAGACTAAACTGCCATTCTTGACTGACCTCACCAGAAGAGCCAATCTTCTCAAAAATGAAGGTGTTGAAGCTATCATTACCTTGTCCTTCACCCGTGAGTTAGCTCAGCTCAGCGCTCGCCAATTCGTCAGCCTACTAAAGAAATACCTCAGAATGCGCGGCATAGTAATCGGACCTGACTTCGCCTTAGGTCGAAACAGAGAAGGCAGCACTAGTACCCTCCCCGCATTGGGGCAAGATATGAACTTCAGTGTAACCGTAATCCCGCCTATAATGGTAAACGGTGAAGTGGTAAGCAGCACCGCCATCAGGAAGGCTCTAGCTGATGGAGATATGAAAAGGGTGGTTAACCTGACAGGTCGCCCCTTCAGCCTTCACGGGCGCGTAATCACCGGTTCAGGTCGAGGCATAGGGTTAGGCTTTCCCACAGCCAATCTGGATGTAAACTCAGAACAAGCCCTTCCCGCTGAGGGCGTTTACGCTACCTGGACCTATATTGATGACAAAGCCTACCAGTCAATGACCAATATTGGCAAGCGCCCTACTTTCGGTGGCAGCGAGCCTACCGTAGAGGTTTATGTCATCAACTACCATAGTGACCTATATGGGCGCGAGCTAAAAATTGACATCATAGACCGACTTCGTGATGAAAAGCAATTTGACACCGTAGAGGAACTAAAGAAACAGATAACAGAGGATGTAAAACAAGGCAAAACTATACTAGACTCCCGAGGTAGAAACTAAGTATGGGTACCGGTGAAAAAGTTAAAATCAGCCCAGATATAAGTCGCTTGCTAAGGCGAGGGGTAGCTGAAATTATAGTCGAAGAAGAGATAGTAGAGCTACTAGGCTCGGGCAAGAGACTACGGCTAAAAGAGGGCTTCGACCCCAGCTTTCCCGACATCCACCTGGGTCATATGGTAACACTAAGGAAGCTACGTAAATTCCAGGATTTAGGGCATCAAGTTATCCTCATTGTTGGTGATTGGACAGCACAGATTGGCGACCCGAGCGGTGTTTCTACCACCCGACCTATGCTATCCGCCGAGCAGGTTCAGGCTAATGCCGAAACCTATATGAGGCAGTTCTTCAAGGTGGTTGACAGGAAAAGGACAGAGGTGAAATGGCAGAGTGAGTGGTTTGGTAACTTTACCCTGGCTGATATTATTCAGCTTACCAGCAAGTTCACCGTAGCCCAACTGATGGCTCGAGAGGATTTCAGTAATAGGTATAATGCCGGGCGTCCCATTGCCCTAACCGAATTATTCTACCCATTACTCCAAGCCTATGACTCAGTAGCTATCCAGGCTGATATTGAATTTGGCGGCACTGACCAGAAGTTTAATTTACTGGTGGGTAGGGAGCTCCAATCCATGGTAGGGCAGCGCCCACAGCAAATCTTTCTGGTGCCTATCCTTGTCGGGACAGATGGAAGTCAAAAGATGAGCAAAAGCCTGGGTAACTATATTGGTGTCGCCGAGCCACCCAATGAGATATACGGCAAGGTGATGTCTATCCCTGATAGCCTTATCCTCCAATACTTTGAATTAGTAACCGATGTCCCTGACGCGGAACTGGAGGAATTCAGACAAGCATTGGCTGATGATGCCGTTAATCCAATGGAGCTTAAGAAGCGGCTGGCTAGAGAAATTGTAGCCCAGCTTTACGACCAGAAGGCAGCCACCAAAGCGGATAAGCATTTTGAAAGGGTATACCAGAAAAGGGAGACGCCAGAAGAAATTCCTGAGTTCGTGGTCACGAAAGAATTACTAGAGAGAATACAGAGGAAGGAACCACCTGAAAGGGAGACGCCAGAAGAAATAGACGAGCTTCGCATATCTTTTAAAGACCTACCACCCCAGCAAATGAAATTCACAGGTATTGATATTAGCAAACTAATTGTTGTAATCGGTTGTGCGAAAAGTCGTAACGAGGCTAATAGGCTGATTGCTCAAGGAGCTGTTAGTATAGATGGCAAGAAAATTCCAAGTGATATGGCGGCCCATATCAAAGTTGGTAGCAATATTATTATCAAGGTTGGTAAACATCGATTCAAAAGGGTAATAATAGTTAAACCTTAGTGGAAGCTTTGCTAAAGTGATTGATACTGATATACTAACATAGTAAAGGAGACAAATGGAAAACCTGCGCATACCAGGACCTACCCCCTGCCCTGCTGATGTTC